>JAEEGJ010005800.1_pt1 | contig 38067 bp, 25 predicted proteins | sample 8958761 | NCBI WGS metagenome assembly JAEEGJ01 (sample SAMN16246546, study PRJNA631951) | gut metagenome | biome: gut microbiome; feature: rumen; material: RS-attached | host: Bos | place: Iran: Karaj | collected 2018-10
CTCCCCAGGTGGAGGATTTATTTTGTGGATTCGGAAATAAGTTGTATCTTTGTGTATATAGTAACGCCAAAGTATACCAAATAATAATTTAAAAGTATACCACGAAAATAATGGTAGCATTCCTCAGCGCAGTCTCTGTGACAGGGACCAGTCCCTCGGCCCCACAGTCCCTCGGCCCCACTCAATAGTTCATACCGACAACTCTGGGGAACACCTAAATATCTGCATGTCTCTTAATGTATGGCCAATAATATGTTTCCACGACATCTGAGGGGTAAACCAACAATAACAAATCTTTTGCCTTTGAGGTATCTCTCACAACAATGGTTCCATCTGTATATAACTTACTCATCATCCAGACGCAATCTGTATCTTTTAGTTCAACCCCCTTCTCGAGATAGTATAACATGAGACCTTGTGTGGCAGAATCAAGGCTTACATGAGTTTCATTAAATGCAGAATAAAAAGTATAGAAAAGGTTAAAGTAAGCATGCCCGTACTTCTGGTATTCTGCCATGTAAACGGATAACGGAAGAACATTGATATCATCAGGATAATAGAATAAAAGCGAATTGTACGAATCAATATCGCCTAGGGAAAGAACATCTGCAATCAACTCCTCTTTAGATGGAGCTTCTGGTGTTATTACAATCCCCTCGTTTTTTTCTTCTGACGTGTTTTTGCAAGATGTCATCAATACCATGCTCAATAATAGACATAATATTCCTTTAGTCGTTGGTGTGGTTTGATTCATATTTTCTTTTCCATTTGTTTATTTCATCTTGAACATTCTTTCCTTGAAGCTCTCTCCCAAATTCCGTATTCCCTTTGTATTTCCCTATCAATTCCCCTTTATAAAAAACATTCCATACGCCGTTATTGTTCACCTTTTCTTTATCCCCTAAAGTGATATTATCCGAAGGAGCAAATATCAACAAATCTCCTTTTGCAAGCTCAGAAAGTTGTTGTGCAATTGAATTCTTTCCACCCCCTGTTTTACAAGAATGCATAATCAATAAAGAAGTTTCCCCTTTACCTATATTTTCTTTGTATACTTGGCTATTGTTTGCCAGGAATGTTTCTAATTCAGAAGCGTTTTTCTTTCCTTTTTCAGCTAAATTAACGACCTGACGACCACCGTGCGCAAACAAATGAATAACCTTGTCGTTATCCTGATATTTATTTGCTGATCTTTTCAGATTCATGTTTGATTTGTATTGGCCCATGGCCTTAGTGTACTGATTGAGTGCATTACTCCCACGAAAGGAATGGAAATACGGCATTTTCGTTTTGAAGAAAATTAATTTTTCTTCCCCGTCTGGGTCAATGTATTTTACGGGATTCCATGAGCAATAGTTGTATGGGCTAATGTTCGGGTATTTGTCGCTCATCGGATCCACACTGAGCCAGCCTGTCAACAGTTCCGACCAGTAATACCTTGCCCCGTAGTAGTGGAAGCCTGATTCATAGTCCTTTTCCTTCCCGTTGAAGTTCGACAGGGAAAACGACCACGAAATAGGGTGGTTTTGTGGGGCGGTTTTATGTATAGGTACGCTCAATTGTTCCTCAATTATGTTCTAGAAATTTATGGGCAGGGAGCACGAAATTCTGTTGTTTTATCAATTCGATATATATACATGGAATCTAAAGAGGCTTCTTCCAAATCTGTCATTAGAGGAGTTTCTTCCAGATAATGGCATTCATCGTTCTGGTCTGTCAAATAAGGGGAATAATAAAGTCTTTTTAGTTTTCTCCCAGAAAAAAGCAGATAGTCGTATCTTTCAAAATTATACGTGCTTAAATCTGGGGAATCTATTACCGGTCGGAGATTATGTCTGGCGCGATGTTCTCCTAACCAGAATAATAATCGATCTTCGGTTGGCGCATAATAAAATGTCAAAGGAGAACTTGTATTTCCTTCAATCGCAATTGTTCCATCATAACAAAATGGCACCTCCTTGATTGTAAAGTAATATTTTACATACATCTCCACACCAAAAATAAAGAGGAGTTGGATTGTCGTAATGATGACAATCATTGCCGTTATGTATTTTTTTCTCTTTTTCATTTCATTCCTCCTGCTCTAAAAAACATGAAATCACCATGATTGAGGTTCAATTTTGGCTCAGGCATAAAATCCCATGTCATAAATGGCCACCAAGAGTGCCCCGGAAATGGCATCTTCGTCAGATGATTATAACTGACACCATGTGCGGTGCCCCTTATATACCGAAATGAAGTATAAGCACGGAAACTTTCCATTAATGTCAGCTTCGAGCCTATTAGAGATTCGTCTTTTTTATTTGAGTGACACGAATTGATGTTGAGCTGGGCGTTGTTAATATTTCCTGTAATGGAAGGCAAATCTCCCACATTTGTGGCTTGCACACTTTTTTTGTTTGTCAAGCCAGTGCCTGTAGATGTAATATATTCATCATTGTCAAAATCAAGATGCAACGCTTGGTTCGAGCCATGGTAATTCAGATTCACCTCGCGTATATCAGATCCTGCCATATCATGCCAATCTTGCGCAAACTCTTGCTCCGTGGTTACGTCACTTAATGCGACACTACCCGCACCATATCTGTTTATCGCATATTGATACATCCGAAGGCTCTGCTCCTTAAACGATTTCGGATCATAAAAGATATATACTTTTATTTTGCTGTGGTCTGTTATAACATTCCCGTCGACATCTTTCCATGTCATACCATCAGGATCCACCAACTTCACCGGATTCCATGCGCAATAAGCATAGGGGCTAATGCTTGGGTACTTATCGGCCATTGGGTCGACGCTTAGCCACCCTGTCAAAAGTTCCGACCAATAGTACCTCGCACCGTAGTAGTGGAAGCCTGATTCATAGTCCTTTTCCTTCCCGTTGGAACGATACTGGATGAGGCTGGGGTCCAAATTGTGTTGAATGTCCACCCAGTCCTCACCATAAGGAAGGTAATTGAGAGTCTGTGTTACTTGTCCATTTTCGTCTGTCAGATAGGCGGCAGAACCCAGGTGATCAGAGTGGTAAAAAAGGTAAGGTTCTATGTATCTTCTTTTTGGCACGATAATATAATAACGCAGGAAACCGGAATTTGTTGTTAGATGTTACACAAACAATGCCATATAAGCAGGCAATAGGATGGTTCGCTCTTCCTTCGCAAAATCCTTGGTATAAATGAGATAACGGCGCGATACGCGAGAGGAGAATTTGCCGCAAAACTCATCAAGCGACTTGTGTGACTTATGGCCAGACGATTTTACCTCGATGGGGTAGATTTTTGCACCGCGAGAAAGCAGAAAGTCTATCTCGTAGTAGTGCTTCTCGTCGCGCGGCCAGGTGTGGTAATAGAGCTCGTTGCCCGCAGCAACAAATATCTGTGCCACCAGATTCTCATAAACATACCCCAGATTGGCCGGCAATTTGTCCGAAAGCAACTTTTCGTAAATCACGTTCTCCGTAAAACTTTTGTCCCAGAAGGCCAGCGTCACAAACAGGCCTGTATCGCCCACAAACATCTTGAACTGTTCCTCGTTTTTTGTCAATCCCATACCCACTTGCGGGTCGTCGCAGTGGTACACCATGTTCACCGTTTTGCTGTCCTCCAAGTCCTTCAGCAGTTCCGCCAACTTGTCATCTCCCACTTTTCCAATGGCCGAATAGGGAACATAGCGGATAGCGTTGCGGCTCAACTGTCCGGGTATTGAGCGGAACATCACCGCCGCACGGCCCGAAGGGTCTATCTTCAGGAAATCATCCTCGTAAAGTTTCAATATTCTTCGTTTCACCTGATCCACCTTGCTGAAATTGCGGCTGTCGAGATAGGCGTTAACGGCTTGCGGCATACCGCCCACCAACATATAAAGGCGCAGGTTTCGCGATGCCTCCCTGTGGGCAGGACCTAGCATGTGCTGCTGCTCCCAGAACTTTCTGAGCAGCGGAACCGTCGCCTCGTCGCCCAACGCCCAGCGGAATTCCTCATAATCCATCGGATACATCTGTATGCGGTCCTCTTCGCTGGGTATCGTGATGCCCTCAGTATTCTTCTTGATGCTGATGAGAGAGCCCGTCTCAATGTAGTCGAAACGCCCGTCCTCCACCAGATACTTGATGGCCTGTCGGGCGAGTGGACATTTCTGCACCTCGTCAAAGATAATGACCGAACGCCTCGGCTTCAGCGTCACATGGTAGGCTGTCTGAAGATACAGGAGCAGGTAATCCAAATCCATGATGTCCTCAAACAAATTCTTGATGGCTTTCGATGCCTTGTTGAAGTCAATCATCAGATACGAATCATATTCGTTCTCCGCGAATGTCCGCACGATGGTCGATTTCCCCACGCGACGAGCACCTTCAATGAGAAGCGCACTTTGTCCGTTGCTCTCCTGCTTCCATTTTAGCAAACGGTCATAAATCTTTCTTTTAAAGACTCTTTCTTTCATAATATCATCACTTTTCCAACTGCAAAAATACAACTTTTTTCAATTCCCCACAAATTTATTTATGTAAAAATCTACAATCCCCATAAAATTAATATATGGAAAATTGATATTTCCCTCAGTTTATCAAAACAAAAGATGTCCCCATCTATACGGTGCAGCAACTGATGTGCCACGCTGATATCGGATCCACTAAAGTTTACGCTGATTTATTGAATAAAAATAAGTTAAAGGCCGTGAGGAAATTACCAACATTCACTTGCTAAAGTTATGCTATAACTATATTTATTAATCAGATTCCAAAAAAGTTTGTAACTTTGCAAAGTCAAAATGTGGAAAATGACACCGAAAAGTGCATATCAAAATGACTCTTTTTCATCAAAAAATATGATGGGAAACGACCTGCTTTTTAGCACTTTTTATCAAAAAAGACATCTTGGTAAGCCCTTTCAAAGTGTTGATAACCTGTACGGTTATACAACTTCCGTATCATGTTCTTTCAACGGGAAGGAAAAGGACTATGAATCAGGCTTCCACTACTACGGGGCACGATACTACTGGAGCGAACTTTTAACCGGGTGGCTCAGCGTCGATCCATTGACGGATAAGTACCCGAGCATTAGCCCCTATGCCTATTGTGCATGGAATCCTGTTAGACTAGTAGACCCTACAGGTATGTCGTACGATGACCCTCCCGGAAATTTAAAATACATAATACAAAAGGGAGACAACTTTTGGAATTTAGAAAATGAGTGGAATCTTCCGCACGGAACACTACAAGGGACAAATCCAACAGTAGACCCTCATAATTTGCATGTTGGGCAAGAGATTAATGCGGCCAGGGTGGATGGGAATTATATTGTTGTGGGGAATGCCGTACACATTCCAGAAGGAAGGATTGCGGAAACGCCCAACGAAGAAGGACCATCAGGTTTGATGTATGTGGCTTCAAGCTATGACTTTCTTCCTTTTAGGATGGCCTTCGAGGCGTTGCTACCATGGATGACATGTGGTATTATGGAAGGAATTGAGGGAGGACAATGTTTCCCTAAGATTACATCTGGTAAATTTTGTCGTCCTATCCAAGGACTTGGAAATCCTTTCAAAAACAAGAATCTAACGGAAATTAATAAAGTGTTCCAGCGTTATGTGAGGCGGGGAAAATTGGAACCTGCAAAAGGGTGTGCTCCTGGGAACAAAGCTTATGTAAACAAAAAGTCTCGTTACTCGTATAATTTGGACCCAGGAAGCGCCAAAGAATTCCCCCATGTGGATGTGAATTATCCTCATGGTTCCCATAGAGTCAAAAAGAAATTATCAACTTTAGGAGGATTTAAAAATGATTAATATTTATTTAAAGCAGCTTGAAAAAAAATTTCTTGAGATTATTTTGGATGAAGGTGGATGTGACACAATTATTGACAGTATAGCATCATTAAAAATAATTAAACCAGAGAAGGTCAATATTCCTGTGCAAAACGTCATTAAACCAAAACAGGGTTACATTGGCATTAAAAACTTTTCAATAGAGTTTTTACCCTCAGCTCATATTGCAGAAACCGACTATAATATACAATGTTCCTTGGTTGATTCAAAAGAAATTAATATATGCTTAACTTCGGAAGGAACACAAGAATTGTTGGATATCATAAAATATATCAAGTACAATAACGATCACTTCCATCTTTATGGTGGCTTTGATTTGTATACTGATGAAAATGATTCTTTCCCTGGTAATCTTTTAACTGCAATAACAATATATAATATTTTGGATTATTGAAACAATCTGTCAAATGACTGTTAAAATAAGTGATTGACGAATGGATATGATATAACGGGACATTGATAATTTTCATCTAGTTGAACCGACCAACACATAGAACTTTCCGACGAAATCATGTCGTTTCATGGTCATTTTTCCTGTCGAATTCCAACGGGAAGGAAAAGGACTATGAATCAGGCTTCCACTACTACGGGGCACGATACTACTGGTCGGAACTTTTGACAGGGTGGCTAAGTGTGGATCCGATGAGCGACAAATACCCGAATATAAGTTCATATAACTATTGTCTTTGGAATCCTATAAGAGTAGTAGATCCTGACGGACGAGATGGTGAGGTGGTAGTTAATAAAAACGATATGACAATCTCAATTGCTGTCAGGTTGTACTATAATAGAAATCAGTCAGGTATAAGAAATATTGTTGGTACGGGCGAAGATCCATCTCAAATTGATTTGGCTTTACAAAAAGGTTTTTCTTCGAGGGAATGGGGATATACTGATGAAAATAATGATGTTTGGAAAGTGTCATTTGACGTTAGTTTTATTCCACAAAACAGTGACGGAGAAGTGGAGAAAATGCTTTCATTAGATCCAATGGGGAACAAACTATGTTATGATGTTAATTTGGGTGCATCTGGGCATTGGGAATCAGCATCAAGAACCATTTCTCTCGGTACAAAATCTGTTATTGATGTATATTTGGATGATGTCGGAACGTTGACACATGAAATTGGACATGCGTGGGGTCTCCCTGATGCAAAAGATGTTTCCGAAGGAGTGATGGGTTCAAATGGCGCAATGAGTTACAATTCTTGCAGAAGGGTAAACGAGAAAGAAGTGGGATACGGAGTACGTCGGCTATTAGATGTTGCAAACACAACAGAAGGTCGAGTTGTTCGATTACATGTACATAATTCAGCACAAACGCCCCAAATTGTTGAGTAAAATATGAAAAAGAATTATTTATTATTTTTTTGCTTTTTTTTACATCTTTTAAGCAATGCAACACTGGCACAAATATATGATGCGAAAGTAATGCGTGTGAGAGGTGTTGTTGTAACAAGATACGCTAGATGTAAGACTCCTAATCATTCTGACATTTGGTTTATTGAGAGAGAGAGTCGCCTTATCACTAATGAACAGGGGGAACTTCCATTTAAACCTTATCAAGATGGAAGTCTACTTCGTTCTAATCCAGATTTATTAAAAAAAATAGGTGGTAACTTGCTTGATTATGATGATGATTTATTCCTTCTCGACTCGATTCATAAAGCTCAACATGATTTGAGATTTTGCAAGTTCGATAGTATTGCAATAACGGACTCCGGGGTCGTACACATAAATAGCGACTCGGGCTATTACTCTGATTCGTCGAACATATATTCTTCATATCAGTTTGAAGGTGAGGTTGTTATTTATGTTGGAATTTGGCCTTCCCAATGGACTGAGATTCCCGATAGTTTTGACAGAGAATGTGGCTGTCCTACTATAAATGCTCCGCCACAAAATGTTATACAATTTGCAATACTAAAAGAGATATACTCTGTTGAGCGATTATCCTCCCTTCAGGAAGAATCTCTTGGTCTAATACCCTCCGATATTTGTCTTTTCAGATATACTAGATGTGAATAGAACCTGAAATAGACTTGATTTGAGAAAGCAAATAATTGACACTTTTTTGAAACAAAATTTATTTGATAAAATAAAACATTGCTGTCCACTAAAAATTAGTGAAAGTTCTTTGAAATTATTGTGAGTTAATTATTTGCAGAGGCTTTTTGAGTCAACGGATTTGAAATTGTATCTTTGCAGGAAATGTCCTGCATATGAATCAAGACAAGTACGTTTTTGCTCAATTAGTTGCATTTCTTGATAGGAATCATTTCTGTTATCTTGCCAGAAAATATGGTGGCGACCGCTACGTGAAGCATTTCACAAGTGGGGCGAGGGACTGGTCCCTGTCACAGAGACTGCGCTGAGGAATGCTACCATTATTTTGGTGGTATACTTTTCAATTACTATTTACAATTATTGAACTTATCAGCACATAGAACCGCCTCAGTAGCCACTGCATTTTCGTGGTCGTTTCCCCTTTCGAACTCCAACGTAGGAAAAAGGAAACTTTTTTTTGCCAGTATGAAAAATGTTCGTATCTAGGGAGAGGGGGCAGGTACCTGTCACACGCTTGCTCTGAGGAATAAAATGGACATTTTAATGTAAAGCGGGACCGTCATGCGTGGCGGTCCCTTTTTTTCAGGTAATTAGGTGAACAAGTAATCAGGTAATATAGTGAATTCTTTTCATCGGACCTATTCACAAGAGCGAGAGCAGAGAGAACTCGCTCACTATGCCGAGCCGCAGAATAGTGTGCGAAGCAAAAAGCGGCATATTATATATCTTCAAGAAATGGCGTTATTTTTATACGCGGTGTGACAGGTGCCTGTCCCCTGTCACATTGATATTGGGACTAAAACCCAAAGGTGGCCGGCGGTTACCAGCTGAGCATATCCCCACCGTCGTTCCATTTCTCCTGGGCACTGTTGACATTGTATGTGGCATCGTTCGACTGGAGAAGGTAAAGGAAGATTGCCGTCCGGGTCTGCGGGCTGTTGGCATAGCCCTGCTCCGCCTTGAAGGTCACCACCGTCAGTTGCGGGGCGATATATTGTTTCTTCTCTTTCCTCATTTCAATAAATTTTAATTCAGAGGTATTCGGTTCCATTTCATTGTACATGGCTTCAGTTGTTGTTGATGTTAAACAAAGGAATGTTGTACATATGGTTGACTTTGATTTCGAACGAATCGAGCTCCTTGACCTTGGAGAAAAGCTGTACGCCGCTGGCGTCGTAGCCGGTGATGGAGATTCGCTTCACATGGTTTACGGTCACCGGCACGCAGAAGCTGATGCTGCCATTGGCCGGTACGGTGACACCCGCATTGCCGGAAGTCTGCATGTTGAAGTACATCTCGCTGCTGTACGACACCTCCAGGTCGCCGCTGATGCCCACATCGCCACTCGGCATCGTAGGACCCTGCACCTCCCAGCGGACGGTATAGTTCACCTCGTTGCGCGTGACAGTGGGAGCCGCCGCAGTGCCCTGCACCACCACCTTGAGGTGGTCGACGACAATGCCTGAATTCGAACTGTTGGCTAGCGTCAGGCGCAGGGCGCCGGTGAGGTGGTTGAAGAGGAGACTGCCGCTGTTGGCGTCGGCTTTCGCGGCCATGGGGAAGATGATGCGGTGGCCGCCGTCGCGGAAGTCCACGGCGAGGCTCTTGATGGTGATGGTGGTGCCCGAGGCGTTATTGTTCGTAACCGTGATGGTGTCGCCGCCCGAAGCCGTGGTGGCGGGATAGACGGCATACATCATTTCGCTCAGCGGCGCGACGGGCAGCGAGAAGCGGCCGTCGCCGTCGCTGGTGATGGTGAGGAGTGTGCCGTTGAGGTTGACGCTCTCGCCTGCCACCCAGGTGGCACCATTCGCGTTGGGGGTGCCGTCGTTGTTGGAGGGGATAAACACCTTGCTCCCGTTGGCATTCATGCCCTCGGAGAAGATATTGATGCGGTCGGCATTCTCCTCCTCCTTTGTGCAGCCCACGAACAACAGTGCAAGCACTATGAAATTGAAAATTGAAAATTGAAAATTGAAATGTCTTGGTTTCATATCTTTTTCTTACACGAAATTCCACGAATTGACCATAAATTAATTCAATGGATAACAATATGATAATTCATCTTTACCTAATCACTATCTTTTGGCTGTTGTTGTCGAGTTTTAAGATGTAGACGCCCGCATGCGGAAACTGGGAAATTGAAAATTGAGAATTGAAAATTGAAATTTCCTGGGTGAAGAGCTGGCGACCCATGATGTCGAAGGCCTGCAATAGGCCGGTGCCATCGATTATCAGCTGGTTGCCCTCGATACGGGCGAAGGGGCGATTGCTTGATTGTATAATTGCGTCATTGCTTGAGTCATCGCAGTCGCTGCTGAGGCAGAGGCCTTGGGGCAGTGGAGGCAGGGTACCTTTGCTGCCTGTGACGATACCCCAGGGACTGAGGGTGAGGGTCTCGCTGCTCTCATTGGTGTAGACGAGCACGGCCTGACCGACCGCGAGGGTGCCACCGCTGTCGTGTCTCTCCCAGGTGCCGTCGGGACGGAGCGAGTAGTAGGCGCGGCTGAACGGCAGCGTATGGGGATAGGGGTTGCCCACAAGGTTGAAGCCCTTGAGGTCGCCCGCAGCGTTGGAGGCGGTGAGGGTGATGCTTACGTTGCCGGTGTTGGGCAGGCCAACGAAGGCGAGATTCTTGTCGCTACTGCTGCGGTAGATGTATCCGCGACCGCGCATCAGGGTGTCGAACGTGCTGGCACCATTCCTCTGGTTCTGCCATGTGGAGGAGGCCTCGTTGTAGCGGAAGAGGTCGTAGGTGTCATCTGTGAGGTTGTCGATATTACCGACGGCAAGGCCATCGCTGTTCCAGTCGTGCATCGGGGCAGCTACCGCCTGCCATGTGTTGGCGGCGGCGCTCACCTTGGGGACCAGGTTTCCCTCTTTCATCATATCCGTTGAGTTAGCCACATCGTTATAGTAGCAATTATCTATGGTCTTATCTGCAAAGCCATCATATGTTGCCGCAAACGTGTATTGGTCTTTATACTTGGTGATACTGATTGTGGAAGGGGCAAACACACAGTCGTAAAACTTGACAGTGGTGTTGTTTTGAGCCCAACCGACCATACCGCCGCCTTCATAGGCATTCTCATCAGTGTAGGTGATGCTGCCAGTAAACAGACAGCCTTTGAGGGTAAGAGTTGTTCCCGAGTTTACTCGTGCCACAAAAGCTCCTGCATCTACCCAATAATCTTCCTTATTTGAAACGATAGCCACTTCACTCCAGCAGTTTTCAATAGTGCTGTTTCCACTGATGAAACCAGCGATGCTTCCAGGTCGATAGCCTGAGGTACTTATGCTGCCAGTAATGTGCAGATTTTTGATGGTGGCTCCGTTGAGTGAACCGAACGATGCCGTCCATGCACCTGATCCGCTAAATGCGACATTAAGTGTGTGGCCATTTCCGTCGAAGGTTCCATTGAAAGACTTGTAATTGCCATCAGTAGTACCAACGCCTGCCATCCTCGTTACGCTGATGTTGTTGGTCATTTGGAAAACCTTTTCGCTATAGGTATTGCCATTATTTACGTTGTATGCCAGAAGATTCCATGCATCAGCAGAAGGAATCTGGTAAGGAACGCCTTCAGTACCATTTCCATAGAACTCCCATTTGGCAGTCACGGTAATATTATCGTTAATAACTGTCGAACTCGTGACCTGTGTGTTGCCGTTATACCATCCCAAGAATCGTATGCCAGCTTTTGCCGGTGCCGCGGGGAAGGCTTCGCCTAATGAGGTGCCTTGTGCCACAGACAATACGGCAAAGTCCGTGTTATTGTCCCTGAAGGTAACCTGATAAACTGGCGTTACATCGATTGAGCCGCTACTTAGGTATACGAAATGATAGCCGTCAGTATTTTCCGTAGGCGTTTCATGTGTATTGGTACAGTTACTAATGGTCAGTTTGCCAGAGTTGTGATCTACAATATGAATTACCGTAGTACTGAAAGCCTGATAAATGGCACCACCATAGGTTGCGCTGCAGGAGGTGATGGTTCCTCCCAGCACATAATCTTCCACAGGCCCATGCGTACATAATGCGCCACCATTTTCCGCACAACAATTGGAGATAGTTCCGCCATACATGCGAATGGTTCCGGCGGTAGCGTCACCGTAACCCGAAGCACTTCGATAGGTACAGGCTATCGCCCCTCCATGATTGGCCGAGCAATTGTAAATTGTTCCTCCGTATAGATTCAAGCGGGCATAGTTGTAAGCGCCCAATGCTCCACCGTAACCGCCTCGTGCAGTACAATCGTGTATAGTTGCTCCGGCCTTGATGTTGATGGTTCCGCCTCCTGTCGCATTATGGTAATCAACACGAACGGCTCCTCCGAAACACTGCGAGATAGATGCATCATTCAAAAGTGAATTGTCTGATTTGGTAGTAAAGCCGTTTCGGATTTCCACGCCGTCTTCAAGATTGAGCACACCTCCCAAATACACATCTATCATCGAACGTCCCGCATTGCCATACGCATTAGCAGCGCCATTACGTCTATCGCAAACACTGGACAATCCAAAGTTTGCACCACCATCAATGATGATATTCGTGAACGATACTTCCACTGTGTTTTGTGCCAGATTGGCCGTACCACTGTTGCCCTGTCCGTTACCTCGAATGGCAATTAAGGACTTAAGGGTAGAAGAAGCGCTTCCGGAAGCCGAAGTACGCTTGATGAAATATTTAGAACCGGCTTGGCTTTGCAATGTCAATGAACGGTTAATTATAAGTTGTGCAGTAGAAGCACCGGTTAGGTCATTTGCACCTGCATTACCGGAATTTTCGCACGGCACATCGATGTCAGCAGTCACCACGATATTGTTTACCGAAGCATTCGAAATAGCTGCGGACAATTGATTATACGTTGACACATAAACTGTACTCTGCGCCCATGATGTCTGGGGCATCACTAAGAACAGCAGCGTTATCGCCAGTCGCACAAGGTAGATTATGTAGTTTTTCCCTTTCATTTCTTTATAATGGAAATGTATATAAATACCATTCACCGTAGTTATTTGCAGTGGAGGAAAGAGAAGATATATAGAAATCAGCGAGTTACAAGCAGGTCAGGTCTCCATACAACATTACAAAGGTAAGAATAATTTTTTGAATCATACAATTTTTTTTCTGCAAGGGCTTCGCCATACAATAAAAAGATTCCTTTGGGCGTTTTTATAAAAATTGAAAATTAATAAGATATGGCAAAAGAATATTTCCCGCAAATCGGCAAGATCCCCTTCGAGGGGACTGCATCAAAGAACGTTTTAGCTTTCCATTACTATGAGCCCGAAAGGGTGGTGATGGGCAAGAAGATGAAGGACTGGATGCGCTTCGCCATGGCGTGGTGGCACACGCTGGGGCAGGCCAGCGGCGACCCCTTCGGCGGCCAGACCCGCAGCTATGAGTGGGACAAGGCCGAATGCCCCATCCAGCGCGCCAAGGACAAGATGGACGCCGGCTTCGAGCTGATGAGGGGTGACAAGGGACAGGCCCCTGTCACAAGGGAATAAATAACGATTAACTATCAAGCAAAAGAGCCGTCCATCACGGGCGGCTCTTGGTGTGTTCACAAGTGAGCACGTGAATCTTTCTTCAATCGGTATCAGTGGCATATTATGTGTTTCAAGAAATGGCGTTATTTTTCATTGGGCCATAGGAACAATCCTCTGCCATAAGATTGATTATGTGGGATAACCACTGGTGGGTGGGTGCCGCCCCGCAGGGGCTCAAGGGGGGAGTGGGGGCGTTTGTGTACCGGGGGCTGGCGCCCCCGGCTAAGATCTGGCGCCCGCGTTGCGGGCTTGGATTCTATTTATACTTCACAACAAGAAGGCTCCGAAGCCCGCAGAGAACAGATAGTCGGGCTGGGAGTTTATCTGCTCCGCATCGACAACAGGGTAACGAATTACAAGTGCAACATAATTTTATTGCATATTAAACTTTTATTCGTATTTTTGCAACTCAAAATGATTTAAGCAATATGATAGAAATAGGAATCAAAGGCCGTCGGGAGCAGACGGTGACACCTGAGATGAGCGCTGCCCGCGTGGGCAGCGGACTGGTGGAGGTCTTCGCCACCCCGATGATGATATCACTTATTGAGCAGACTTGCAACGAGAGCGTGCTGCCCTACCTCGACGAGGGTCAGGGCACCGTGGGGACGCTGGTGAACGTGGCACATACCTCAGCCACTCCTATCGGCATGCGGGTGTGGTGCGAGAGCGAACTGGTGGAGGTGGACCGCCGCCGGCTGGTGTTCAAGGTGAAGGCCTTTGACGAATGCGGTCCCATCGGCGAAGGGACGCACGAGCGGTTCATCATCGACACCGCGAAATTTATGGAAAAGATAAAGGCCAAGAGTTAATCTTGGCCTTTATCTTTTATTAGGTCATTTGTTTTTATTCGGCGGAATGGGCGTTGGCGTCGGGGTTGACGCGCTTCACCATGCCCTGCAGGGCGGTGCCGGGACCGACCTCGATGAACTCATCGGCACCGTCGCGGAGCATATTCTGCACGGTGGCGGTCCAACGGACAGGCGAGGTGAGCTGCATGAGGAGGTTCTTCTTGATTTCGGCGGGGTCGCTGTGCGGCAGTGCGTCGACATTCTGGTAGACGGGGCAGACGGGACGGCGGAACTCGGTGCGCTCGATGGCTTCGGCCAGCTCCACACGGGCGGGCTCCATCAGGGGGCTGTGGAAGGCGCCACCTACGGCCAGCGGAAGGGCTTTGCCTTTCACTTCTTTCACTTTCTCGCAGGCCTGTGCCACCCCTTCGTTGGTGCCGCTGATGACCAGCTGACCCGGGCAGTTGTAGTTGGCGGGGACCACCACTTCGCCGCTCACGCTGGCGCAGATGTCTTCGACGGTCTTGTCGTCGAGTTTCAGCACGGCGGCCATGGTCGACGGGGTCTTCTCGCAGCATTTCTGCATGGCGTTGGCACGGGCGATGACCAGACGGAGGCCATCCTCGAAACTCATGGCACCAGCGGCCACGAGGGCCGAGAACTCGCCCAGCGAGTGGCCACCCACCATGTCGGGTTTGAAGTCAGCGCCCATATACTTGGCGAGGATGACACTGTGGAGGAAGATGGCGGGCTGCGTCACCTTGGTCTGCTTGAGGTCTTCCGGAGTGCCGGCGAACATTAAATCCGTGATACGGAAACCAATGATTTCATTTGCTTTTTCAAACATGGCGCGGCACTCTTCGTTGCCGTCGTAGAGTTTTTTTCCCATGCCCACGAATTGGGCTCCCTGTCCGGGGAATACGTATGCTTTCATAATAGATTCTGTTGTTCTTAATAGAGATTTTTATTTATAACGTAAGTGCCACAGTTATATTGTACAAAAACTCCACAAAATAAATGCAAAAAACTCATGGGTGTTTGATTTTATTTCGTATCTTTGTTGCTTGAAGTTGCAAGGGATGAGTCCGTGCAATTGTATGATATATTGTATAATATAAAGAATTATTAAAATATAGATAACGATGAAAAAGATACTTATCGTCGGTGCCGGCGGCCAGATTGGCAGTGAGCTGACACGTAATTTGAGAGACATCTATGGCGACAACAACGTTGTGTGCAGTGACCTCCGTCCTTTGAAGGGCGACCCCTACGAGCGTGGCCCCGTGGAACGTATCGACTCGACGCAGATTATGCAGATTGCTGCTGCCGTGAAGAACTACAACATCGACACCATTTATAACCTGGCGGCTATCCTCAGCGCCACCGCCGAGCTCAACCCCATGCTGGGTTGGAACGTCGGCATCGGCTCGCTGGTGAACTGCCTCGAGGTGGCCCGCCTCTTCGGCTGCGCCGTCTTCACGCCTTCGTCGATTGGTGCCTTCGGTCCTTCGACTCCTCACGACAACACCCCGCAGGACACCATCCAGCGCCCCAACACCATCTATGGCGTCACCAAGGTGACTGGCGAGCTGCTGAGCGACTACTACTTCACCCGCTTTGGTGTCGACACCCGCTCGGTGCGTTTCCCCGGCCTCATCAGCTATCAGACCCTCCCTGGCGGCGGCACTACCGACTATGCCGTCGAAATCTACTACGCTGCCGTCAAGGGCGAGAAGTTCGTCTGCCCCCTGAAGAAAGGCACCTACATGGATATGATGTACATGCCCGACGCCCAGAAGGCCATGATTGACATCATGGAGGCCGACCCCACCAAGTTGGTGCACCGCAACAGCTTTAACGTCACCGCCATGAGCTTCGACCCCGAAATTATCTACAACACCATCAAGAAACGCTATCCCAACTTCGAGATGGTCTATGAGCCGGAACCCATCAAGCAGGCCATCGCCGACAGCTGGCCCGACAAGATGGACGACAGTTGCGCCCGCAACGAGTGGGGCTGGAATCCCCAGTATGACCTCGAGAAGATGACGGACGATATGATTCTCAACCTGAAGAAGAAACTGCTGTAAAGTAGACAGTAGTGATAATAAGAAGGCCGCCATTTGGCGGCCTTCGTTTTTCTGACTTTATTGCTTTACTACCCGTTGTGTAGTGGTGCCTCCCGGCAGAGTGACGCGGAGGAGATAGGTGCCTTGGGGCAGGGGAGTGAGGTCGAGAGACTGCACGTTGTTGCGGTGCAGGAGTTCGTGTCCCAAGATGTCGTAGAGGATGGCTTCTGCCACCACAATAGAGAAGTGCACCTCGCTGACGGTGGGGTTGGGATAGAGAGTAAGGGTTTTCCCGTCGATATCTCCAATTCCTTGAGGGTCACCAAAAGAAAGGACAAGGGTTGCCGTACTGTCGCAGCCCACACTGTTGGTGAGGTGCTGCTGGTAGGTGCCGGAGGTCTCGTACATGATGCCGTTCCACTCGTAGTTGTTGGCCTGTGTGTTGACATGGGCAGTGTCGCCGACGGAGGAATGGTTGACGGTGAGGGTGAGACCTATGATGCTGTCGCATCCGTAGGCCGTATGGAGGCTTTCGCCGACGAAGGTTGTGGCGGTGTACAACGTCCCCTGCCAGAAGAAACTGTCGCAGGCAACGACCTCTTCGGAGAGGTTGTAGGAGGGATGGGCGACGTGGTCGACAATGGTGACTGCATCACCCTCCGTCAGCACCACCGAATAAGAGGCCGCGGGATTGGAGGCGCAAGTGTCGTGATGTATGAACGAGACACCATGCGCCTGATGGGGCAGTGTGATATTGTCAATCCAGGCGCAGTCGCTGTTGTTGGTCACGCTGTAATCTTTCTTATAGCGGAAAGTCAAGGTGTGGCTGCCGACGGAAAGGGGGAAAGCGACACGCATCCAGTCCTCATCACCCGAGTCATCGTACTGCTCCACACCGTCGATGAGGAAGAAGAACTTGTCATAGTCGCGCTCGGAAGAGACACGATAATAAAAGCTGATGCTGTCGGGAGCAGTGACGGTGATATTGAGATTCATGTCCGACTGCTGGTTGTGGTCGATCGTCTGGGCGGAACGGAGGCAATAGGCACCTTGATAGGGTTGCTCGTTACTGATGGTCCAGGGACGGGTGGCAGGTGCACTCCATCCCGCAATATTGGTATGTCCACCCTCGAAGGTCTCGAGGAAACTCTGTCCAGAAAAAACCGGCAGTTCTGCGCTGAAAGAGCCGAAAGAGCAGGTCACAGGGAGGTAGATGTCCTGCGGCAGCTGTGCGTCGGCCTGAAGCGTGAGGGCGACAGTCAACTCGGAATCGGGAGCAATTATTCCGGAGGTGAAGGAACCAAGGATGGAGAGCAGGATAGTGGGGGAAGTGGCGGTGAGGGTGGCGGGCTTTGTCGGAGCGTGTCCGTTGTTGTGGAGGGTGGCGGTGACGGTGGTGCTGGAACCAGGCATCAGGCTGGGATTGGCAGGAGAGAAAGAGATGGAGAGCACGGGAGCATAAATCCAGCGGCGCAGGGAGCTGGTAGCCGGCTGGGAGTATCCTGTCCATGTGGTGCTGGTGTTTAAGTCCACAGAGGTGTTGTCGGAAGCATTGCCGTCTACATAGGCGCTGACGGCTGCTGTGAGGTCGACAGAAGCACCCGCCTCGAGGCTGTCGAGCAAAAGAGTGGAGGAGGAGAGCGTCAGCAAGGGGCTGCTGCTGGTGAGCTGGATGCTGATATTCCGTGCCGTCATAGTGCCGGGGTTCTCAATATGCAGCGTGAGAGCCACGGTATCGCCGGCATTGAGGGGTGCCGAGGTGATGTTGGTAACCATCGGGAAAGGACCCGTAGGCTGTATGACGTTGAGGGTCTGGAACGTGGTGACATACTGTTGGGCCGAGGCGGCGAGGAGGTAGGTGCCTACAGGGAATTCTGCAGGCAATGTCAGTGTGGCGTCACCGTTATTGTCGGCATATGTCGCCGCAATGAGAACATCGTTCACCGTATCGACGAGGGCGATATAGGCATACGGTGCTGCGGAGAGAGAGAGGGAGGTGGCGCCGTAGTTCACTATCGTTCCTCCAGCAATGGTTATCGGGGAAGCCTGCGTCATATAGGGCATCACCGAGGGGTCACCCATGAGGTGGTAAATCTCCCAGTAGTAGTGCTTTAAGTCGGAACTTGTAGAGGAGTTCTCCACAGCCATGTTTCCCTGCATCACTATCGAGCCTTGGGTGGTACACCAACTGGAGTAGCTCTCGTTGTGGGTATGGAAAATGCGGTCATAGACACCGAGATGTGCGGCATCGTAGACCATCGACATCGAAGGTCCTATGCTGCTTCGCACCCCCACTGCCCAGTAGAAGTCCTGACCCCAGTAGGTGCTGTTGCTGCCGCCGATGTAACCCACCGCACCGGCATATTCGTTTTTACGAAGCAAGGCTTCTCCGAAACAGGTACCCTCTTCGAACTTGTTGGTCAGGCAGCAGTTGCCAATCATCAGGCCGAACTTCTGGTTGTTGGTCATCTGGCTGACGTGGTTGTTGTCGAAACTGGGAGTGCCCCAGCCTGTGGAGCCGCCGTGGGCGGAGTAGTTGATGAATCCCGCTCCCTGATTGTAGTAGCTGCGGACAGTGGCGGAGTTGGAGGAGGCGCTGCTGCCGATGGTGACGTTGGTGGTGCAGGAGGGGATGATGGAGACATCATTCTTGAAGTACATCACCTGACTCCAGCCGTGGGTGCCGTTGACATAGTTGGTGACGGCATAGTCCATCGTGGGGTCGGCATGGGTGTAACCATGGTCGCCTGCGTTGCCACCGTCGACACCTGCCACCATCACTGCACGGTCGAGGAAGGAGGGGTCGGCGAAGGTATATTGCTCATACATCAGCGTCTTCAGCACCTGCGGTGTAAGCTGGGCGATGGTCTGAGCGGAGAAGCGGCCATAATGGCAGTCGGGCAGATGGTCGCCCGAAGTCCAGGTCGAATAGTAGAGGTCGGTGACATGGTCGTTGTCGGGCGAGGTGACCTGCGCATTGAAGGTGGGGAGTTGTGCCACATCGCCCACCAGGAGCACGTAGGTGGGAGCCGGATTGGCCTGGGTGGCGTTGTCGTAGAGTCCCTGAAGGTAGGCGGCGATGGAGGTCGTAGTGGTACCCACACTGGAATTATCGGTGTAGACGATATCGGTGAGGAATCCTTTGCGGCGCTTCCACTGGACGAAAGTGTCGAGATGCCCACGGAACATGCTGTTGGCCACAATGACATAGCGCACGGGAGCGGTGGTGCGGACGGCTTTGGGATAGAGACCGTTGAGGGTGTTGACGCCGCTGTTGAAAGCTGGCGAATAGTAGCGTTCGAACATCTTCAGGCTGGCTTCTCGGTCGCCACCGCGATAGGTGACGGTCACGGTGGCATGTCGACAAACCACCACCTGACCGCTCACAGGGTTGTATCGTACAGGAGAGAATTGCAGCCGAGCCAAACGTCGGTCGCGAGCCACACCCACAGCTTTTACTGTAGCCTCCTGTTCACCGAAAAAGACATCCGACGAATAAAGAGAGTTGTTGATATAGAGTTTCCTTGCGGTAGTGTCGCTCTTGCAGCGAGGAAGCTGCACAGGCACTATCCTGTGCTTCAATGCCGGCAGGGTATCATAGAGGGCATCGGTGACTTTGACATCGAATGTCGCTTCCATCGGCACCTCGATGAGACGTGAGAAGAGTGGCAGGGAGGGAGCTCCATAGTCGGCGAGCGACTGCTGATAGCCCACAAGGTTAAGGGTGTTGAAGAGCTCTCCACTTATCATCGTCGTGCTCACCTCGGGATTACCCACGGTGAACTCTATCTGCAGCTGTTGCCAGTCATCGCGAACAATGCGGCACCCTTCCTTCTGTGCATGGGAGGTGAAAGGTAAAAGGTGAAAGGTGAAAAAAATTATCAGTAACGGTAATTCACAGATTATTTTACGATAATTAATTTTTTTCATTTTTCATTTTCAGTTTACCAGCGTCATCTCGTCCACCAGATGGCGGGCTCCGGCGAATTTGTCGATGATAAAAAGGCAGTAGCGGATATCTAATGAGATATTGCGGCAGTAGGCGGGGTCGAAGAGCAGGTCGCTCATGGTGCCTTCCCAGCAGCGGTCGAAGTTGATGCCTATGAGTTGTCCATCGGCATTCAGGACGGGCGAGCCGGAGTTGCCGCCGGTGGTGTGGTTGGTGGCGATGAAGGCCACGGGGAGTTCACCGTTCTTATTGGCATACTGGCCGTAGTCCTTCTTCATCCAGAGCTCTTTGAGCTTGGGTTCCACACGGTAGTCATAGATATTGGGATTCTCTTTCTCCATGATGCCCTCGATGGTGGAATAGGGGGTGTAGTAGACGGCATCCTTGGGTTTGAAGCCTTGCACGTGACCGTAGGCCACGCGGAGCGTCAGGTTGGCATCAGGGAAGAAGTTGGAGTCGGGATACTGCTCCATCATGCCTTTGATATAGGTGCGCATCAAGCGTTGGATGTTATCGTCGGCCTCGGTGTATGTGGCGCGTTTTGTGTCGTTATAGCAGAAGTCGTAGGCTTGGGCAAAGAGTTGCACAGCAGGGTCTTCGGCAGCGGATTCGCGTAGTTTCGACGGCTTTTTCTCCAATAGTTTCTTCAGCTTCTTCGGGTCGTTGAGGGCCGACTTGGTATAGACCTTCTTCAGCATGTTCTCTACTGCGACGCCGTCGTTCTCCTTGATGAATGGGGCAAAACCGTGTTCCCACATATAGGTGAAGGTTTCGAAGAAGATGGCTTCGTCGACGGGCGAGTGGAGGTCGAAATCCTCAAAGTAGCTTTCGCTGCTGGTGAGGAGGGAGGCGGCAAGGACAGCTGCGGTGCTGTCGTCCTTGGCATTGGCTATGCGCCAGAGACGCAGGGCACGACCCATAAAATCGCTGGCCATAAAAGCTTCGTTGAAGTAGGTCCATTCCAACTCCACCTCACGGAGGGTGGCGTAGTTGCGCTCCAATTCGTCGAGGACGGTACGATACTGAGGCTTGTTCTCGGCCCAGCGTTGGAAGACATTCTCCTGGTCAATCTTCTGTTCCACACCGTGGAGGCGCTCGATACCGAGGGTCTCACCCTGCCATTTCTTCCAGCCGTTGGCGATGGAGGCCACACGGGAGGCATATTTCAGACGCTGGGCAGGACTCTTCTGCATGGCGACATTGTAATGGGCCAGACGGATGTCGCGCAAGGCGATGCGGACGGGATTCTCCACATTGGCGGCCAGGTCGACGGCATCGTGGGTTACATAGCGACGTGTGGTGCCGGGATAGCCGAAGACGAAGGTGAAGTCGCCCTCCTCGACACCCTTAAGGCTGATTTCCATGTGCTTCAGTGGCGTGTAGGGGATGTTGTCCTCGCTGAATTCGGCGGGCTTGTTGTCTTTGTTCACATAGACGCGGAACATCGAAAAGTCGCCAGTGTGGCGCGGCCACATCCAGTTGTCGGTGTCGCCACCGAACTTGCCGATATTGCTCGGAGGAGCACCCACGAGGCGCACGTCGGTGAAGACCTCGTTGACATACATGAAGTACTGGTTGCCGTAATAGAAGGGCTTGATGATGGCTTTATAGTGTGTGCCTTTGACGGCTTCGGCACAGAGACGGGCAACATTCTTCTCGACGATGCGCTCGCGCTCCTGCTCAGAGGTCTGGTCGGTGACGCCTTCAAGGATGCTCGTGGTAACGTCTTCCATGCGAACGAGGCGTGTTACCGTGAGACCAGGGCAGGGAATCTCCTGATGACGGTTCATTGCCCAGAAGCCGTGGGTCAGGTAGTCATGCTCCACGGTGGAATGCTGCACGATATAACTGTAGCCGCAGTGGTGGTTGGTGAGCAGCAGGCCTTCGTTACTGACGAACTCGCCGGTGCATCCGCCGCCGAAAAGCAGCACTGCATCCTTCAGCGAAGCATGGTTGATATCGTAGATGTCTTGAGCCGAGATGTGCATACCGGCTTTCTGCATGGCGGCCTCGTTGCGCTGGAGGAGCATGGGAATCCACATACCCTCGTCGGCACGAACAGGCACGATGAACATTGCTATAGCAATGAAAGAGAATATCTTCTTCATATAAATATGTTATTATTTTAAAATGCAAAGATACGAAAAAAAAGAAAAATGGATAATGAAAAATGAAAAAGCAGCGGGGCACCCGTTGTGGGTGCCCCGCTGGGATTCTAGTTAAACTAGTTGCACTAGTTAGACTAGTTGGACTAGTGTCTTTATCGGACTATCAGCTTGCGGATGGCGTTGACGCGCTCGCCCGTGATGCGGACGAAGTAGGCGCCCTGCGCCAACTCGCTGATATCGATGGTCAGGCTATTGTCAATAACCTCTAACCCATAACCAATAACCTTTACCACGCGGCCGTTCATGTCGACCACCGTCACCGTGGCTTCGCCCTCGATGCCCGTCAGGGTCACCGTGCTGGAAGCCGGGTTCGGGTAGAGGCTGATGGCATTATTGTCGACATCGTCGATGCCCACCTCGGTGGTCATGAAGTTGAAGCCGGCAGTCCAGTCACTGTAGATACCGTCGCCACAGATCGAACGGACATACACCACATAGTTGGTACCCTCTTCGAGGCCAGTGATGGTGTAGCTGTTGGTCGTGGTGGTGCGGCGTGTGCAGTTGTCGGTGGTGGTGCCGAGCGGACCGTAGCCCACCTCGTAGCTGCTGCTGCCGTTGGCAGTCCAGTTGACGACGGCGCTGCTGGTGGTGATGGTGGCAGCGGGGACGTTCACACCCTGAACCATCTGGCAGGAAGCGGTGGTGAAGGTGGCGGGAGTGCTCCAGTCGCTGTAGTTACCCTCGCCGCAGATGGCGCGGACTGCCACGCTGTACTCGGTGGCGTTCAGCAGGCCAGTGAGCGTGTAGGGGTTCTCAGTGACGTTGACGACGGTGGTGTCGCCAGCGGTGCTGTAGCGCAGCTCGAAGTTGGTCTGGCCTTCCTCGGCAGGAGTCCAAGCGATGGTAGCACCCGAGAGGGTGATGTTGGTAGCGGCCACACCCGTGGGAGCGTAGCAGGGATGCTCAAGGGTGGTGACAGAGACAACGTTCCATTCGCTGTAGTATCCCTCGCCGCAAACGGCGCGGACACCAATAGAATACTGTGTGCCAGGTATGAGACCAGAGACAATGGTGGTGGTACCAGTGACGACAGTGGGAGTCGTAGGATTCACCCAGTTGCCGGCAACAGCAGCCACTTCGTAGTCAGAGGCATTTCCAATCCAGTTCAAAGTAACATCGGTTTCACCCGTGTTGGTAACACTGACAGTGGGAGTTATGCAAGCAGGGGCGGAGGTCCAGACAGAGATATCATCGAGACAGACGCTATAGAACGAGGTGGTGTAGTTCCAGCGGAAGCAGATGGGGAAGTTACCCGCGGGTACAGAGTCAAAGCTCACGGTATCGAAAATACCATGACCTGCCGGCTGAATTCCATTGCCGCTGTGGTAGGTGGCAGCGCTTGCGTTGATCCGCTTGACAGCCACAAAGTCGGTCTGATAATTGGTACCCGTGAGGTAACCCACCTCAAGGAATCCGTTGGTGCTACTCTCGGTACACATCCAGAAGGCCACAGAGAGCGTGTTGGTAGGCTCAGCAATCTCGCATAGGCGGAGATAGGAACCAGAGCCATAGTTGCCTGTGGAGGAGCCTGCCGTCATGGTGATGGCCTGGCGACCACTGACACAATAACTGTAGGTACCGCTATCGGTCACATGGGGATACACCGGAGCAGAAGCAGTACTGTTATTCCACGAACTCCAGCAGTTAGGCAGGTCACCATCCGTGGCGTTGCTGTAGAGAACCGGAGTATAACTTTCGAAGTCCTCAAAGAGGGTATCGACCACACTGATTGGCACACAGGTGGTGGTGAAGGTACCTACACCCATCCATCCGCTGGCGAGGGTATCGGTAGCGGTAAGAGAACAAACTCGACGAACCCACCAGTAGTAGTCGGCGGCAGGAGTGAGTCCATTGATGGTAGCATTAAGGCCTGTCACTAATTGATAACTATTGGTACTGGCGGGCTGACCCTGCACACGATAGCATACCTCATACTGTGAAGTAGTGTCGCCATCCCATCTCAACTGGACAGAAGTAGCAAAGACATCGACGACTTCAATGTTGGACGGACGTTCGCAGAGTTGCATCGTAATGCTGATGTTATCGATAGCGGTGGGATTATCCTCGTAAGAATTGCCAGAACCCGTAGCCTGGTTGAAGTGGTAGAAGGCCACACGTTTGACACCGGAGATGTTATCAATATATATTGTATGATGTCCCCATGTGGTGTCGTGGCGCACGGTACCGTAGCCCACGTTGTTGACATTACCCCAAGGCGAGACGAGACTGGTATTGACACTCTCGACCGGAATGGCGGGGTCGGCAATCACAATGGCGACACCATCGTAGTTGTGGGCAATGGTACCACCGATATAAGCGTCGAAGTCCACTTGATAGCTATGCACACCCGTGCCGAAATCGATATCGCGGTAGGCGACGGCGTTGGTCACAGTATTCATGTTCCAGCTATGAGTGGCACCGTTGTCGGCAGAGAGATACATAGCGTTGGTGGTGTTGCCCTGAGCAACATTACCGCGGTACCAGTTCACATTGCTGTTACTGGAGGTTTGCCAGTTAGCCCATTCGGCGGCATTCTCGAAGTCATAGTTATAGGGTATGGTAGCCGGCACCTGCGAAGTATTGAAGTTGCAGCTGTTACGGCTCCAGTCGGCCTGCTGACCATCGGAGCAGATGGGAGCCACACGGTAGCTATACTGGGTGTTGGCGGTGAGGCCAGTGAGCATGAAGGGATTGACAGTGACGTTGGCGATAGAGGTAACACCGGTAGCCTCATTGGTGTATTCAATCACCCAGCTGGTGCTTCCAATGGTATCGGTCCACTCCAGGGTCACCGAAGTGGCAGTGGCGTTGTAAGCCTGCAGGTCGTAAGCACGCGGACATGCCGATGCCGGGCCAATAAAGATATTGTCGAGATGGAGATCATTGTCGCCACCGGTCCAGAGAGACTGGCAGTAGAAGGCAATCCTAATGGTATCGCCAAGGTAGGCGCTCAAATCAACCACCTTATTGACATAGCTGGTACTGGCAAGGGAAGCATAGGTGTAATCGCCACCCACGTTCTGCCATTTGACGGCGTTCGAGGCCTGCCAGGTGTTGCCACCATCAGTGGAGATGATAACCATGAAAGCCTGCGATGTGTTGGTGTCGCCATTGAGGTCAGGCAGCGCAGCATTGTTGTAGTCGGTGAGGGCCACGTCGAAGTTCAGTTCAGCAGAGACAGCAGTACTGAGGTCGATGGCAGGTGTAATCATCCAAGCCTTGACAGCATTACCATAGACATTCTTATAATAATGTCCAGCCTCGAGACCATCTTTAACAGCACTGGCATAAGTCCAACTACTGGGAGCGGTGAGGGTCAGCGCAGTACCTGCAAACACTTGAGCAGCGGTAGCATTGGAAGCTCCATTCCAGCAAGGATGGTCGGCAAGGGACACATTGAAGTCTTCACTGTAGGGAATTGTGATGGCTCCACATTCAGTGTAGAAGGTAGTCGCGAACGACCACTGGCTGATATCAGTGGCTGTGCATTGGGCACGGACATAGACATCATAGGCAGAACCCGGTGTCAAACCAGCGAGGACAATACTGTCAGCAGCAGCAGTCACAATAGTGCCAGTACCGGCAGTATGACCAGCAGGTCCGTACTCAACTTCGAAGTTGGCAACAGCCGAGGTCCAATGCACCTTGGCACTATTCTCACCAATTTCAGAGACCGTCACGTTGGAGGGACGCATACAACTGGGAATAAGATCCACCGTCACATCGTCCACGTAAGCATAACTATAAGAAGCTGTGGCTGTGCCATAGAGCGGAGGCACTTCATCGTAGATAGCGATGTAGCAACCATTGCCAGTGTAGTTGTTGAAATTGTATTCATAACCATGGATAGAGGAGGCCGCCTCATTCTTGAGGTCGAGGGTATCCATCGGCTCAAAGGTGGAGATGTCACTGGGGTTGCTCATTACACCGATGACTAAACGGGTGGTGTAGGAGTCGGTAGTAGTGGCATAGCGACGCACCTGGAAGGAGAGCGAGAGATTCTTCACTGAATCTTGGAACAACGGCAGGGCGGCATAGCTGTAGGCTGCGGTCGAAGAGGCCGACGAAGGACGATAGGCATAGAAATAGAGGCTACGCTGACCATTGACAGCATTGGTAGAATAAGGATAAGGATAGGCAGTGGAGATGTTGGTCCCCTTAGTCCAACAGGGGCTAATGGGGTTAGCAGAACCAGAGGCATAACTCTCGAAGTCCTCGGTGTAAGGCAAAGCCTGAGGTGCGCAAGCGGTGGTGAGACTACCCTCGATGCTCCACTCGGAGTTTCCGATGCCAGCGCAAATGCCACGCACATAATAATAATAAGTAGTGCTGGGATTCAGACCTGTAATCATCGCTGTATTGGTAGTGACCATGATGGGCGTACCACTTACACTGTCGGGATCGACCGACGAAGTGGCAACGATAACCTCATAACTGCCGGCTGTGCCTTCCCAATTAAGCGTGAAAGCGTTATCAGTTACGTTGGAAGCCGTCACATTACCAGGACGTGTGCAGTTCGGAATCTCAGTGCAGATGTCGAACACCATGTTCGGACGATAGGTGGCGCGAGTGGCGGTGAGGTTTGCCGTAGCGGCCGTACTGCGGTAGCCGTAGCAGGTGAGGTATCCGGAGCAAGAACCATAGTAGAAGTAGGGGCTGACCGATGATGCGGTGTTGGTATCACGGGCGAGAGTGATGAGCAGGTTGTTACTGCCACTGTAAACGAAAGGCGTGGAGAAGGGAATCTCCAACCAGCTATTGGCTGTGGTGGTGAGGGTACCGTCATAAACGAGGGTCATGGTAGCACGGTTAACGGTGTCGTTGGCGGCAGGATTCCCAAACTCACTCAACGAAACTTCTTTAATATAAACCTTGGCCTTATTGATGGTGCCAGAGTTCGTAGCGGCATGCAGCTGAATGCCGTTAATGCGGTTATTGATCTGGATACCCATGTCGGCAAGTTCCTGTGCGGTGTAGATAATGCTGGTGTAACCCTGATAGTAGGAGCTGTAACCATAGAAAGCATAAGTATAACCAGTTGAAGTACCGTTGCCGATGGTATCGACAATATTGATAGAGTTGGGGCCACAGTCAGCGTGGGTCTTAACATTCACCACATTGCTCCAGAAACTTGTATCGGTGCTACAGATGCCACGCACACGGAAGTAATACCATGTCTGCTGGGTGAGACCACTGATGATGGCGCTAGTGTTGGAAGCCATCGTCGAGGAGGTGCTGGCCGAGGCGAAATCGTTGCTCGTAGAATACTGCACCTCGTAAGCGGAGGCAGAGCCCTGCCACGAAAGATCCACATCGTAAGCTCCAACATTATCGACAGACAGGTTGAGCGGCCAGCGGCAGACAGGCAGCATATCGACGGCCACATTGTCGAGATAGGCGTAATTGTAATGAGCCGAGGTAGAGGGAGCCGGGAAGAGGAAGGCTATGCGACCCGAACCAGTATATCCCTCGAAAGAGACACGATGGTGAGTAATCGAAGAAGTGGGATTATCCGAGTCGTCGAAGAAAGCAATAGTGTCGAAGGTGGACAGATCCTCAGCATTGCTCATCACACCCACATAGACCATAGTGTGGTAGGTGGTGCCAGAGGAAGTACCACGTTTGAGGTCGAATTCGAGCATCAAGTTGTTAATCGGCTCTTCGAACAAAGGCATAGCGGCATACTCATAAATGGATCCGTAAGCATAGGCATAGAGGCCCATGCTGCCGGACGATGCTGCCGAAGTGCTGGGATAGGGGTAAGCCGTGGTGGTTCCAATAGCACGCTTGTACCAGCAAGGACTGATAGGATTAGCAGAACCAGAGGCATAGCTCTCGAAGTCCTCAATATAAGGTAACGAGTCGGTAAGCACTGGCGTACACAGGGTACGGAAGGATAAGATAGCCGGATCGGACTCCTCATCGCCGCAGTTGGCACGAATGTAGATGTCATATTCTGTGTTGGGGATAAGCTCGTCCAAAGAGATAGTGGTATCGGAAACCACCTCTATAGTACCCGTACCAGGGGTGAAACCATGTACACCATACTCAACGCTCCAAGAGTTGGGGTCGGTAGTACGGGCATCGGGAATCCATCTAACGGTGGCTCCGTTAGCAGTCACAGCGTCAAGTGATACACTGGTAGGCCAGAAACAGTTAGGAATGACACGCAAAGCGATGTCATCGACATAAATATGGTTATAGGCATACGTATTGCTACCGGAAAGCGGTGGCACAGGGGCATAAAATACCACGTATTTACCTTGACCGGTATAGCTGGCGAAGTTCACCTCCTCACTCTCAATGGCACTGGCAGGGAGTGCTGTGAGGTCGATGGTATCAATCCAAGTAACCAGCGAGTCGATGACCGCGGCACTGGTGAAGCCCGTAACGCTGTCGGCGATACCCACACAAATAAATGAATTATAATAGGATGTCGTTGTTGTATAGCGCTTGGCATTGAATGTCACCATCAAGTTGCTCATGTCGAGAGCATCATCGATGGGAGGCAGTGCAGCCCAACTATAACCGAAAGTGCTTGTGGCCGACGAGGGATGGTTACCGTAAAAATAGAGGCCACGCTCACCATTGATGGCAGCAGTGCTATAAGGATAGGGGTAGGCCGTAGAATTATTGGTACCTTTGGCCCAGCAGGGGCTGATGGACTGGGTGGCACCAGTGCCATAGGATTCAAAGTTCTCAATAAAGGGCAAGTCGGTGGCGCTGATGACAGCACACTCGGTGGTGAAACGGAACAAAGTGCCATACATGCTGGTATCGTCCCCACAAAGGGAATAGACAATGCCATTGTAGGCAGTTCCCATCTGCAGATCGTTGAAGCTATGGCTTGTGCCATCAACAATTATTGTGTCGTAGAGGGGCGATCCCACCTTATTATAAATCACCAAGAAGGAACTGTTATTGGATCCGATGTTGAGTGTCGCCGAGGTAGTGGTAATATTGTCAACATAGCAACTGTCGGGGCGTATGCATGTAGGCACTTCCGTCACCATAAGTTCATCGATAAACCAATACCAAGAAGTGGAATTCACATTGTGGCGTAGAGCGATACGGGCACCTGTGGGTGCAGCGGTGAACATCGCGTCAACCACAGCAGGAACAACACTACCCGTACTATTGAAGTACGACACAGGATAGTTCGCGAGAGCCACAAAGGTGGTGCTGTCGCCAGCAGAGGTGATATACCCCACATCCATCGACCCGGAATTGGCACCCTCAGGAGCCATCTTGAGCGTCAAATAGAGGTTGCTAATTTCCTCGTCGAAAATAGGGAGGACAAGGATATTGGGTTGACTGCTGCTATTAGGGAAAAAGCGAATGGTATTACCGGTGAAGCCTGTACGGGTAGCGATATTCACATAGCCACCACCCAGATGGTCGAAACAATCAATCTCGGTAGCAGACGTGGTAGTGGACATGCTATCAGGCTCGAAGAACCACGGGAGAGTTTCAATAGGCTCACAAGGAGTACGGAAAGAAACTGTCTGGACATAACTAGAATCCCCAACACCGCAGAAAGCGCGCAACTGAACATTATAGGCGGTATTGACAGTCAACTCGGTAAGCGTCAAAGTGGTTGAACTGGTGCTGGTCCATTCGTCGTTATTGACTTTGTAGAGCCATTCACTCTCACTGCCACCAGGGGTGATATTGAGGGTGGCACCAGTGGTGGTGAGGTTGGAAACAGCAACAGAGGGCATCGGACAAGTGATAACTGGTACCGCAAAGGAATAGTAGCGGTTAGCATCGGGCCAGTTGCTGGAAGCAATGGTCGTGCTCTGACCAGCGGTGTAATGCGTGGCGACATGAGAAGCGTTGACGAGCCAAATATCAGAGGCATTGACGCACAAGCCCACCTGACGGGTAGTGCCGGGAAGGGGCGAGGGAAGCGTCGAGGGATAAGCAATCACGATATTGCCATTGGGATAGAGTTGCACCTGCCACTTCAGGTCGCCAGCCGAAGCGTAGCTGTTAAAGGTCGAGGTATTGAACTCTACAACCAACAACGAATCACCATTGGCATCGACGGTGTTGGCTTTGACAACCCATCCTGTAGGTTTCATCTTGCCGTCGCAGCCCAAGAAGTTAATCTTGGGAGAATTAGTGTTGGCATACGAAGTGCTGAACGGAGTAGAGTAGGCTGCCGTTCCCGTCACTGTATTTCCAAGTCGGAAGTTACCATCGGTATTCACCGAAAATTTGGTGTATTCACCCGTGGCAAACGGGAAAGAAAAGCCAATGTTCTGCAAGGCCGAAGCCTTACTGTCCGATCCGCTGGCATCACCGACCAATATAGTGTCGGCATTAGTCAACGTAATCCACTTCGTGGCATCGGTGCCGGTGCTGAAGGTATAATCACCTAGCCCCTGAGCCTTCGTCGCCCAAGGCACCAAGAGTGCCAAAGCGAAAACGAGAAATAAATGTTTTTTCATACTATAGATTTTTTAATTAATAATTTATTTTCAATCAATTATAGAATTTTTGCATGATATATAACATGCAGAAACTAAATGCAAATATACAGGTTCCCCCATATATTTGCAAGTTTTTTTTTATATTTAACGTTTTTGAAACTATTCAGAAAGCTCGGATTCATCAGAATTTTCGGAAGATTCCGAGGATTCTGAGGAATCAGAGAAAGCACCGAGGGTTTTGAGGAGACGCCAGTAGTAGAAGGCGAAGAGGGCGGTAAACATGATATCGCCGAGTCCCATGGCTCCTTTGCCAAGGAAAAGCATGGGTACTGCAAGCATAAGAAGCTGGGCGAGAAGGTAGCAATGAAATCCCGAACGACGGAGCTTCCACATTAGGAGACAGCCCGTTAGAGACAGTACTGCCAGCAAAGCCATCACACCATAGTAGGGACGCGGCACCTGTGCCAGCACTTCCCAAGTGGCGGTAATATGAAATTCCTCCAGCACCTCCGGATGAGCGGAATAGACCCTGTCGAGGGTAGGCAGAAAAAGTGCCATCATGCCCCCGGAGAGTATTGAAAACGAAGCATTGATGATGCTCAGCACGAGGAGCACCTTGAGAAGGGTCTGGGGTTTCATTCTTTAGTAGTTAAGTAGACAGTAGTTAAGTAGTTAAGACAAATGGTTTTTGTTTACAAGACGGAGGCCATCTGTTGTTGGAGTTTCTGGGCTTCGCGGGCTGCAGCTTCGGCGAAGTCCATGCCATTGGAGGCATAGATGATGCCGCGCGAGGAGTTGACGAGGAGGCCACAGTCTTTATTCAAGCCATGCTTGCAGACCTCTTCGAGGCTACCGCCCTGTGCTCCCACGCCAGGAACCAGCAGGAAACTTTTGGGCACAATGCGGCGCACGTCGCCGAGCATCTCAGCCTTGGTGGCTCCCACCACATACATCATGTTGTCTTCGTTGCCCCACTGCTTGGAGGTCTCGAGGACGTGCTGATAGAGGGGCGTACCTTGTTTGTCCTCGGTGAGTTGGAAGTCGAAGGCACCCTTGTTGGAGGTGAGGGCAAGGAGGATAACCCATTTGCCCTCATAGACAGTGAAGGGGGTGACGCTGTCGGCACCCATGTAAGGGGCGATGGTCATGGAGTCGAAATTGAAATCGCCTTTGGGGTCGAGGAAAGCTTTGGCGTAACGCTCGGAAGTGTTGCCGATGTCGCCGCGCTTAGCGTCGGCGATGGTAAAGACGGGCTTCTTCAACTGGTGGATATAGTCCATGGTGAGCTTGAGCTGACGCAAGCCTTCGAGGCCAAGGGCCTCATAAAAAGCCAAGTTGGGCTTATAAGCCACACAGTGGTCGATGGTAGCATCGATGATGGCACGGTTGAAGCGGAAGACTCCGTCACGTTCGTTGCGCAGATGCTCGGGCATCTTGGTGGGGTCGGTATCAAGGCCAACACAAAGGAAAGAGCGGCGCTCTTTTATTAGGGAGATAAGTTCTTGTCTTGTCATGGTTATCTTTTTTTCTAGTTTGTCTAGTTGAACTAGTTGGACTAGTTAAACTAGTTATTCTGTCAATTTGTGGAACTGTTCTGTCAGTTTCTTGGCGTTGAGGCCGTCCATGGGCTCGTCGGCGACGATGCGGCCGTGATTGATGATGACGGCACGCGAACACATGGCCTCAACTTCCTGCATGATATGGGTAGAAAGAAGAACCACCTTCTCCTTGCCAGTATTGCGGATAAGGGTGCGGATAAATTCGAGCTGGTTGGGGTCGAGACCCGTGGTGGGCTCGTCGAGGATAAGCACCTCGGGGTCGTGGATAAGGGCCTGAGCGAGACCCACACGCTGACGGTAACCCTTGGAGAGTTGTCCTATTTTCTTATGAGCTTCGGGAGTGAGTCCTGTAAGTTCAATCATCTCGTCGACGCGCTGCTTTTTCTCCTTCACGCCACCGAGTCCAGCGACAAAGTGCAGGTACTCGCGTACATACATCTCAGGGTAGAGGGGGTTGAGTTCGGGAAGGTAGCCGATATGGCGACGCACAGCGAGGGGGTCGTCATAGATGCTGTGGCCACATACAGTGACATCGCCGTCCGAAGGAGGGATAAAGCAGGTGATGATTTTCATCAATGTCGACTTGCCAGCACCGTTGGGACCCAACAGTCCCACAATCTCACCTTTGTCGACCTTAAACGACACATGGTCGAGGGCGTACTGTTCGCCGAAGACCTTGGATATATCTTTGATTTCAATCATTACTATTCTATTTTGACGCGTTTGCCGTTCTTATAGCACACCACAAAGGCATCCTTGAAGGGGGTAGTCTTCTTGATTTCGGCGCAGCGCTTGCGAGCCTCGTCGAGAGTCTTGTAGTTGCCAGCGGTGTAGAGGTAGACCTTGCCCGACTTGGAATACTGGAAGTCTTTGATACCGTGCATCTCGGGGGCACCGACCTTGAAGACACTCTGTGAGGTACAGAACTGCACACGGTAGGAAGTGCCGGTGGAGGGTTGAGAGGGTTGAGAGTTTGAAGAGGTTTGAGTGGTCGGAGTTTTCTGAATATTCGGAGTAATCGGAGTATTCTGAACTTTTTGATTTTCAACATTCTGTACCTTGTCGGAGAGACGACGGAGGGGCCAGGCGTCTTTAAAAGGGGTCTCCTTCTGCAACTGCTTGCAGTATTCGTTGGCCTCGGCAAAGGTGGCGAAACGTCCTACCGAGTAACAGTAGAGCTTGCCATTGCGCGCCACCATCACATCTTTCAGTCCCTTGAATTCCGATGCTCCGGGCTTCAACTCCTCGCTGGAGATGAGGAACTGGACGGTGTAAAATTCAGTGGATTGAGAAGATTGAGAGGTTGAAGGGGTTTGAGGGGTCTGGGTATTTTGAGTATTCTGAACAGTCGGAATGTTCTTTTCTTTGGGTGTCAGTTCAGTAGAGGGAACAGGTCGCGGCTCCTCGAGAGGTCTCTTCACTTCAATAACAGCTGCTTCTTCTGCCGCCTTTATCTCCTTCTGTTCCACAGGTTGCGGCTTTTCCTCGATCATAGGTTTCGGAGTCTCATTGACCACAGGCTGGGGAACCTCCTCTACCGGTTTCACCTCTTCCACCACCGCCTCCTTGGCAGGTTCTTCCTTAGGAGTTGTCGCCTTCGGAGCCCCCGGGATATCGAGTTTGGGATTGACAATCTTGCCAGTGCCCTCCTCGGCAGCCTTGAAGTTCATGAAAGCATTGAAAAGGCTGATGGCGATTTTCGCCTGGCCTTCGTCGCTCATCATAAAAGCTTCTTCGCTAGGATTACTGATGAATCCCACCTCGGTGAGGACTGAGGGACAGGTGGTCTTGTAGAGCACGAAGAGCTCGGCCTGCTTCACACCACGGTTGATGGTCTTGAGGTTCTGCTTGTACTGGTTCTGTATGGCCTGTGCGAAGTTAAGACTCTTATCGAGGTAAGCATTCTGGAACATGGTGAGCATCACATAACTCTCGGGCGAGTTGGGGTCGAAGCCCTTGTAGTCGGCATTCTCCTTGTAGTCGGCCTCGAGGAGAATATCAGCATTCTCCTTCTGCGCCACAGCGAGGTTGGCGCGGCTCTCGGAGAGACCCATGACGAAAGTTTCCACACCCGTGGGTGACGAGGTAGGATGCGAATTGGCATGGATGGAAATGAAAAGGTCGGCCTTGTTGCGGTTAGCAATATGGGCACGCTCGGCCAACGAGATATCCACATCGGTGGTGCGGGTGTAGATGACCTTCACATCGGGATAATTGTCGGAGATGAGTTTGCCGAATTTTTTGGCGATGGAGAGAACGATGGTTTTCTCCGAGGTCCTGCTTCCCATAGCACCGGGTTTGGCTCCCCCATGCCCTGGGTCAATCACAACCGTACGCACACCATAAATCTCTTTTTTTTGCGAAAAAGAGGGTGCCGAAAAGAGGACAACCGTTAGAAAAAGGCTCAATATGTATCTCATTTCCAATAAAATATTTTTTTGTTTCGCCAATTGCATAAATAATTCTATCTTTGCAAATTCAAAATGCAAAGATACGAAGATATTTTGAATGGTAAAAATAATGTTTTAACAAGGGGTTGAAAAGAGGGAAAAGCATAGTCAAAAACAATTGTTACCGTAGATGCTATAGTCGTCATAAACGCTATAGTCTCTATCGGTTTTTGTTGTTTCTTTTCCTGCTTCTCCCCTACTCTGTTTTCGCCCAGAACGACATCGACACCTTGGCGCATGTCTCGCGCGACGGTGTGCACAGTGTTATCAAATATCAGGCACGCGACTCCGTGGCCATGGATCTCAAGAGTCGTCAAGCTTCTCTTTTCAGCGACGGCATCATCGACTATGACAGCATGCTACTGCGCGCCGACCGTATCGATGTGGACTTCGAACACCATATCCTCCATGCTCACGGCTCCCTCGACACCGCCGGCAAGACCGTCGGCCGACCCTATTTCAAGCAGGATGGCACCGAATACCATGCCGACACCATCGCCTTTAACTACGACACCAAGAAAGGTCTTATCCAGGGTGTTATCACCCAAGAGGGAGAGGGCTTCCTCCATGGTCAGAAGGTAAAGAAAATCAACGACAGCGTCATGTACCTCAGTGGCGGCAGTTACACTACCTGCAACTACGCTCATCCCCATTTCGCTCTCAATTTCACCAAGAGTAAACTCATCATGGGTGACAAGATTGTTACCGGTCCCGCGTGGCTCTCCATCGAGGATGTTCCCACTCCCCTCGCACTGCCTTTCGCCTTCTTCCCCATCACCAAGAGTCGCCAGTCAGGCATCCTCTTCCCCTCCTATGGATGGCAGAACTACCAGGGCTACTACCTCCGCGATGGTGGTTACTATTTTGCCATCAACGACAACTGGGACCTTGCACTGATAGGCGACCTCTACACCAACCTTAGCTGGGCCCTCGAAGGCAAAGCCAACTATTATAAACGCTATAAATATAAAGGACAACTTGATGCCCGCTATGGCATCACCCATGAGGGCATCTATGGCGACGACAACACCTATAACTCTTTCTCAGACTTCAAATTCGTTTGGACCCACGAGCAGGATGCCAAAGCCAATCCCAACAGTCGTTTCTCGGCCAATGTCACCCTGCAGAGTCGCAACTACAACCGCAACACTACCAACCGCAACGACTACTTCAACTCCACCACCACCTCCTCTATCAGCTTTACCACCAAACTGGGGTCTTACCTCAACCTGGCCCTCTCGGCACGCGAGAGCTATAACACCCAGACCGGCGTGATGAATATCAAACTGCCCAGCATCTCGCTCTCCTCAGTGACACTCTACCCCCTACGGCGCAGCAATCCCGTAGGTGGCTACCGCTGGTACGAGAACATCTCGCTCTCTTACGTCCTCAATGCCGAGAACAACATCACCGCCATAGACTCCAATCTCTTTACCCAGGCCACATTCGATCGCATGCAGTACGGTATCTCTCATTCCATACCCATCTCATCATCCATCAAGGTGCTGAAGTTCTTCAACTGGACCAATAGCGTGACTTACAACGAGCGATGGCACTGGAGCACCATCGAAAAGAGTTACGACAATACCACAGGCATCGTGACCACCGACACCGTCCATGGTTTCCGTTCCAACCGCGACTTCAACCTCTCCTCCTCACTCACCACACGCATCTACGGCATGTTCCAATTTAAAGGAGGCCCCCTCAAGGCGGTGCGCCACGTCATCAATCCTTCTGTCTCCTTCTCCTACCATCCCGACTTCGGAACCGAGAGCCTCGGATGGTGGAAATCCTACACCGACACCACAGGCTACGTCCACCGCTACTCTATCTTCCAGAACAGCCTCTACGGAGGTCCTCCCGATGGTCGCAGCGGCTCCCTCCGCTTCTCTATCGGCAATAACCTCGAGATCAAATGGCAAAACCCCTTCGACACTTCGGCCGAAGTAACCAAGATACCCCTCATTGAGAACCTCACACTCTCCATGAGTTATGACTTTGCCAAGGACTCCCTTAACTTTTCCGCTCTCTCTGTCACCGGACGCACTACCCTTTTCCGCTCATTAGTGCTCAACTACAGCGGCTCCTTCTCGCCCTATGTCATCGACACACTCGGCCACATCCGCAACGAATTCCTTTGGGAGAAAGAACGCCGTCTCTTCCGTACTGACAACTCCACGTGGAGTGCCCAACTTTCCTTCAGTCTCAACAATAACACCTTTAAGCGCGATGGTGCCAAGAGCAACGGTCGCCCTACCTCCACTATCCTACAGACCCCCTATAACTATAACCCAATACTGATGACCGGTGGCTATTACGACTTCTCGGTGCCATGGAACCTCAGCGTCAGCTATAGCTTCAACTATGTCAACACCTTCGTGGCGCGCGAGATGGAACTCCAAAGTCAGACCACCCGAAGCATCAGTCTCTCTGGCAACGTCACCCTCACCAAGAACTGGCGTGTAGCCGCCACCACGGGCTATGACTTCGTCAACAAAGGTTGGTCATATACCACCGTCGACATCTATCGCGACCTGCACTGCTGGGAGATGCGCTTCAGTTGGGTGCCTTTCGGCTACTACCGCAGCTGGTTCTTCCAGATTAACATTAAAGCTGACGCACTGCGCGACGTAAAATACGAAAAAAGACAGAGCTATCAGGAGAATAGCGGGTATTATTCTTATTAGGAGGGATGGTGAACGAATATAAGACAATAAATTATGGAAAACAATAAATTATACTATTCTATCGGCGAGGTGGCCGCGATGCTCGATGTAGCACCGTCAGTGCTGCGATTCTGGGAGACTGAATTCAACTGCCTCCATCCCGTGAAGAACAAACGTGGTACCCGCAACTATTCGTCCCGCGATATAGAACTTCTGCGTCGCATCCATTACCTTACCCGCGACTGCGGATACACCCTTGAGGGCGCCCGTGAACAACTGCGCCAACGGCCTGTCGAAGACCCCAAGATGGAGGTCATCAACAACCTTCAAGAGGTGCGCTCCTTCCTTGTCGACCTCAAAAAACAACTCTAAACAAAGATTCCTACGGGATATAATCCTGTAGGACGGGAGGTATGTTTTCCCAGCCAATACCGCCAGAGGGAACATGCCCGCTGAGGTTGGCGAGAAGACCACTCAAGCCACTTGTCGTGGCGAACACTGTGGTGACTCCCGACTGTATACCCCCCACAAGGT
>JAEEGJ010005801.1_pt1 | contig 38066 bp, 29 predicted proteins | sample 8958761 | NCBI WGS metagenome assembly JAEEGJ01 (sample SAMN16246546, study PRJNA631951) | gut metagenome | biome: gut microbiome; feature: rumen; material: RS-attached | host: Bos | place: Iran: Karaj | collected 2018-10
GCAATCGTTATAAGCACAAGGGGCAGGACTGTCGTGAGCAGGATTCGCTTAATGCTGGCACTCTTAATAGAGTCCTTTGACACTTCAAATGCAACCGGTGTATCAAAGTGTCTCAGCACTTCGTCCGACTTAGAAGATATATCGAAAATAGTCTTGTCTATATCTGCAGCGATCTTTACAAAATCATCCTTATCCTTGTGGGAGAAATTGATCATCCTCCTTTTGCCGAACTTTACTGTCTCATCATGAAAAGCCATGTATCTTGTTTTACCGGTATAGATACCGTTGTAGTAATTCTTGATAACATGAGTCCCGAGATAATCCGAGAAATTATAATGTGTAGTTTTGTTCTTTGTCTCAATATCGATACCATACTGATTGACATCAATAATAGTTTTTCCAAGAAGCGATTTACTCTCGTATTTCATATTACCCTCCAGTTTCTTCTGAGGAATGATTGTACCATAAAGACGGCATCAGAATATGAGGTCACATATATTTGATATCTGATATTAAGCTGAATCCATTCTTGAATCTTGCAAGGATGACACGATCCCCGACACCAAGTTCATTGTCAGGACCCATCTTCTTAATGAAATGGAATCTATAACAATCCACACCTCTTATGAAGTAACCCTTATCGTTCTTATCGAGGATCTCACCGGAATAAAATTCTACATCATCCTTACGGATAGATCTTAGAGTAGAGAAGAGATTATATATTGCATAAATGGGAAATAAGAAAGCCGGCAACAAGATTGAGATACCTCTAATGGTACTTAAAAGACTTACTGCCACAAAAAGAAACGCTCCCGCGATTGCAGATGCCAAAAGGGATTCAGGAATGAGAATGAGTGCAACTCGAAGATGGTATCCGATGAACCTTTTCTTGATATCTTCTTCTACGGATATTCTTATCAGAAACTGTCCCTCCAAAGCTCTATCCACGCTGTGTTTTACGCCCTGCCCCTCTGTTACCTGCCTCTTTGATTCATCCGGTGCCATAGAGCTTTTTCTCATAGGCAAAAGCTCTACCTGAGGATTATATTTCAGACAGTGTTCATATACTTTTTGTGCAGCACATTCAGCTGCCCGCTTGCTGTCGGATATCGCGATCTTCTTACCTTTATTAGTCTTAACAATAATCTTATAAGTGTAGTACTCGCGGTACTTTGTGCTGCCTCTCGGTCCGATGCGCTCGGTATGCCAAGTCTGTGTCGCCTGTAAAGAGGCAATATCTTCGTATGCGATAGCGGCAATTCCGGAAGTTACACCGATCAACATATCCGGTGCAAGAAGGATATCTGCGTAATCCAGGCATTCCGTCCTATCGGAATTTGCCTGCTCGTCCACCTGCGCTCTGGTATATTTCTTATCTCCGCATACGGGAAAGTAACTCCCGATAATACTCAGGTCCTTGTCCCAAATAATAAAAGACACCGCCACAATCAGACCGGTGATACCAAACCCCAAACAAGGAACGTAGTATAGATCATCTGCTCCATTCACCTTGTTGATGATTCCAATTATGGTAACGATCAGACTTACGGAAAGAAGCACAAGATCAAAGCCCATGGTTAATCCGTTCTCGTTGACGAAACTCAAAAGAACCTTGTTGGTATACCAGTCACGGCGGGGAGGGATTCTCTCTCCGTTAAAGTACGCTTCGATCACCTTATTGAGCTTCTTCTCAGTACCGACAAACAGAATCCCGTGCTCCTTGCAGATATTCCGAAGTTCATCTCTGCTCCAGCGGTATTCTTTGAATTGATCGTAATCCTTAATGCTGTCAAAATCAGGTCTGTTCATGCCTTACCATAAAACAATCTTTGTAAATTGAAAGCCCCTATTTATAGGTGTAATTTTGTTTATGAATAAATGGCGAGGGTAAACATAACTATAAAGAAACACGATAACGGCAACAGGATCGAAGAAATAACTATTCCTACTATGGCTAAGGGTTTTCCTTTTGTTCCCTTGCTCCTTGTTCTCACAAGACCGACGATAGAAAGAATCAGACCCAATACAGGGCCTGCCGCAGTGACGAGAACCATGGCTAAAAGCAATGTGTTAATCAACGCAAAAGAAACGGAATCATGGTGAGAGGAACTCTTCATCCAGATATAATTAAAGAATATAAAAGTGCCTATAATGGTCACAAGATCTGCACCAAGAGCAAATAATACTATCTTTTCAAAACGTGGTTTTACAGGCTTCTTCGCAATCTGTGGTGCTCCACAATTAGGATATGTCATCAAAACTATTCTCCTTATGGGAATTTTACTTTGATTTGGTCTTTCTTATTATAACATCGAAAAAATCTGAGTTCCTTTTCTGTTGGCGGAAAGTACCGTCCTACAGGTAGAACAACGCTGCAATCTCATCATAAACAGCGGGGAAGCCGATACTCTCATCAGAATATGCATCCAGTCTTTTATCGCTGTAGAAAGTTTTTGCCACCTCTACTGCTTTACTGTTATAGGATTCGAAAGCACGAAGCACCTTGTCGCTGACGCCTCTTTCTATCCCTTTAAGTTCAAAGTAACTTTGTATTACGAACTGGACAAACTCCTTTTCGCCGGCTTCAAGCTCATAGTCAAGTTCCTGCCCCTTTACATAAGGGTCCTCTTCCTTCCAGTGAACGCATCCGCAGTATGGATCTTTAGCAGCATAGCGCAAATGCTTGATGTTAGACATTACTGCAGTGCCCATACACATAGGACAGGGCTCCATGGTCGTATAAAGAACTACAGACTTCGGATTATAAGCAGATGTATCAAGGCGGCGAAGTGCACCCGCTTCCGCATGAGCTACATATCTGTTTACAGAATCCGCTTCCGCGCCCCTGTTGTGCTCCCTTACGAGAAGGTTCCCTTGCTCATCAAATATAGCGGCACCGATAGGATAGCTTCCATTTCTGAAAGCACTCCATGCCTCTTCGAAAACTATTTTCCACTCAGGTGTCAGATCATTCCACATAAAGGTCTATCAACTGTTACTGTAACAATATCTCCGATCAATTCTCTCACCTTGCTTTGTACTTATAGATTAAAATAAAAAAGCTTAAAGTTCCTTTTTCATATAACCGCATGTGAATGGGAAAAAGTCAAATTTATGCATTCCTACATGAACCGCTCCGTTATCTTCATACCACTTTTTAAGCTTTACGTTTTCTTCTACGATTCCGATATTCATAAGCTTACAGCCATTCTCACGGGCTGTAGAATATGCGTGTTCCAACAGTTGTTTCCCAATTCCTTTATGACGATATTTTGGCAAAACTGCCAGGTTATTCAATTCGCACTCCTTATTATCCTGAATGAGCAAAGAATAATATCCATACAAAACACCGGCATCTTCATATACATACATGAGTCGGTGTTCACCATCCATCTGCCAAAGAAGCCTCTCCTCATTGGTTGCAAATGCAGTAAATCTCGGTGCATTCTCTTCCGTAAATCCAAATTCATCTGCCACGGTCAAAAATGCCTTCTTTATAAGGCTTACACATTTCGGAATTTCTTCCCTTTTTACTTCTCTAATCATTTGTTTCCTGCTCCATTATTTAAAGAGTTAACAGATCAAGACAGTTACTGATCAGGAGCACTATCGCTATTAACGATATTACTAACCTGTTAACTATCCCCCGCTTTTTCTTACTTTACTGATTTATTCTGTCAGATATCCGGGTCTTTTAAGACATTTATCATTAAAAACATACTCAGGTGTTACAAACGGATATGTGATCTCATCCTCATAGTACCAGGGATCCGATTCATGATCTTCATTTATAAGGACATGAAACTGCTGAGCAGGCATGTATCCCTGTGCCAGCAAGAATGCCTTTTTGCCATTATTCTCGCAGATGTCCACGACCATTACAACATGCCCCGGTGAACCGCCCTTTATAAAGATATCCCCTATCTGTATGTCAGACATTTCGATAGGTTGTGATTCCTTATCGAGCGAGAGCGTACTCGCAAACGTAAATACAGTTTCCAGATATCTTTCAAAGCTATCATCCGAATCAGAGACAGCACCATTGTCTACCCATGATACATCATTTCCGCCAACAAATATTCTCTTGCCGTTTTTATAACTTTTCCAGTCACATAAGAATCCGTTTACGAAATGAAAGGCTATCTTATCTTCCCTGCCGCATGATCTCATGTATTCGGCATAGACTCGCATCACCGAATCGGCACACTGTTGCAGGTTATTACCCGATAAATACATATCAAATACGCACGCGGCATGATCGTTTGGCTTGACTGTTCCGTCAAACAACAAAACCGGGCTGTTATCAGGAAGTACTTTGTAGTTTCTTATAAATTCCCCAAGGCTTGCCTGCTCTTCATGAGTTCTTTCATATCCTTCGGGAACCAGGATACGTGTCTTAAGAGTATTCCCATCAGGATCTATCAGAGTCTTATCTTCAGGAATCTTATTATCATCTGATCCGTCCTTAATGATCTCAGGCGTATTTTCTGTATCAGGTGATATTTCAGTATCTTTTATATCAGTGTCAGTAGTCTGATCTGTTATTTCCGTCTCCTGTACGACATTATCATTTGCTCCATTAGATGCACATCCTATGAGCGTACATATTAATATGATAAGTATTGGTATTGTTATCTTTTTCATATTGCTCATGTCTTTTACCTGTTTGCGTTACGATTGCTAAACGGATATTTATGTGAAAACAGACTGATTTGCACAGATATCATTCCAGGTACAGTCACCGCATATATCTTTTCTTATACCGGCTTCTATGATCTTTACTCTGACCGTCTCTATGAACTCCTTATAAGTCAGTTCATCACCTTCATTTAATCCACATGCATTTAAGACTTTTGTATCATACCTGTCTGCTTTGTCATCACTTGTACATTTACCCGATTCGTTATTAGGGCAGTTATCACATACAATATCAGTTTCTGTTTTCAGAATGATCTTCTGATATGGATCATTATCCAATTCATTTATTATTTTTCCCATATGGTCTGTGAAGTCCTCGGAATATCCTTTTCCTTGATAGAACTGAAAGCACATGCCATGATGGGGTCTTAAATGTTTACTCATTTTTGTACCATGATTGTTGCAAGACCTGTAAGTAATGTATGTTTTCTCATCTTTCTTATATCTTTCCTGTAATTATTTTGTATTGTTATATATCTCTTTGTTAGTTACTTATTAAGAGTTTTTCTGATGCCTTCATAAAGATGCGTTGACGGCATTTTTACTCCCGTATTCCTTAGTTTTGATAGATCATATATCCTGTGACACAGATGACCTGCATATTCAGGATATGCATCCAGATATCCCGTAAGCGGTATCTCCTGCACATTTATATCAACTCCAAGTATATCTGCAATATATTCATAATATATCCTGTTTTCAACTGCCTCGGGACCGCCTATACAGAATATCTCATTGAAAGTCTTGTCATTTTGAACGCAGTCTATCATCGTCTCTGCCAAGTCATCCACAAATATGGGATGTATCAGATATGTTCCCATTCCCACTAACCGAATGGGCTTATTAGAAATGATGTGATCGACCAGATCTTTTTGTCTGCTATGTTCAGGAAAACATCCCAGCAAAAATCCCGGGCAGTATATGTGGCCCGGTCTGAATATAGTTATCTTAAGCCCAGATGATCGTGATGACATTTCATTTAGAAAAACCCTTTCCATCTGTCTTTTATTCTGAGCATAATCACAATCCTTTGTATCACCGTCTGCTTTAAGACAAACACCGCTTTCGTCTTCAGGAGTCTTCTTGCATTTCCCGTCAAATACAGAATCTGTCGAAACAACTATAAGTCTGTCGGTATACTCAGCTAGTATTTCTATATCTGCTTTGGCATGTTCCTTATTCATGCAGATGCAGTCAAATACAACATCAAAATGAACATTTGCTGAGTTTATCGCTTCCTTGAAAGCATCAAGGTTATTTCTGTCTGCTTTTAAAGATACTACACCTTCAGGGAGAGTGCGCTCCCCTCTTGTTAACGTGTATACTTTGTATTTATCTAAAGCTTTGGATGCCAGCACACTGCTGAGTCCGCCGCTTCCGCCAATCACAAGAACGTTCATACTTGCCTTTCATCTGAAATCAAACTGATTCAATGTTCTGTGTGTCTTGTCATATAACTCAATCAAAATTCTATTGCTCATCCAGCTTATTTCCACATATAGGGCAGAAATTATATTTGGGTTCGTCCGTATCAAAATTGCATCTAAAACACTTTTTAAATCGTTTGCTTTGCAGTGGTTTAGCTTCTACTTTTTCTATTTCAACAGAATTGACATATTCATTTATTAATTCAACAATCCTGTCTCCGTACTTGTCCAGTTTTGCTTCACCAACTCCGCGAACACTTAGCAATTGACTCTTATTCACAGGAAGATTCTTACATATTTCAATTAAGGTTCTGTCATGAAAGATCATAAATGCAGGTACATGTTCTTCTCTAGCAAACTGCATTCTTAATTCTCGCAATTCCTTAAACAGCTTTTCAGTATCCCCTTCTGTATTTTCGCCTTGAGATCTGTTAGAATTAATTACTGCAAGTCTCTTAGAATTGATGGCTGTATTACTTTTTGACTCTTTATTGCTTTCAACTACAGATTTATCAGATAATCCCTTTGATTCTATGGGAGATTCTTCCCATTTTATTCCGTCTTTGGAAACGCCAATAATCTTAAAACTCTCTCGTACCCCATCATCTCTTACGTACGAAACTTTTTGTCCTAAACATTTTCCGTGGATAGCTTCTCCCAGTTTTGATTTTAAGCTGATTGTTTCAAAGCCATTTCCGCCTGAAGCAAGTTCCTGTTCAGATTTCATAAAATAGTGTCCGGCATAAACGTCACCTCCGATATAGTGAGTTTTCATGCTTTGAGCGACTATCTTGTACTCCAGAGATTCTTTATTTGCATAATCCCACAATCTTACATACAGATTCTCTTTAATTTCCATTTTTACCTACTGCTTAACTATTTTTTTTTAGGTAACCAAATAATCCTTCTAAAAGTCCCATTTTGATCATCTCCAATTACAAGCAGCGCTGATTTTATAAGGAACTCCACGTATATTATAATCTATAAACTTTTCATTTCATAGAAAAAGTAGTTAAGAAATAAATGCAACAAAAAAGATGCGCACATGCACATCTTTTAGCAATAGAGTCATTGATTATAAATACTTATCTATTGGGACACTATAGAATTTTGACTTACAGTCTCTTTGAGTTGTTTTCTATGCTCTTCATCATTCTTTTGTTTAGTAATGCTCATATTATAACTGCCTTATACCTCGACATTTCGGGAATTTAGAGCAACCCCAAAATTGGCTACCTTTGTTCTCACCCTTAGTGGCCGTTCTTAAGATCATAGGTGCTCCGCATTTAGGACATGATGGAATCTCGTCAATCTTCTGTTCATCAGATGCCTTAGAGTTTATTGATTGCTCCTCGACAAGTTTCCTGAACTTTTCAGCATAATCAACAGGGTTGGTTTTGTTTAATGCCAGGAAATAGTTCGCAGTTTCCTCCATTTCTTTTTCAGAAAACATTTCTTCTTTCTTTTCCGCATCCTTTTTCTTTATATAGGCAACCAGCTGATCACCTCTTATCACCTTGTCTTTTATTTCTTTTTTGGCATATTTGTCATTCAAAACCGTTTTGGGATTAGCCAATACTACTATTGGATGATAATTCTCATCAAAATACTTTTCAAATAAAACTTTAGTTAGTATATTTTTAGTTTTACCTCGGATTGCCTTTATTAGTTCGATGTGTCGCTCATTCTGAGTAATCGGTGAATAGATTCCTTCTTTGAAAGTCTTTCCCTTATACTGATATGACCTTATAAAACTTCCGCTGTTATTTATCTCAATATTCCCATATAGATTCTTGCATTCAATGACATAAACATTCTTTCTCGTCAGGACTAAGTAATCTATTTGAGCTTTTAATCCTTCATCTTCCAGGAAAAGATCATGCAATACAAACATCGGAATATGACTATTCTCCAATTCAAAATGGATCTGTTTCTCACCGAATATCCCAGTTTCTACCCTATTTATCTCTTGTTCAATCTTTTCCAGTCCTTCTCCTGAGAGTTGTTCTTTTAACTCTTGTAATGCTGCAAATTGTTTTTCAGCTTCACTCTCTTCTTTCAGGAATACTGGATTCTTTATATTATCAAATATACTCATTATTCTGTCACCTTCGCTAGTTTTATATCTTAACTCAGAGTTTTTCATAAGTAGCCACACACTACCATTTAGCTTGCTCTAAACTGGCAAGTTTCATCACATCTATAGAAATATTATATCTCTTGCACAACCTCAGAACTTCTCTACTTGTTTTGCTCTTACATCGTTCTACTCTGATATCCTCTTTTTCAAATAAACTCGTAGAGCTTCATCTTCGCAATATACAAAACAGCCTTTTTGTCCTCTTGTAAGAAGTACTTTGTATGTGTTCTTTATCAGTCTTTCTGCAAGAGCATTGTCTTTGCACTGTCTGATACGGCTTGTATGATCATCTTTTGAAATAGCGGTTTTGTCTGTACATACATGGCCGTTTATATATCTTAGATCTTTTCCTATAATGACACCGACATAATCAAATTCCATTCCTTGGACAGTATGTATACAGCCTATCTGTTCAAAGGAATCGGGATTGATCGCAAATATGTTATCATTCTCAAGATTCCATTTTGCATGGAAATCCTCGATCATGATATCCCATTCGCCACGTTTGTTCTTTACGTTCCAGTCATAGCAGTATCCTGCACACATCCTTGACTTGTTTCTTTCTTCATTGAAAACACGAAGTGCTTCTTTCATAAGAGCTGGTGTATCAAAAATACGGAAATCAAAGTCTTTAAGATCAAGTGTCTTGTTTGCCGTCTCTCTAAGTTCGAGAACATCATCAAGAAAGGCTATATAGCCGTCACTTCCGTTGCATCTGAACTGTGACTGTAGAACAAACGGCTCTCTGGTTTCCAGTACAGCTCCCATCTCCATTGCATACTGCTTAATTGTATCTATGTTATAACAGTCATTGGCTGTGATACGCTGATCTTCATCGACAAAGAATACCGATACACGTGATGCTCTTATAGCATCCTTAAGCATATCCTCGCCTTTATACATATATGGCTTTTTCTGCATTCTGTGTGCTTCATCATAGATTCCCACATCTATTCCGTTGTCAGGTACAAACGGAAGTGAATGAGGTGAACGGAATGCTAGTTTAAGATCAACAATCTTTTTAGCGTCACCTTTAGCAAGCAGAGACTGATAGCAGTTTCTCGGAGCACTGTTCTTTGTAATATATGATGCATTGTATCCAAGTTTTGTGATGCTGTCTGCAAGTACATTAACAGCCAGGACCGATTTTCCTGTTCCCGGTCCTCCCTGTATTATTATCACATGCTTCTTTAAATCACTGGCAGCTGACTTTATTGCATTCATGATAAAATCATATGCCACGGCCTGTTCATCGATCATCTCAAATTCCTTATTGCCGCACAGCATGGAATCTATGGAATCCTGAAGACACTTTGTTGGTTTGATCTTTCCGTAATCTATCTTATACAGAAGCTGATCATCAGAAGACTTAGCCGTAATATACTGATGAATGAATTCACGAAGCTTTAATACATCAGACTTTAAGAAGACCGGTGCTTCCTTTGTCCAGTCGGAATATATATCATCCTCTATTACAGGTCTGTAATCTTCAGACATGTTGTGCAGATATGCACATGGATTGAGAGAACTCTCATCAAGATCTTCTGCTCCACCGTAGTTTCTTATAAGACTTTTGTATGTATAAGCCTGGTAAGAAGGATGTGCAACAGGCTCATGAGAACGCAGATCAGACATAACAGAATGTCTGAACGTATCATTGACTTTCTCAACTTTTGCCCACTGCTTAAGTTCTATTATTACTACGTGATCAATATCATTGTCATCCTTGCCCAAAATCATGAAATCGACTCTTTTGGATGTCTGTGGAATGTTATACTCGATTGCCACGTTGCAGTCTTTTGGTATTTGGGGAGTATCAAGAACATTTTTCATGAACTGCAACGAGTTGTTCCATGAATTAATCTCGCTCTCGCTTCCTCCGCTAAGATGATGATCTCTTAATGAGTCATAAAGCCTATCGCTAATCCTATTTAATATCACATCATCAGCGAATTGTTGTATTGTATCTTCATAGATTATCATTCCTTGATTCTCCTACAGCTGATCGTACTTAGCACTGGTTCCTTTTGCTTTTTCAACAGGATACTTGGCTTCATTCTGATCCATCTTCTTGTTTACTATCTCATCCTCATCAAGACCGAGTTTATCTAGCATGTTCCTGCAGTAAACAAGTACATCCGCAAGTTCTTCCTCCACTTTTGATATATCATATTCGGTGTCGCTCCACTGGAAACACTCCAAAAGCTCAGCAGCTTCAATCACTATGGATTTTGCAATATTAGCCGGTGAATGAAACTGATCCCAGTCTCTATCCTCCGTAAATCTTCTTATTCTTTCTATTGTATTGTTATTCATAAAAATCCTCTTCCCGATTACTCTATTCAAGATATCTATTTAGATATATACTTCCTTCCGTTGGATCACTGCTTGTTATAAACTTCTATGATAATAACGAAATAATCTTGTTCTGTGTCTTTAATGACAACCTATTTCGAGTAGCCAAATGAGTAGCATTATATATATCATCAGTCGTTTCCAGTACAAAATCACTGTCTACCGGACAATTCCTCTCTACAAAAAATATGTATCCCTCTATCCAGACATTTAGCCCATTCTCCTTCAGTAGACTAGACAAGATGTATATTTGTCTTTTCACCTGTTTAATAGGATTTTTGACACTCTTTTGATATATGTTCCCAGCAGGTGTTATCTTGTTCTTTATCCACTCATGGTCATCTTCGTCACCGAAAATCTCACCATAATAGTTCTTAACCTCAATTATAAAGACTCCATAACTGTTTATGATGACATTATCAAGCTCTGTCTGTTTACCGTCAGCAAATATCGGTACATTTGTCAAGAGTACATCATCTTCTTCCAACGTCTCACTAATAAGACTGCTCGCAAAACGTTCTCCAAGTCTTCCAGCTCTTCTCTCCGGTGACTCAATACGCAGTCTAAAAAAACAAGAAAACAAAATGAGTACGATTAGAAAAATGGCCAGGAAGGCAAATATGCTTACAATTTCTGAAGAATCCATGCTCATATTACAGTTGACTTATACCTCGATATTTAGTGAATTTTGAGCAACCATAAAACTAGCTACCTTTTCATCGATCAAATTAGCTTTTAGTTTATAACCACTCGTATAATTCCTTGTATCATCTATCATTTCTACAAATCTCAATTTACTTCTTCTTTTTTCTACCAAGTCTCTCTTATTCTCTCCACCAATTCCAAATCTGCCGGTAACCAATCCACCGAATCCAGTTCTTCCTTCGAGAGCCATTTTGCTGCTTCTGCTTCTTTAAGAATCAGTTCACCATTTGTTACTTCAGCCCAGAAGCAATCCATTGATAAATGAAATGCAGGATAATCATACTCAACGGTTTTTATAAGTTCACCCACTGCGATATCGGCTGTAAGTTCCTCTTTTATCTCGCGAACAAGTGCCTGCTGTGGCGTTTCTCCTGCTTCTATCTTTCCTCCTGGGAACTCCCACCGGCCTTTGAACTCTCCATATCCTCTGGCTGTTGCAAATATCTTTTCTTCATTGTCGGTATTGGATCTTATTACTGCAGCAACAACTCTAATAGTTTTCATCGTGATTCATACGCTCCTTTTATGCATTAACTATATAATCGTAAATATCTTCCCTTACAGGTTTGTTCAATATCCACTCTATTTCTACCGCAGTTTTATCGGTATTGGTCATAGTAAATTCTTCTGCTCTTCCACTAGCTGACATGGGTCCAAGATAATAAAACTCTTTGGATACTTTGTCATCTTTATTCTTTCTGACAAACAATTCAACTTTTATTCCTCTTTCCTTTGCCTTTAAAAAGTTCTGAACATCTTCGGATTGTTTACTGCGCCCAGATTTAGATATCGCGATCAGCATACGATTATTTACAAAATGATCTTCATATTTAGTCGTATCACTGATATCATCTGCTTTATCATAATTTATAAATACAGGGAATGTTTTTGTCTTTTTATCATATTTGTATCCACCTATATTCAGCGGAACTTCATTATTTTCCCAGTTTAGCAGCCTGCATACATCTTCATAGGTGTATTTCTGGTAGAGAACCAGATCAGAACCATTGTACCCATTGCTGTAATCCCTTTGATAACGGCTTATTCCGAATTCTACAAGCTCATTTATTATGGAATAGAAATCATCACTAGAAAGCATGTTAATAAATGTCTCTGTAGGTCTATAATCTATTCCGTTCCTCTCTATGAAAACACATTGCTGATATGTTTTTTTGCCGGATCCTGCTGGGAATTCATTTGTCATAATATTGGCAATATTGTCCCGTTGATCATTGCTAATGGATTTATCAAATTTTTTAAGATCATCCGAGAGTCCCTGAAATAATCCTATGGTCGATATTCCATGAGCATATGCCAGTATTCGTTTTAACAATTGCAATTCATGGATTCTTTTTCCTGCCGCAATTTTCTTAGAAATAAACTCTACAATGACTTCCTCGTCTTTTGATAAGCGAACGGTATATTCCTTTTCATATTTGACCAGAAATTTATAATATGAACCTAGGCTGTTATTATCAAAGATCCTGAGAACATCCATTTCCCCGTAATCATCAAAGTCCTTCAAACATGGAATGCGTCCTAACTTATTCTTAAGATTGGTGTAATTCTCTCTTATCAGTCTTACATCGCTAAAATTTGCTTTATCTACGGATGCAAAGATACGTTTCCTGCTAATTTCATCAAAATGCACCGTGGATGCGCCAGGAATAACTTTGCCACCTTCAATTATAAAACGCCTGATATTATCCTTGTTATATGTTCTATCTCCGGAAAGAGCGATAGGGATCATAAAATTATTATTATAATTGCCTATAAAGTCCAATATAACAACAAATTCTTTTCCGTACGCTTTTCTTAATCCTCTTCCTAACTGCTGAATAAACACTATCGGCGACTGTGTAGGGCGAAGCATGATAACCTGGTTTACTTCAACAATATCCACACCTTCATTGAGAATTTCTACAGAAAGAATATAGTCAAGTATATCTGTTCTATCGGATTGTTCATCAGCTGCCAACCTTTCAAAAGCATCTTGTCTCTCTGTTTCGGAAGCACTTCCGTTTAAAGCTATTGTTCTGTAGAACTTTCCTGTTGCTGGATTTATAGTTTGGTTAAGTTTATCCGATAATGCCTCAGATTCTTTTATACTGCTGCAGAATATCAATCCCTTAACTCTATCTCCGCTGTATCCATAATAGTTCGCCTGCTCAACAATATGTCTGACACGTTCATCACAGGTTAAAACGCTAAAATCTCTGTCTTTATCATCATTGATGATCGAAAGGTCCGTTAAACCAAAATAATGAAATGGGCAAAGAAGATTCTCCTCCATTGCCTGCTGGAGCCTGATCTCATAAGCAATTTGATAATCGAACAATTCGTATACATTTCGTCCTTCGATATTGTCATCACGCTTATCGGGCGTTGCAGTCATTCCAAGCCATAATTTTGGCTTAAAATGTCTCATTATCTTTTGATATGTTTCTGCCGGAACGTGATGCGCTTCATCAAGACATATGGCATCAAATGCATTCGCAGAGTATTGTAGCAGGTGTTCGTCACGATTCAGTGTTTGTACAGTTGCAAAAATATAGTCGGCATCATATTCCTGATAACCCGCCCCAACAAGTCCCATGGTCACAGATCTTCCGAATACTCTCTCATATGATTTTCTCGTTTGTCTTGCCAGTTGTCCTCTATGAACTAGAAATAAGACCTTTTTAAATCCTAATTCTCTCATGGCAAAAGCAGATGCATAGGTCTTTCCTGTACCCGTAGCCGAGATCAATAAAGCTCTGTTCTCACCGGCTTCAATGATATTACGCAGATTTGATACAAATCCAGCCTGCATACTATTTGGTTTAAGTCTGTATTTATCAAACGATACAACTTCTTCCTGCTTAGCAATTTCTCGCTGATGTTTTATTATTTCATATTTCTCTTTATACTCATCATAAAACTCGTCGAATAATCGTGAATACTGAGATTGCCAAAGTTCATCAAATTCCTCCAGTAACTGCTTTGTTACTTCTCCTTCTGATGTTGAGATCAGTTTCGTATTCCATTCATAATTATGTTTGAAAGCTCCTTCGGTCATGTTGGAACTTCCAATGATTATTCTATAAATTTCTTCTTTTCTGAATATATATCCCTTGGTGTGAAATCCATCTCCGGACTCTTCCGAATCATACATTTTTATGGTTATATTGGAAAGTGAATGGAGTTTTTCCAAAGCTGACGGATCACTGAAATTCAAATAGTTGGTTGTAAGTATTTTCCCCGGTATTCCCTTGGCTTCCAATTCCTTCAATGTCTGCAGTAAAGGTGTAATTCCTGACAATGTTATAAACGCTACACTTATCTTGAATTCATCGCATGCCAAAAGCTCATCCTCTATGGATGAGATAACTTTTTTTCCTTCTTTATGATTGTTAGAAACAAACTGAGGTCTAAAAGATTCATTTGATATGACAGTACCATCTATATATGCCGTCTCAAATCCTTTTCTCATTTCATCAAGCATAATGATTCCTAAACTCCTTTTTTCCAAGCAATCAGTACGATCATTCTATTGCCGAGAATGCTTATCTATATCATGCAACCACATAATTCCATATCTCATAACCCTGACGTCGAGCTGAATCATATATCGGTTGCATATTCTTCTGCAGTATATTCAAAAAATCCGCCTTACTGTTCCCTTGGCGATACAGTTCCTGTTCGGCCCAAATAGAATGCAGGTTGTCTCTATAACAATCCTCAAACTTCTTATGTATTGCAGGTTTGCTATGGATCATGTCATATAATAGGTATTGGTTGTTTGCAAATCTTTCAAAAAATGGTTCCCACTCCGGAAGCTTATTGCTTTTTGAAGAATTAAGAGACGAATCCATTGGCATAAGATTCCACAGTTCATCATTCATAACAAATGACCATGGAATAAAATGATCAACATCATATTTTTTCGTGCTGATAACAGAATCAGTAAATACATCTCGTACTTCACTTAATTCCATAACGCTATCCCATAGTTTATGAACACTGCTTAATTTTCTCATGCGTTCATCCATTGGTGCCAGCTTATATACAAGTCCCGGAACTTCAGGGTTATTATTCTGTAGCCACTTCATCTTTTCATATTGGATCCATCCTAGAATAGCTACTGTATTATCCTGTATCATCTCAATCCATGCTGGCTGGAAATATATCTGTTTATTCAGTTTACTGCCTTCGCCTAAAGTATATGGCAGCAAAACTACATCACGATGTATACGTTTTATATATGCAGTCATTCTCACCGCGCTGCTCCAATCTGCAACCATATCAGTCTTGTCAAAAAAGCCTGCCAGTGCTCGATATGGAACCATATTTGTAAGCTGGCTCTTTGCATCTTTAAGTTCGTAATTATATTCTCGTATAGCATTTTGTATTTCCACCTTTGAAGCATACGCAGGTAAATTGCTTACTTCTGCAAGCTTAATAACGGCTCTTTCGAGGCCGTCTCTAACCTGCCCATCTGCCTGTAATCCGCTTAAGTGGATGTGAAATTCTCTTACTGAGTACCATGCATTACAGATCATTTCGTCGATTACAGTTTCAAAAGTAGCTTCTGTAATTCCTTCAGAAATAAGTTTGACTATTGCTTCAAGCCAATAGAACTTATAACAATACGAAGGATCTTTCATCATATGTGAAAATCCCTCTATATCTAATGTGTTATAATATTTTCCGTCTATGTTTAATCTATAATCGATTTTTGAAGTATCAAATTCAGCCATCTCTCGTTACTCCTACCAGGACGAACGTCAGCGGATATCCATTCTTCAACAAGTTGAATGTTATCTATATCTTTTATGAAATCGTTGAAACTCTTTTCTGTAAAATCTGTATAGTATCGGTCACCACGATATCCTTGAAATTCTCCATACTTAAAGGATGTATATATGTATCCATTTGGTTTGATTGCTCTTATCATCTTTGTAAATACATCAAAAAGTTCATGCATAGATAGATGTAATATAGAAGAACATGCCCAAATACCATCATAAGTATTTATATCATATAGCTCACTAAATAATTGCGTTTTTACCTCTATTCCTGTATTTTTACATGCAATTTCGCACATTTTTTCAGAACCATCAACAGCATCTACACGAAAACCTTTATTCAAAAAATACTTTGTGTCTCTTCCGGACCCACATCCAAAATCAAGGATATAACCGCCTTCTGGAATGTATGAAGAAAATCTGTCTTGGGTTTTTATCATAGGTACATCAAATGTATCCTTCGAAAAAGCATCAAAATTGTAATTATAATAATCTATAGTTTTTGTATTCAAAGTATTATACTTTCCTTGCTTTGTTCCTTTACTGGTTCAGTTTCATATATGTTAGATATTCACCATAACACCTTTATCTGATATAAGATAAAAGTAATTCTAGATTTTGATTCATGATATACTATTTTCTTATAAAAATATGCGAATACATTGAAATAATCAAATTAGAACATACTAATCTGCCCATTCATAATTTTATAATAGCCATGCTCTATTCTCTCATTTCCTTCATGTGTCATTATCTCAAAATTGCTCAAAGCTTGTTGCTTAATGACAAGCTTAATGACACACTCAAAGCAACTGGTAACATCGCTTTTGTTAATATCCGAAAGGCAAATAAGCTGGACATTAAAGTGCTTTGCGATATCAAACATAGGCTTGAGTAAATGAGCAGAGGTAATCTTTCCAAACGGATTATCAAGTATAAGAACACTCTTGGATTCCTTGCTTACAACCCCAGATGCAGATCTCGTATAATTCATAAGAGTAAGTACAACCGAGAAAAAAACAACAAATTTTTCCGCACCGGAACTTTGTGTTAAGGTATCTTCCCATCTCTTATATGACGAGTTCGCGATATTCAGATCGATCTTGTAAACCTTAACCGGAACAGTTTCCCTAATGATGTATTTGTGAAGGAGTCTTTCACTTCCTACAATACTCTTCGCCCGTTTTTGGATCTGCTTTTCCTCAAAGTTGTTAGCCAGCATTTCCTTGATCTCGTTGGCGCCCTTCTCTATTTCATTTCGAATAGACACTCTCGATGCTTCCTCGGACAATTCCTTCTCTTCAGGAAGATCCATTTTCAGCATCGGGATCTGAGGCTTTCCTTCATAAATATGTGCCTTTGAACTACTGGCGATCATTCTGAGATCTTCATACACTCGTTTTCCCTGTAAGAAACACTGTTCAATCAAATCATTGAAGTCATTCGTAATCTCCTTAAGATCGGTTTCGATCTTACTGTTGATCTTACGAATAGACTCAATCATAGCGGTGATACTTTCACTTATGGTAAACAGTCGATCTCCTTTAATCTCTGTAGCGTCAATCATCCCGCCAATCGCATTCAATTTACTTACAATCTCCGCCAGGGCGATGTCCTTATAGGTTGTGACGGTAGCCTGTATCTTTCTGTATAATTCCTCTCTCTTTCCAGAGTATTCCTTCTTGCTAGAGATAAGGTTTCCCTTAAGTGTTTTCCATTGCTCATCCGGGTTCTCGCTCAGTCCAACGCCTTCAGCAATAACTCCTTCTGAATAACCCTCAAGTTCGCTATTAACCTGATAAGAGATCTTTTCCAACGAGCTCTTTTCATTTTCTAAGGTATTAAGGCGATCTTTAAGTCTCTTTATCTCCTCTCGTGCTTTTGATAATCTCTCTTTAAACGCTTCTCTAATTTCTTCTTGAGGAAGAGGAATACCCTCATATTCAGCCAGAGCTTCCTTGGCATGCTTCAGTTCCTGCTCTGCAGCAGTATAATCGCCCTTCTTCTCTGTATACTCATCCTGCCTTAAATCCCGGGTCTTTTCACAAGTTTCTCTCTCTTGTCTTACTTTGGATAATGTTTCCACTGAAAGCGTCGGATCTGTATATTCGCTCTCTTCACATGAGAAGCTAGCTAGCTCCTCTTCATACCTCTGCTTCGAGTTCTGTTCTGATTCCAGAGTGCTTCTTAATCCTGCCAGGCTCTCGTCCATATTACTCAAAAGTACTTTGTACTGTGCAAAGAGGGTCGAATAATCACCTTCAAGCACTTCGGAAGACTTAGCATTATCGACATTTTCAAGAATAGAATTGATATCTCTTATCAAGGCCTCAATACTGTCCATTCTTTCCTGCAATGACGCCATTTCCTTAACATGCTTCTCCACATCATCGCATGCAGCCTTATAATCAGCCTCGGCAGCATTTTTTGCCATGTACAGATCTTGCTCCGCTTTATACTTTTCCTGCTCTTCAGATATCATTTCGCGCAATTCACAAAACGAATCCAGCCATTTATCGACCTTCTGAATTAAGTCAGTACACTCCTTCTGCTGCTCTGTCAGATGGCTTCCTTCCTCTTGAAGCCTCTGCAGTTCACTCTCAAGCTCTTTCTTTTTTGTCTCAAGTTCGCGGATCTGCTCTTTATAACTTGCGATCTGAGTTTCCTGCACTTTTCTCCAATCTTCAGCATAAGTAAATCGGTCTGCTACATTCCGATCTTCCTTGCCTTCCTGCAGATGTTTTAGAAGCTGAGCCAGTCGGTCTTCCAGATTGGATATTTCTTCGCTTAAGCGGTCAAAATATCCCTCTCTATCGGCGAAGAAGCTTTTATCATGCGCGGTTAGGAACGCACCTACTTCCTTTGTTCCATCAAAGATATGATCAATTTGTGCCATCGTAAACAGAGGAACTACAGCCGGAAGCCAATCGATGTTTCCGGCGGACAATAGTCTCTTGATGTCTTTCTCATTATTGAACAATAGCGCATAGGCCATCTCCGGGTAAGCACTCAGAATCTCCTCCGCTCTATCTGCGGATACTGTGCCAGCCTCAATCTGACCACATATATACTCTTCACCGGTCGTTGGATTCAATCCTGTTGAATTCACATAATCCATGATTTCCGGGAGTATGTGCAAATAGCCAGACTCTGCCGCTTTCCTTTTCTCTCTGAGGCTATCAAGCTTACGCTTTTTTGTTGCAATATCTGCCTCAGTCGTCTCGATATCTCTGCGGATCTCATCACGCAGAACACCCGTGAAAGCTGCAGTACTTTCATGGCTATACTTCTCACAGATTCTTACAATCTGTTCAAATATAGAATCATATTCTCCTAGCTCGCTCTCCGCATCTTCCAAAGATCGAGATACCTTGTTAATATCAATCGTTAACTCCGCTTTTTCTTGAGGAATCTGATCTTCTCGTTTCCTGATTTCTGTAACGCGCTTTTCTATTATTGCGAGTGTGGTCTCTTGCTCTTTTTTTGATTCCTCCCTCCGGACCTTTGTGGCCTCTATTTCCTCTTCCGCATAAAAACCAGTAAATCTTCTTATGACATCTATCTGCAGATTGGCAACTCTCTTATCTGTATTACTCTTGCTTGCATTAAGTGCCGCTTCCGCTTCAGTATATCTTTTGCTCGCACTATCACGTGCTGTCTCGGACTTTTTCTTTGCGTCCTGGCATTCCTTTACGGTTGCGGATTCCTGGTTGATTTTTTCCTCCAGTTCCGCTCTTATGCTCTCCTGCTCGCTTTTCGCCTCCCGGGCCTTAATTAGGACGGAATACTTCAAGTTTGCAATCCGTTCTGCATCCTCAGAATGCTTCTCTCTGTCTTCTATAAGCTTCTTAAGCTCTGTAATCTTTCCGTCCGCTTTCTGTATCTGCCGATAAAGCTTTGCGCTCTGCAGGATGTCTTCTTCATGTCTCTTAGCCTCAAGCCTAGCTTTACTTTGTTCAAGAAGAGCTAGAGCCTCTTCCATATCCACCTTCACACGTTCACACTTTTCACTGGCGACATAATAGTCCTTTGACTTCTTCTCGTAATCGATACGATTAATCAAAGCATTCTGTCCTTCAATTTCCTGAGCAACCCGGCCAGTCTCCTCATTGACCGCATTCATACGATTGCCAAGCGCAGCTGCAAATCCCCTTGTTTCTGACACGTTCGCAACAAACGCATCGTTGGCATTATAGAGATCATCACTTATCTCGCTAACGCCCTCGAGATCCTCCAGCAGTTTCTTGTTGGTGTCATGCTGCTTGATCACCGATTCCTTGTCCGTAATCTTCTTGGCATAGTTAATAAGCATCGTTTCCAGGGAACAGTCAGTACCTTTGGATGCTACGCTCATCAGCTTTTGCTCAATAGCAGGGATGAAAAATTTTGCTATCAGTTTGTCAGAGGTTTTTGCTTCATCGAAATACTGATTAAGGCCACCTTCGTCCTTATTCAGCACTTCAATAACACTTTCCCACTCCGTCCTGAAAATCCCATATTCCGCCAGAAATTCAGCCCACTTTACCGCATCATCTGAGGAATAATATGTCAAAAGTCCCCTGCTTGACTTCGCCTTTTCTCTAACATAGTCAAACTGAGCTGGGACATAATTTCCATTATCGTTGCTTGACAGCTCAAGACTCGAGATACTATACGCTGAATATGTGTCGTAATGTGTCATAAAGGTATAGTATTTAACCGAATTGCCTCTTTTGTCCTCTTCTGTCGATGCACTCGAACTCGCTGCGATCGAAATACCGGTCAGCAGTTTTTCCTTGCTTCCATCCAAGTTCCATTCCAGCAATATATACGAATGGTCTCCTGTATGTGAAAAATAATCTTCAATACGTCTTCCACCGGCCATTGCCTTTGGATGTACCGGTTGCATCATAAGTTGAACAAGAACTGTCTTTCCACCACCATTATTTAAATTAAACAACGTATTCAAAGCCTCTCCCGTATCAGGAGAAGCCAGATCATATAACTCATCCGGAATAAAGCGGTTTCCGTCATTGTAATCGAAATTCACTATCCGGATCTTACTTATCTGAGGCATGATTTTCCTCCTCTATCCAGCTATTGATCGTCTGAACACGATCCTTACGCAACACATAGGGCATAAGATCTTTTGCTTTTTTCGTAGGCCTTATTCGTCCGCCCTCGTCTTCCAGAAAGAGCTCATCTACTTTGAACTTCAGCAGGATTTTATTTACGACTCCATAACGGTCATCAATCCTCTTACTGGTTATTTCGCCTTCCTTCTTACTCAGCCAATCCTCTGCCAGCATGTGGAAGTTTTCGCTGTAATCATCCGTTTTGTCATCCTTATCAATATCATCGCGAGTAACGTCCTGACAATGCTTGGTGAATTCTTTGATCAGTTCTTCCTTTGTAATGAAGTCTCTGGTCAGTGCATCCACTCCTTCACCCTTGAAAAAGATGAACAGAATATATATTGCCAGATAATTCATCAAGTAAAGATCCCTGCTCCTCACCTCATTCGTAGCCTTTATATCAGCACGGTAATCTACATTGTTCTTGAGGAAGAGATCATTATCCTGGGTCGGAACCATATAGATTCGATCCTGCGCCTGAATGATTTCAAAGCCCAGCTCAATCCCCATTTGATCAAGTTCATCCCTGGCCTCCATGTCCTCTACAAGGTTCCACACCAGGCTATTATCATTTCTGTCAATCCAGCCTTTTTTCATAAGTTCATGAAATAGTTTAAGGGCACTATTGTTCATCGCTCCACCTCAACCATATAATTCGTCATTTGGATCTTTACAGAATCCTCTCCATCCCGCATATCAAAATCAAAGGCTTCGTCAGACGTCGTAAAGTGCAATCTCTGCATTCCCAGGTATTCCTTCGGAAGCTTTGACAAAACCCATAGCAGATCAAGTTCCCCCAAAGGTTCTGCAACAATAACGCCTTCCGCGTTCCGCAATTCTTCAAGATCAATCTTTCCCGTTTGATAGATCGTCATCAGCGTATTGGGAAGATATCCGTCGGTACTCCATTTCATCAATTCATCCACGGATAACGAATGAATGTATTCTTTTATCTCGAAGGATGTTTTACCTTGTGCATATGCAAAGAACGACCTGCAAATATCCAGATATAACTCGTTGCGTTCCCGGATCCGTCTTTCCGCTTCTTCGTCCTCGTTATCTATTCTGAGTCCCGGCTCATCTTCTTCATTGTTGATATATCCATAAGCCGCATAAAAATTCTCGATACTGAACTTCTTCTCCAAGCCGGGACTGGCGAGTGGCCAAAGCAGCGTTAATACCGCATCGCCCAAACCATCGCCCATTCTGCGGAGTTTGACCATTATGTCCTGATCAAAATTCATCCGTTCAAAGCTCTTAATTGCAAAACTATCGCGTAGAATCTGGTTGTACGAGTCTGACGCAAGATTTTTCGCATTGATCAAGGATCGCTGCTCTGTGATCGTCAAGTCAAGATTCTTGTTTATTTCATTTAATTCCCTAAGGTTCTTTCTGGCCTCTTCCGTATCAGCACCACTTTCGAGAGCATTCTTTATAGCCTCTGCTTCCCGTATCGCAGTCTTGTGTATCTCCTGTAGTTCCCGTTGCTCATCTACCATCAGGGTTCGGAACTGCCCAACAATTCTCTCATACTCATCAACAGTAATCTTTGTAATGTTTTCACGGCAGCGCAGAAGAAAGTCATCCAAGCTGTGTCCCATATTACGCAAGCGGGCTACCAATTCCCTACTTTGCGTCAATGCCTTGGAATAATTCTTTCTCTTCATGTATTCCTGCATTTTGAAGCGAGTCACAGAGTAGTCCAGTTCTGACTCTATCTCCATCGACCTGTATAAGAAGTCGAACACATCATCCGTAAGATAGTATGATCCTTTTTCCTCATTGATCAGTCGAACCGGCATGCTCTTGAACACTTCCTCATCTGCAAAGAAAGTGTTGTACTCTATCATTTTTCCATTGTTTTGGAGCACATTTACAACTATATAATAGGCCAGCTTATTCGTATCAATCTCATACGTCTCTGGTACAATCTGAATAATGCTATCGAGGAACCCCTCTATATCCTTTAATGTGCATGTCTGAACATCACTGAGCGTACGCTCCTTAATGTACAAAAGAACCGCCACAATCAAGTTGTTTAAGGTGTCAAAATCGCCCTTAAACATATCTCGAATATCATCCGGGCAATTCGAGGCAGAAATGCTTCGAACAATATCTATAAACTTCATTCTGTTTTGAAAGCCCGTAAGCATTTCTTTAATATCAGGGCGAAGCATTCAATCACCTCTCGCTTAATACTGTGTAGGGTATTATTTCCTGCGGGATCAGCTTATTTTCTTCTAAAACTCGGTTTAAAAATAGCTGCTCTTCTGCAGAAAATCCATCAAATAAATTCTCAAAAGATACTCCTTCCTTTTTAGAAGACGGGCTATCCTCAAGGCAAATACTCTGAGCTCGTTCAATCATTTTCCTATATCCCGGAATGAATAGTTCTATATTCAGGGAATCGTTCACATCTCTTGTTCGTCTGAAGATATCAAAACCTTCACGATCAATATCCCCCCAATACAGAAAGGTAACATTGGGATTCCCCATAAATCTTACATATTCGACCAGCGCTCCGTTTTTATTCGATACTTTATTTCCGTTTCCGTAAACGACACCATCTATAGCCACGCCAAACAAGCTCTTAAAATGATCTTCAAACATGCACCGCCTGATGTTGAACCAAATATCCTTGTTCTCACAAACAAGCAATGTCAGATTATTCTTCCGCTCCGGTATATAATCATGAAAGCAATACTCCGGAGTGTCATAGAATCCCAAATCAGAATCGGATATCTCCAACTGGCGAAGCATTGACTTCACCTCTGAATCATCCAACACCTTCTCACGGCCAAAGATTTCAAAGGACCGTTCCTTTCTTGAAATTGGCTCTCCTGCGTTCCTCGAGAAGAGAAAAGCATTCAGGCATTCGATAACATCTCTATGCTTCAGATACTCCTGAACATGCGAAGATAGGTATCCGCTCTTACATAGAGCCGGATGCAACTGTCGAATCTGTTTTTCAACATCTTCACTCAATTCCTCTTTTACTAAGACTCTATACCTCTTGAATAACGGATATCTGAGATTCCCATTCTGGCCGGAATTCTTTACAGGTTCCAAAAAAGAGGCATCAACCATTTCAGAAATCTTATCAAATAGGGATTTCGTATCCGACATTTCCACTTTCAACAAGTCTGACAAAGTTTCAAGGGTTATGCTCTTTTTTCCATACATTAATAACTTATTCTTAATGTCCATTAATTATCTACCCCTATTCCTTTCCGAATTATATATCATCGAGATATATCATCGAACTTCTAATCGTCCCATTATTCATTATCCACATCTAGTGTCCATAAAAACGGACTCTAATGTTCATAATATAAGTCAGAACTAAAGAACCTTTTGGTTAAGATTCATTCAATGTGAATCCATTAAAATCGAAAATGTGGATTGAAGAGCTATCTATCCCTGCAATCCGCTGTCTGTACATAGTATATAATCAAATATGTTCTGTGCAGAGATGTTAATTTGTTCAAAAGTTTTCCTCGTAACTCAAAATATTATTCCATGAAAATTACCTGTGATTATTTCACGGGTAATTGTTACTTACTTTCTAAGAAAGCAAGTAACTGAAACAATTCCATTGTTCTATTAATGTAATCTATACTCATCAAGAATCACAGCTGCGCTCTCATCACCTAATTCAATTAAACTATTTAGAATTTTTTCATATGCCAGGTGCAATTCATTATCTGATTTTATTTTTTCAGAAAAATCTAGTAATGATTTCAAAACAAGAGTATTAATTATCATTCCATACTCATCCGTCAGTTCTTGTCTACTCTTTAATAATGTCACCACCATAGATACTACTGGTAACACCTCAGGAAGTAGCTCACCAATTTTCATTTGATAAATTGCGCCAATCACTTCCTTTTCATGATTGTTGGCATAATACTTTTCCCACATTTTGCACAGAAATAGTTTGTCCATATAGGAATAATGTGTTTCACATTTATTCCAATCAGAGCCCATGCGATCGGTATCAAATATTAGGATTCTTTCCAACCCCTTTCTTACAAAAGCATTATCTATAGACTCTATTTTTGTCTCAGCATATTCTATACAGGATTGGCATCTTAATCTTGTGGCTGGCTTTTTGAACGAGTCAAAATAAACCGCTTCTGTTTTTTCAAAAAGAGAAACGTACATCTTGATTGTGTCAATTCCAAACATGCTGAAGTCTACATCATCGAATAATAAATCAATTGCTCGTTTATAGCTTCCATTTTCACCCGTTAGCTCTTTTTCAAACAATTGCTTTACAATGAGTCTTTGGTAATAGGTATCCATTATGGACTCAGTATCTTCTTTATTCATGGATTTCACAAAGATTGGAATCATCTTTTTTGCCGTGAAATAGAATTCCTCATTGTCAAAGCCAAGACCTGTCCCCATGGAGAGGAACAAATATCCCGGATCTAGCTCATTAAATTTTAAGGCACTAACATCAAGATTCTCTTCATCATACAGAAAGCGATTAATTATTTCCTCTCGGCTAGATTTATATGCTTCAAGTCCCAGTGCTCTTACAATATCATCTGGTTTCGGGAATCCTCCTCCAGAAATGCAATAGCTCCGATTCCTATTCTTATGCAATACCCTTTTGTTATATTCATTGTGTTTCCACTCATCCTTTGCCAAACCAATAATCGTATTAAAGAAAACTCTTGAAATATTAGTATCACCCATCAAAGTATCGACTATTATTCTGCGCAAAAACCCTATTTGCCCATCCGAAGAGCAATCTATTAAGCATGCAAGTATTATTTTTTTCAGTTTTCTTTTTGCTTCTGTATCGATTTCATTCCTGTACTGTTCAAACAATACTACAGAAATCCTTAAATCTGACACATAACTATTCTTATGAGAAAAAACATTCTCTATTCGATCTATCCACTCGCAAACAAGTTCAGTTCGCCTTGATTGTGAAAGTGCAGGATTTTTCAATGCCAATGAGATAAACATAATATAATAGTTTTCAAGGTTAATTGTTTCTTCCTGTCCAGTCATGAGTCCCTTTATGATATCTATTGACTGAAGAACCAATTCTAAATTGTCAGAAGCCCCCTTATCAAGAACGTTTTTTAATCGAAATAGCACTTCTTTCTCAGATTGATTTTTACCTTCATTCTCATCTACTATTCTCTGCGTCTCTTCTGTAAGTTGAGGTTCTACCGAATATAAGTTTTCTCCATGCTTTTTAAATTTAGCATGCCGCATGTCCATTTTTTGAATTTGTAAAAGTGAGTGCGAATTATTCTTATCGTTTTTGTCATAAAGATATTCAAGTATCCCTGTGCATTGTTCATTTACCGCATCTCCCCCCAACAACTGGCAACGTGCCATATAATCCTGAATCCCCGAAAAATTGAATTTTCTTTTAGGATATCTTCCTGCTAAATCAGGTATTCCCATAGACAGTTTTATCTGATCCATGAGTATAGTTTTAGCCGGAGATTCCATATTGTGCACTTGCCATTGAATATCCCAAGCTATGATATCCAAACTAGAAGCCAAATCTATAGCATATCCAGGTAATTTATCAAAGAATTCAAAGCCTATATCCTCAATAACAGGAAATAATATAACGCTCGTTGAACGCCCCAAAATCTGCTTTTTAATATATTGAGCTAAATGTTCAAAAAGTTCCTTATCTGTCTCACATATATGCAAAATCTGAATTGATGATTCTTTTACCCAATATACTAAATCTCCAATCAAGGCCGGCAAAACGCTTTCCTCTCTACCGGCAAACCACATTCTTCCAGATCCGACAAATTGTCTCTCAATTTTTTCTTCACAGTCATACAAGAATATGTTTTCTACTTCATCCCCTTTCTGAGCAACGTACTCAGAAACCATTTTATTTATGATGAAAATAGTCCATTCTAACGCTGGCTTAAGTTTTCTTTGGAAAACAACGCGCAAGAAAAGATCATCTTCGATAGATCTGTGTTTATAGTTATAATCCTCACCTGTACCGTGTATGCCCCAGCTGAAATCATCATTAATTCTGGAATCGCCATACAAGTAATTTCTTCTTCTATCGCGAGCATTTTCTTCTGTCCACAGAGTAGTAGCTATATCTAACAGTCCTTCTATTTTTTCATCAACCAACGGAATAGTAATATGCTCAATAGTCCAATTCAGAATTTCCTCACCAATTCGTGCCGTTTTATCATTCTCATCAACATACATGGCTTTAAGCTTTTTCCAAAACCTATCTATCCATATAGTTGACACCTTTGGCAACGAATAAATAATTTCTAACATAGGGCCGAGATATGCAACTGTATCGGAATAGCGCTCAGAAATTCCATTATCGATGTATTCCTGAACGTAATAGGTTGCAATATCACATACGCATTCATCTATGTCTGCAATATGTTTCGATCGAAGAACGTAATCATTACATAGTTTTATATACTTGCTCTTATTCGATCCTTTGCTTTTATAGATTTCATTTTTATGTATAAGTGAAATCAAGGCCGGTCTACCATATCCAGATGCTTTACATTCCAACCGGCAAATAGATTTCAATTTATTATAACTAACTCCCCCCATTTCAAAGCCAAAACAATTCGCTATCTCAACGAATTCATCAAGCCGTTTCTCATCAATAATACTGGTCTCTTGCTCATCAAAAAACGACTTGCAAAAAGGGGACCTTATTAAGCCTATTACAGTATTTCTATGCCAATCCAAGGATATATTACTATCAAATACCAATGCATGTAGGAATTTATCTCTATTCTCTCTTGCTAGAAGTTTATTAGAAATCCATATCTGGTATCTTCTATATACCCCTATCCCCATTTTTTCGATACTTTCAAAAAAGCATGAATATACTGCCTTGCAGGCGTCAAATTCTATGTCAAAAAAATGCTCAAAACAAATATCTTCGTATATATCATATTTAAGCCTAATGAAATTGTCTTTATCAGTAACAACACCGTTTGAGCGAAGAAACTCTAGTATTCTATGATCAATTTCCTCCTCCGGAATTCCAACGGTAAAACGCTTAGATCTCTCAATAGCCAATAGTTTTATCGTTTGAACAATCTCACTACTAGAAATATTCTTTTCATCTGCCATCTTCGATAGGCAGATGCATTCCCTCCAAATAAATGTTCTAAATGCATTAACATCTGATGCTTCCGACAAATCAATTCTTTTGGAAACAATCACATTTATATAGAACGGAGATCTAATAAGTTCCGCATATTTACCAGCAGATGCCATTTCTCTGATTACAGGGAATTTATTACACAATCCCTTTAGTTCTTCATCAGAGACGCTTTCTACAACATATTTCTTTATATCAAAAAAGCCAAACAGTTTAATAAACGCACCAACATCACAAGATCTACATGACGCGAGGAACGATATATTGGAATGCTTTTTTATTTCATTTAGTAATGACTGTAGTATTTCCTTTGTTGATTCTTTGTCACTGGCGATATATTCTAATGCGTCTACGTAAATGACGACTTTTTCCCCTTGAAGTAGCCCAAAAGATTTAGCAACATCAATCCCCCAAATATCATCAATAGAGAGGCAACCAACCAGTCGATCCGCCCTTGCGAAAAGAACGTTCTTAACATCTTCCAATACTTTCTTACAAATAACAGACTTACCGCAACCTGCCTCGCCACAAACAATACTATACTGATGGTTTTCTGTCTCAATCTGTCTTATTAGCTCAGTACGATCTATCACATACTCTCCATTTATGGTAGTTACAATATTAAGCAAACCGACATTCCTGCTATCGTCAAATAGCTGCATCAATTTGTCTGCTATATCACTCAATCCTTCTATATCGCTCTTTAATAATTCATATAATGCTTTCTGAAAGGATGTATCCGTCTTGGCCTTTTCAACTATTTTGGCTGTGGATATCAAGTTACTGGCCGACACAAAAGAATACTTTCCCACTGTTATGTCCTTTACAGAACTTTCCGAATCCTGACTCAAAACAAAAAAAACTGGGGAAGTAACATTAGCCAATTCCGGCGCATTCGATTTGTCTAATGCCTGTAATGTCCCTCTTATTTTGCTCATAATATCTGTTTGAGTACTTACCTGAACATATACAGTTCCATCATTAGATATTAGATCAACGCATGGATAATTCTTTTTTATCGTATTAAGGTTTTTGAATTCTTGCCCATACCACAATTCACATATGTTTTGAGCAAAGAGTTCAAAAAGGTGTGCTTCATCAAACAAACTGCATTTATTTGCCAGCTTTATCTTCGATTCGTATGCAGATATATATTCAACAATAAAATCAATCCGTTCTGTACTGCCTTTCAAAATACACCTCTCAAAAAACGCCAATTACTCTATCTCAAATTCAAAAACATAGGTTTTATCTGGGCTAATGACACTATGTTCCTATCAGTGTCTTTAAAGAAAAAGCTACTTCCCCGCCGAATCCACTCATTACATATTTATCACTCCGCATTAGCAATTATTTTTTTGTCTGATACGCAAACGGGAACAAAATATTAAGATGATCTAATTCTGTATATGAATAATAGCTGCTTCCATCAATTTTCATTCCCTGAGCAATAACAAAATCAAGCACTTTGTCATTTGTAATCGGAATTTTATGGAGCACATATCTTGTCTTAGTTTCGTTCCTAAGGATATCCATCTCTTATCAGATATATTAAATCGCGCGATGAAAACATATGATGTACAATGTACATCCCTGCATGATTCATTTATAAGTTATTTCCTTTTTTCCTGTTGCATCTCCAACACAATGTCTGAAGATTACTAGCTTCTGTTTTTCCTCCTTTTGAAACAGGTATTATATGGTCAACTTCCAGCAATAGATTGGGCTCGTTATAAACGCTGTTACCGCATTTACAGCATGTATAATGATCTCTTTGTTTTATAGCCTCTCTGAGATCGTTTGTCATTGCACTTCTTTGAACTTTCCTATGTCCGACTCTGCTTATCTTCTCATATAATATTCCGCGAATTCTTTCCAATATTTCTGGTGTTATATCTATAAAATACTCCTGTGCGCTTCTTCCTGCTGGACTGACATAGGAAAAAACAAAATATGGGTTTTCGTAATCATGAATAGATAAATTAACATTACATATCCAAAACGGTAATTTGTATTTAGTTGCAAACAATCTCACGAAAAATGGTAATTCATCTTTTATAGATTTGGTCAACTCGAAAAAGTTATTCCTTAAGGCTTTCAGATTGTTAGTAAACTCTAAACAGAAATCAATTCTATCAAGATAAAATTCGTCGCTTGTTATATCTGAATACTTAATCAAGTAATTGACAGGATTGTTTCTTGCATTTGAAACTACCGAGCTTGAGCAATCATGTTCCCTGTCAAAGCCTATATCATTAATATACTCACAATAAGTCTGATATTCATCAAACAGTTTCTTTCCCAACAAGTGCGACTCAGCAGTGATTCCAATGTGTTCCTCATAAAAAAAATCTGTTCTGTCTAATACATATTTATTGGAAAAATAAACAGCTATAACTTTCAGGCAGTACAGCAGCAAAGCAGCCATGCCAGCTAGAATTATTATTGAGATTATTGGGTGATCAATAGAGACTGCCTCTAATGAATCAATCAAATCATTCATGTTATTCCACCATGCTTGAATTAATAATTTATACTACACAATTTATTACAATAGACATAATAATCAATTTCTATAAATCAATCATTTTATCAACAAGTTCTTCAGATTCTGTAGTTACTCCGCCATCTTCTTTAAGGATTGGTGTGTCCAGAATATTCTTTATCGTTGCAACTGTCGATACCAATGCAGCTATAGATTTTTTGCTGTCATTTGTATACTGTGAGTAATCGGTACCTTCATCGTTTATTATCTGCTTCATCTTCTGATTAAGCGGATATAGATATGAATCCATCTTTGCAAGAAGAGAATAAAACATGTAGCTTCTTCGACGTATTGCTATACACTGTACAGATGCATTCTTCAGTTCTTCACAAACCTCTTCTGCTTTTGCTTCATTGGCATATGCGTTTTCCAAACTCTTTCCGGCTTTTGCTCCGGTTATCAGCCCCATAACCAGTAGAGCCGGTCCTGCTACAAGTCCACCAAGAACAGCCATTCCTCCAGCCATTCCAAGACCGCCTGCTGCCAGTGATCCACCTCCAAAGAATGCCAGTGTGGCATTTGATGCCGCTGCTCCGCTGAGAGAAGCGATAGCGGTTCCGGTAGAAGCAGTAGCAAACGTAGTAGCAGCACTATACGCTCCAAAAGCAGTAAGTGCTCCGCCTGCTGCTCCAGTTAGTCCTCCCTGTGCCAGCGATACCGAAAACTTTGTCATTTCTTCAAGATCGTCAAAGTCCTTCTGCTCTATATGAAGTTTGTTGATCTCCATAATGCCCTCGGATTCTGTAAAATCCACATTCTTTATCTTCTGAAAGTATTCCAAAAACTCTGAGATACTATTATTCAGGACAAATATCTTTTCCTCACCTAAACGCTGAAGTGACTCTCCGCATTTTTTTCTGAGTTCATCAAGTTTCTGCGCTTCAGCTTCAACCATATCGTTTGCATTAGCATTGATCTTTTTGGCATGCGACTGGTCAACACCTGCTTTTATTGTTTTTCCTACACCCGTAGCACTTGTAGCGGCTGCTATTCCTATAAATAATAATGGCAATGGCATATATCACACCTCCTAGTTAGATCCCACAACGAACTTTGCAAATCTTCTTGCCTCAGATAAAGGATGAGACGGGAAGAGTTTGTCATATTCTTCACGCTCTGATAGATTCATAAGGAATCCCTTCTTAAACTCCGGATCATACGGATCCATTGCCCATCCGTTAGGGAAATCATCCGATACTTTTCCTTCTCTCATCATTTTATCGAGGATCACGGTATCTCTCAGGCCGGTCGTTCCGACTTCCACGAAATTACCCTCGACCAGCTGATCCTCTCCATCCTTTTGAATATATAGATCCAGCAGATACTGGTTGCCTGTATGGTTGCCGTTATCATCAATGGCCGACTGCTTAAGTATCTGTATAATATACTTTCCTCCGCTTTTTGTTGTTCCGCCGCTGATTTCCACTATGCCCGTTAAATCATCATCATTTTCTTTAATGGAATCATGAATAAGATCTATCAGGCTCTGTTCATCGTAATCATACGGTTCATCTGAGAGGGATGTCTTAAACTGTATGAAAGCATATGTATCATCATTGAATGCACAGTAAATATCATTCTCAACCGGAAAGCCTGCTTCAGTTTTGATTTCATCGTTAGCTTTCTCATACTTTGACGGTATTACAAATGGTGGCTTTTTACTAAACTTCTTAACTTTATCCTTTAATTTGCCAGAACCGCTCTTAAAACCATTCTGAGTCTTCTGCGCCAGATTCTTTGCAACCGGTGATACTCTTTCACCAAACTTCTTTGCTGCGGATTTTACAGCACTTTCTTTTTCTTCTTCGGGTTCAACATAATCCAATAGTATATCATCTTCAATGAGTGCCGTAACTGCTTGCAGTATCGTTGCCTTTCTGTTCTCAATCTCATCTATCAGAGGCTTTACCTCTGAGTATGGTCTTTCAGATTTCTCAAGTTCTTCCTGTTGAGCAACTACAGACTGAGCAGTACTCATAAGCTGCTTCATCTCAACCAATACGCTCTTTTCTATCTCCAGGATTCTGGAAACATGACCTATGAGTCTGTTTTCCTGTTCTGTGTATTCTCCATCACTGTGTGCAAGCGAAAGCATATCCCACACAAGCATACGCGGAGCCACACCAAATCTGATATCGTATGTTTCATTTTTTAATGCATCGTCTATTGCTTCCTGTATAATGTCAAATCTTTCATCTTCAGTTTCTATCGCAGAAAGTGTGGATTTGCACAGACTAATAATCTCGTCACGAACAGAAAGGAATCTGCTCCCCATCAGTTCCTGACCGATCTCATCAAATCTCTCTAATTCAAAATCTGTCACTTCATCAACTGCCATTAGATAATAAAATACTTTTAACGTGCCTTTAAAACCTATGATCTTCAAATTCTACCTCCTATAATCTTATTGCATCGTCTGATAGCATCATGTCATCAAATTCATTCATATCACTAAACAGGCTTTTTCCTGATAGGTTTGTCTGGATCATGTTGTTCCCGGCTATATACGAATCAACATCATTCTCTGTTATAGCTCTGTCCATCGTATCGAATGCTTGTACAAGGACAGTCATCCTGTTATATAAGTAATCCGATACTATTCTCTCCATTTCTTCTCTGTTCTGCTGAATGATCAATATTCTCCTTGAACATTCCTGTTCTATCCTGATTCGTTCTTCCTTTGCCAGTTCTAACTCTTCAAGGGATTTTCTGATCTCTTCATAAATACTCACTGCTTCCATTCCTATTCCAATAGGAGTGGCTTTAGTCGCAATAAGAATCGCAGTATTGGCCGCTTTCCTGGCAGAATCGCTGATCTCATCCGAATCGGGGATCATCTCTTTGAGTTTCAGTTTTTGCTCCTGTGCCAGTTTTACAAATTTATCTCGCATCTTGCCTACAGCAATACCCAATTCAGAGGATGAAGCCAACGCAAAGCTTCCAAGTCCCCAGTAATTGATACCCTGAAGGAAATCCTTTGCAAATCCCGCTGCATTGTCACTGTTCTTAGCAGCCGCTTTAATTCCCGCTGCAGTCATATCTATCACTGAAAATGTCGTAGTAGAAATCATGCGCATATGTCTGACAGTATCATTTTTCCATGGCAGGCACTTAGAAATATCTATTTCATCCAGACGTTCTATGGAATCTATCTGTTTTTCCTTTATCTGTATAAAAAATCGTCTTACAGAATAGAAAGCTGCCACTATAATCTGATTTAAGATAACAGGAATATGCTGACTGTTCTTTAAAGATTCTGGGATTATTCCGAGTTCCGTCCTAAGATCAAACGGAATTATACTTTCCTTAATTATTCTTCCATTTTCATCTCTTTTCCTAAACAATGTACCTTCAAATAGTTTTGTACAAGTCATGGAAAAGTTATATGTTGTAGCTTTATTACTATGATTATGGGAAGTCGTACCCATAATATTCCTTATTCCTGGGATAGAGGATAATTCTTTCAATGCCGCTCCCAGAGGTCCCATTAACCCGGTTCCAAATTTATTGCTTTCATATCTTGTTCCGCTTGAACCAGCCATATCACTGATTAGATGAAAAACCCAATTTATCGTTGCCATATAGATGGCATCGATTGGATTTTTCACTCTTCCTTCCGGTAATTCATATCTGACAAATTGTCCTGTTGAATCTGTTCCATAGCCAAATCCTGTAAATTCAGTCAGTAACGCAAAAAGTAATCCAGTAGGAGTTGGATGATGCGAAAAATCGTTTAAATGATGAAAAAAGCCATTACCAAATTTGTTTGTAAGTTTATCTCCATCCCAGGGATATAATTCTTCGAGTTTTTTTATTGCACCCGCGATCTCTTTTCCTTTATATCCTTTACATTTAGCTACAAATAACACAAAATCATCTGTTTTTTTTATTCCCCATTTATGTGCTTCAAAAAGAGATATATCACCAACCCATAAAACATCAAGTCCAGCTGTTAATGCACCACTAGAAATGGATGCAGCGACATCATATCTATCTAATTCATTTGCATTCTTTTCCATATTGATTTATACCCCGTAGCAGAATATCCAATAATGAATCCTGAAATAATTATACAATACAAACTACATATAATATATATATCTTCTTTGTATTGTTAACAAATTTAACTATATAGCAGAATTGCTTTATATACTGAATTTATCAAATCATGTGTACTATAGAAAGTACATGTGTTATGTAAACTAATGTATTAAAAAAGGATGCATTTCTGCATCCTTTCTCAAAGTCGCTTTATTACTCGTTGTCTGTATTTTTCTTTGACAGCCTGTTCCAGTTATGATATCCGATAAATGCTTCTATCAGATATATTGTTTTCTTTGTTGTATATACCGGATCTTTCTTTATAGCATACTGAGCAACAGCAACAACATCGGTAATGATCCACCATGCATACTGTTCCTTGTATCTTAACAGTTCAAGTACAGATGCAACAATTCCGATTGCAAATACTATAGAATCAAGCCACTGCATCGCTATGATATTCCAGCCGTAATCCTCGGCAAATCTCATCCATGAGTTTCCAGCAAGTTCTGAAAGTGTGTAGTGAACAAGTATCGCCAGTGCAGCTATGCAGGCTGTTACTATCACATGTTGAAGCACTGTCAGCTTCTTTGACTTTGCAAGAAGCTCGTCATCCTCATCCTTGTGCTTTGTCCATTTCCACCATGAGAATACATTTAGCGGCATATATACGATAAGCTCAAGCCAGAATGTAGCCCAGATTCCGAAGTAGAAAAGATATATGATATATACTGTTGTATTTACCATTGCAAAAGGGAAGTTCATCCTGTTGGCTTTTGCTGTAAGGAATACACACATTACTCCGCAAAGGCCTGATATCATATTTATTATCGCAAGCCACTGAGGACATCCCTCTATGGGCTTTATTGCATAGTATACAGATATGACTAGCATTACTATGCACATGATCGTCTCATACCATTTAAGGCTTCTTAAAGCTCTTACAATCTTCTTCAAACCATCCATAACTTTTTCTCCTCCAGTGTTTTCATAGCCCTTATCATTGTTGCACTGATCGGATATGTGATCCTCTTCTCATCGACAATGATGTGTTTTGCTTCCGGATATGCCTGTTTAAAATAGGCATCGTAACTCGGTTCGCTCGAGTACACGTAATCCATGTGAGGCAGATACTGTCTGACGAGTGGAGTTTCCATGTTCCAATCGTTTACACCTTCAGGTGTACGGCAGTAGGTATCGTCAATGATATGAAATTCAACGTTATCATACAGCTCGCATACTCTCTTTAGCTGTTCTATGCGGTTTTCCACCTTGAGCTCAGGTTCGTGATTGTCCTTTAATATCTCAAGTTCTTCATCGCCGTTGATGAACATGATGACCACAACCCTGTCACACTGAGAAGCCGCAACATCTATGCAATAGAGATGCCCTTTGTGAAGCGGTATGAACTTTCCTCCGAAAAACCCGTTTATCATATCATTTCCTTTCTGCTGATACAGTTATAACTCATATCAGTTAATGGATGGTCGCCTGCCGGGAGACAGATAATCAGGGCAGTTATCACTGCCCTGCATCATAGTTTCCAAGTTCCGGCTGATTACATATAAACAGCATCTGATTTACTTTATCTATATCGTACTGTTTTCTTCTTATACAGTCTACAACGAGCTTGTCTCTCTTATTGTACGGATTAAATGCCATGTCCGCACTGGCAAGCAGTTCTTCGGCTTCCTCCAAGGAAAGCTTTAATCCTATACAGAAGGCAAGGACCGTTTTCTTCTGAGGATTCTTTGTATCCCCGCACAGTATCTTTGAAAATGCTTTCTTTGTTACATTGGATCTTTTATATGCCGTTATATTGTCTATATCCTTTTTATTAAGTATCTCGATAAGCTTGTCTTTAAAGGAATGCTCATCCTTTCCGTCATTCATATACAGGTTCTTGTCATATGTATGTTCGTCAAACGCAGCAGATCCTTCCTGTTTCATCGGAAGAATGATGCGGCTGACATTGCTTCTTAACTCTCTTTTTGCTCTTTCGCTTCTTAAGTCATATTCTGAGGTATCAAGATTGTATTCTTCCTTATGAGCCTCAATGACTTCGCTGTCGTTTATGAATGTTTCGACCCTGAAGAAAAGATTTTCGGATAAGCGGAATGCCTTGTCGTCAAAGACGACAAGCTTTACTATCATCTCGACATCGTCTCTCATAAGAAAGGCGCTTATCTCATTAACGGCTATAGTAAGAGCCTGTGCTTTTGGAAATCCGTAGACACCTGTTGCTATCAACGGGAAAGCAATGCTTTTGCAGTTAAGCTCATGAGCTTTCTTTAAGGAATTCGCATAACAGTTTCGAAGCGTTTCGAATTCACCCTTGTCTCCGCCTTCCCATGACGGTCCGACCGTATGTATTATATATTTCGCTTTCAGATCAAAAGCAGGTGTGACTGCAACATCTCCGCCTGCAATATCACCTATCTTTTCTCTTTCCTTTAAAAGCCTTTCCGCACCTGCTGCCTTATATATGGCCGCATCGGTCCCGTATGCATATATGGGTTTGGGATTTGCGGAATTGACTATGGCATCTGCTCTTACTTTTGTTATATCGTTTCTAATAATCTGAAAAGGCACGATTTCCTCCCGCTCATTGCATGCAGCACATCTAACAATGGATATGTCCGGAAATTTATTTTCAAATTTGATTGTTAAAAATTTGCTGGAAATCTTTGATTTTCAAAAATAAAAAAGGGAAGTTTCCTCCCCTATAGTATATATAAAACACATAAAATAGCAAAGACGGATTTTCCTAAGAAAAAATCTCTATGACCTTCAAAGCTTTCCTTTGAAATATATCCCAAGACAATCTTCCAGTTGAAGTTATGCTCCTGCGCTATTATAATGCTTTAGGCCAATACTCCAGAGGAAATAAGCTGCTACTCCCGTAACTAGTGCGATAAAAGGCGACAGATAAGCATATTCGGGGTAAACCAGATCTTTTCCAAGAAGATTCCCCACAGGATAATAGCCTGTGAATGCATATGGAACGACAAAGGTAAGCAAAAATCCGATTCCCTTGCCGTAAATCGTGATCGGATAATCCGTATAGTTTTTTAACCCATGATTGTTATTTGTGAGGAGTGATACTATCTCCT
>JAEEGJ010005802.1_pt1 | contig 38059 bp, 45 predicted proteins | sample 8958761 | NCBI WGS metagenome assembly JAEEGJ01 (sample SAMN16246546, study PRJNA631951) | gut metagenome | biome: gut microbiome; feature: rumen; material: RS-attached | host: Bos | place: Iran: Karaj | collected 2018-10
GTCAAGCGCAATCTTTGATAATGATCAGCTTGTAGCCTTGCGCAAAAAGATTCTTCCAGAGCTTCAGAAAATTGACATTCAGACAGAAGAACTCGAAAAGTTTACTCAGAAATACCGCGAAGCTACTATAAAAATCGAAGAATATCATCTTAAACAGGAAAAAAAGATGAGAGAGCTTCAGATTACTAATCCTTCAGAGCTCAGAAGTCTTGGTAAAAAGATTTCTATCCGCTCACAGGCAGCTAAAATTACAGAAAAGCTCCACATGAGTGCAGATGAAATCCGTGAAATTTATACACAGATTCAAAAGATTGACCGTAAGCTTCATAAACTCGAGTTTGATTACGAAAACAACGTTGAAGATATCATTAAAATGGCACAGGAAATTAAAAGCGGTCGTGTAATGATGGAAAGAGCTAAAAACAAGCTTATCAACGCAAACCTTAGACTTGTAGTTTCTATTGCAAAAAAATATACAAACCGTGGACTTCACTTCTTTGATTTAGTTCAGGAAGGAAACATTGGTCTTATTAAAGCAGTAGAAAAATTTGAATACCGCAAGGGCTTTAAGTTCTCTACATATGCTACCTGGTGGATCCGTCAGGCAATTACACGTTCTATTTCTGACCAGGCACGTACAATCCGTGTTCCGGTTCATATGATTGAACAGATTAACAAGGTTGTAAGAGAAAGCCGTCAGCTTATGCAAAAGCTTGGCCGCGAACCAACAGATGACGAAATTGCACAGCAGCTTGGATGGCCGCTTAGCCGTGTTAAGCAGGTTAAGAACGTTGCCCGTGAGCCTATTTCTTTGGAAACACCAATTGGTGAAGAAGAAGATTCATTGCTCGGAGACTTCATCGAAGACAAGGTAGCAGACAATCCTGCAACACAGACAGAAAAGAAGCTTCTGGAAGAGCAGGTTTCTACAGTTCTTGCAACATTGCCAGAACGTGAACAGGAAGTTCTTAAAATGCGCTTTGGCTTAAAAGACGGATATTCCCTTACTTTGGAAGAGGTTGGTCTTTATTTTGAAGTAACCCGTGAACGTATTCGTCAGATTGAAGCAAAAGCCCTCCGCCGACTTCGTCATCCAAGACGCGCCAACGGGCTTAGGGATTATATGGAATAATAATCTGTCATTGTCGGGCTTGACCCGACAATCTAACTTTTATATAATTTTATGATATTTTATTAGAGGAAACCTTAATGGCAACACAAGACATTTTTGAAAAATTAAAGAAATTACAGACAATTCTTGTAAAAAAATACGATCTGGAACAGAAAAAAGAAGAAGCTCCAAAGCAGCTTGGTTCACAGGAAGAGCTTCTTGCCAGAATGAAGAAAGAATATATCGAAAAGAATAATGAATACGAAGAAGTAAAAACAAAGGTTGGTCAGTTAAAGCTTGACCTTGACGAAGCTGTAAAATCACGCGAAAAGGGTGAAAAGGGAATGGATGATATCCAGACTCACCGTGAATACGAAGCTTTGGAAAAACAGATTTCAGAAGCAACAGAAAAAGAAAACGACGTTCGCAAGGAACTTCAGAAAGAAGAAAAGCTTCTTGAAGAAATCAAAGAAACACTCAAAATTAATGAAGACATGATAGCTTCACAGGAAAAAGACCTTAATTCTTCTAAAGATTCATTGAACAAAGAACTCGCAAGCTACGATTCAGAGCTCACAAAGCTTAAGAAGGACGAAGATAAAATCACTCCTGCACTTGATCAGGAAATTCTCTTCAAATTCCAGAGAATCATTCAGCGCAATTCAGAAGGTATTGTTGCCGTAAGAAACGGTGTTTGTACAGGTTGTCACATGATTCTTCCTGCACAGTTTGCAAACCTTGTTCGCGAAGGTGATTCTATCAACTTCTGTCCATACTGCAGCCGCATTCTTTTCTACGAAGAATCAGGCGACGAAGATGCATACAATTCATACTTCAGCCTTGAAGAAGCAGGAAGCCTTGCAGACCTTGATGAAGAAGACTTTGGTGATGAAGAAGGCTTTGACGAAGAAGAAAGAGAAGAAAAGCTCTACGACGATGCAGATGAAGAGCTTGAAAACGAAGAAGACGAAGACCTCGACGAAGAAGCAGATGATGCTGACGAAGAAGAGGAAGATGAGCGCTCAGAGGAAGAAGAGTAATTTTCTTCTTAAAACAATTGTAAACAAACGGGATATTACCGCGTAAGTTTATCCTGATGATAAGATAAAATTATGAGAGAAAGTCCGGGCTCCTTCGGAAAAAATGCCGGATAAGAACCGGGCGTTTACTGGCAGCTGCATAATTACTTGCATAGCCCAGTACAACGACAGATAGTGCAACAGAAAGTATACCGCCTGGCAACAGGTAAGGGTGAAAAGGTGGTGTAAGAGACCACCGGTTATCTGGTAACAGATAATGCGGGTAAACCTCATTTGGAGCAAGGCCGAGCAGCAGTTTGTTATTCCGAGCTTATACTGCGGGTAGGCCGCTAAAGCTTTCTGGTAACAGAAAGTTCGGATAGATGGTAATTACATAAGTTTCTTATGTAGACAGAACCCGGCTTATTGTCCCGTTTGTTTATTTTATTACAATGAAAAACAAAAGCGAACAAAAAAATTTTGCAAAGAAAAAGAATCACTTTTTTAGAAACCTTTTAATAGTTTCTGGTATTCTTCTTTTTGTCGCCGGAACAGTAACTTTAGGAATCTTCCTTGTAAGAAACTACAACAAAAACAAAATCACAATCAAAACAATCAAACAGGCCTGGGTTCAGAACGACTATAAGGATGTTTATGAACAGGGAAAAATCTTTCTTCAGAATAAGCCCTACAATAACACAGTACTTACATATTACGGCTATGCCTGTTTTTATCTTGCAGTTTCACAGATAGATACATATCAGACTCAGGAATATCTTGATGAATGCATAAACAACCTTCGTCTTGCAATGTATGAATCAAGTAAATCGCTTTTGCCGCAGCTTCAATACATGCTTGGAAAGGCATACTTTTACAAAAACACAATCACAACTTATTACTACGCAGATCTTGCAATAAAATATCTTACTCTTGCAAAAGAAAACGGTTACCAGGCAGATGACATTGCAGAATATCTTGGACTTTCATATGCTTCACTTGGACAAACTTATGAAAGCATTTCTGCATTTACAGAAGCACTTTTAGTACGAGAATCAGATTTCCTTTTGCTTAGTATTGCAGAACAGTATTATAAAGCAAACGAAACAGGAGCTGCCCAGCAGTATCTTTTTAGAATCATAAACAACAGCTCAAATGATGAAATAATTCTTAAAAGCAGACTTCTTTTAGGAAATATTTATATAGACCTTAACGATCTTGTAAATGCAAAGGAACAGTTTGACCTTGTCCTTGAAAAAAATGACAACTCTGCCGATGCACATTATGGTCTTGGTCTTATTTTTGAAAAGCAGGAAAATCTTGTTTCTGCGCGTGCAGAGTGGAGGAAAGCGCGTAAAATTCAGCCGAATCACGCTGGAGCAGTAAAAAAATTATCTGAATAATGATAATAATATAAGAATATTCTTTATTATTTATTAAAATAGTTGTATAATATATTAATTAAAAAAATAAATCGCAAAAAATCATGGGAGGATTTTGATGGGATTTTTTGATAAGTTTTCTACAGATATTGGTATCGATTTAGGTACATGTAATACCCTCATATATGTAAAAGATAAAGGTATGGTCGTAGATGAGCCTTCTGTTATTGCCGTAGAACGCGGTACTAAAAAAACAGTTGCAGTAGGTTCAGAAGCTAAACGAATGCTTGACCGTACACCTGGAAACATTATAGCAATCAGACCTCTGGCTGACGGTGTTATTGCAGACATTGACAGTACAGAAAAAATGATAAAATACTTCATTCAGAAAATTATTCCAAGACATCAGATGTTCAAATCAATCCGTATGAAAATTGGTATTCCTTCATGCGTTACAGATGTAGAGCGACGAGCTCTTATTGAAGCAGCCCTTAAATCTGGAGCAAAGGAAGTAGAAGTTATTCCTGAATCTCTGGCAGCAGCTATTGGTGCAAAAATCCCTATTTACGAACCTGCAGGACACATGGTCTGCGACATTGGTGGTGGTACAACCGAAGTTTCTGTAATTTCGCTTGGCGGTATGGTTGTTACACATTCTATCCGTGTTGGTGGCGATAAGTTTGATGAAGCAATTGTAAAGCATGTACGCTCTGTTCATAACCTTATTATTGGTCAGCCAGCTGCTGAACGCCTTAAGATTCAGATTGGTAACGCTGCTCCTGAAAAGACAATCGAAAAGATGGAACTTAAAGGAACAGACGCAATTACAGGTCTTCCACGACGCCTTGAAATAGACAGTGTAGAAGTTCGTGAAGCTCTTAAAGATCCTGTAAACAAGATTGTAGATGAAATTAAGATTGTATTAAGCGAAACTCCTCCGGAACTTGCTTCAGATATTATTGAACGCGGTATTGTAATGACTGGTGGTGGTTCAATGCTCCGCGAGCTTCCAAGACTCATTTCTAAAGAAACAGGTGTACCTGTAATTCTTGTAGAAAAACCACTTGAATGTGTTGCTCTTGGTGCAGGCGAGGCCTTCAGTCTGTTCAAGAATATGTCTTCTGAACGTTCTATTTACGACAGCCTCAACGAATAGTCCTTAACAAAAGGTCTTATTATGTCTGAAAAAAAGAACAGTTTTCGGTTTAGATTTCCAGAATTTCTTCTCATCGGGCTTTTACTTATTTCGAATGTTATTTTAAATTTCAGCGGCGGCGGTTTTATCCTGAACCTTAAGAAAATTGGATTTACCGCAATTTCAACTGTAGAAAAAGGTGTTCATTTTGTTACAAACGGAATTGGCGATACCTTTAATGCAGTTAAAGAACTTAAGCAGCTTAAAAAAGACTATAACGATCTTGTAATTAAACTTGAAAACTACGAAAAAATGCAGCGTTCCAACGCAGATATCCGTAAGGAAAATGAACGCCTTAAGGAACAGCTTGACTTTGCAATTTCTCTTGATGAAAAAAATTATCCGGCACAAATTATCTCCCGTGATTTTGACAACGTTTATACATACCTTACTATCGACAAAGGCAGCATAAACGGAATTAAAAAGAATATGCCGGTAATTGCTTATCAGAACGGAAACCGCGGTCTTGTTGGTAAGGTAGTTCAGGTAGGAACATTTACAAGTCAGATAATGCCTGTATATAACTTGAATTACATAGTTTCTGCACGCATCCAGAACTCCCGTGATTTAGGACTTGTAAATGGAACCGGAAGCCAGGATAAACCTTTGCTTTTACAGTATATCCGTAAAAACGTTGCAAGCGATCTTTCGTTCGGCGACATTATTGTTACCTCCGGCGAAAACGACAATTACCTTAAGGATATTCCGATTGGTACAATTTCAAAAATCACAAGTCTTGATTATAACTCTTCGCTTAATATTGAACTTATTCCAATCATAGATTTTTCAAGACTCGAAAATGTTGTTGTAGTTAATCAAAAGCAGCTTAATGACAGGAAGGTAGAATAAAATGGTAAAGTCAATGCTTATTACAACATTAATTTTATTTTCCGCAACAATCATTGAATCTTCAATTCTTTCAAATATTTCATTCCTGCTTGTTGTTCCAGATCTTGTTTTAATCTGCTGTATTTATGTTTCACTTTTAAACGGAAAAGTTTACGGAGAAATATCTGGCTTTATTTCAGGTATTTTCCTTGATTTTATTACAGGAGTTCCGCTTGGCTTGAACTGTGTTTACAGAACAATAATAGGGTATATCTGCGGATTCTTTTCTAACACAATTATCATTTCGGGAATTGTAATTCCAATGACTTCTGTAGGAATTGCAACCCTTACAAAAAAGCTTTTAATATTCTTAATATCATTATTCTTCCCAAAGCTTAATTTGAATTCTTACAGCATAATTTCTTATTATTTCCTGTTTGAGTTCTGTGCAAATATTGTTTTAGCACCTTTTATCTTTAAGTTTCTTTCGTTCTTCAAAGTGCCGCTTTCTATTCATGACACAAAGGATATGATAGACAAGATTTAAAAATGGCCAGTAATATTTCTAAAAACGGAAAAGTAATAGTTCTCTTTTTTATGACCTGTGCCGCATTCTTTATTTATGTTCTCAGACTTTTTTCAATGCAGATTACAAACGGTGAAGAATATAAAAACCAGTCAAGAACAATTTCGAGTCAGATAAGTACGCTTCCTGCTTCGCGCGGTGAAATTTATGACCGCAATGCAGATATGCCATTAGTTATTAATAACGACTCATTTGCTGTTGAAGTAACTCCAGGAGAAATTCCTTCTGCAAAATACGATACTGTAATGGTTAAGCTTGCAGGCTATCTTGGCATTCCTAAGGCCCAGATTGATGAAAAGATTCCAAAAAATGTACGACGCTCTTATACTTCAATTCAGGTAAAGACAAACGTTCCGTTTAATATAATTTCAAACATTGCAGAAAATCTTTCTGACCTTCCTGGAGTTTCATGGGTTTCTAAACCCGTACGAAACTATGCTTATACAACACTTTCTCTTTCACACATCATTGGTTACGTTGGTGATATTGATAAGGATGAAATGACTGTTCTTTACAACAAGGGTTATACAAATACAAGTGTTGTTGGTAAGACAGGAATTGAAAAACAATATGATGAACTTCTTCAGGGTAAAAACGGACGCGAACTTGCAACAGTAGATGTTCATGGCCGAATTATTTCTGATGAACCTATTGTAGAACCACCGGAAATGGGAAAGAAGCTTGTTCTTACAATTGACTCAAGAATCCAGGAGCTTGTAGAAGATTCATTGGGTGAGCGTGTAGGGGCAAGCGTAGTCCTTAAACCTGCTACCGGTGAAATTCTTGCAATGGTTTCGTATCCGAACTTTGACTCAAACCTGTTTACTTCCGACGATGCAGGAAACCTTTATTCAAAACTTTTAAATGATTCTTCAAAGCCTCTTATTAACCGTGCAGTTCAGATTTCTTATCCGCCGGCTTCTACATTCAAAATTGTTATGAGTGCTGCAATGCTTCAGGAAAAGGCTTTTCCTTCTTCTAAAACAATTGAATGTAAAGGAAGCATGTTCTACGGTGGACGAACTTTCCATTGTCACGTGCATACAGGACACGGCTGGCTCGATCTTAAAAATGCAATGGCACAATCGTGCGATATTTATTACTGGACAATTGGACGAGACTATCTTGGTATAGAAAAAATTGCTTCATACGCAAAGGAATTTGGTTTTGGTCAGAGTACCCAGATTGATTTACCAAGCCAGGTTTCAGGTCTTGTACCAACAGCAGAATGGAAACAGAAAAAGTATCATGAAAAATGGGTTGGTGGTGATACAATGTCTGTTTCAATTGGTCAGGGCTACATGGAAGCAACACCGCTGCAGCTTGCGAACATGATTGCCATGGTAAGCAATGAAGGCGTTATTTACAAACCACATCTTCTTAAAGAAGTACGCGATCCTGTAACAGATGAAATAATTCAGGAAGTAAAACCAACTGTACTTATAGAATCAACAATTGATAATTCTGTATGGAAAGAAATTCAGGTTGCTTTGCGTTATACAGTAACAGACGGAACACCGCAGTATCCTATGAACAACAAAATTGTAAAGATTGCCTGTAAGACCGGTACTGCCGAAGTTGAACCATATAGTAATCCAAACAGAAAAAATGATCAGAGCTGGCACTCTTGGCTTGTTGCATATGCTCCTTATGATGCACCGCCGGAAGACAGAATCTGTGTTGTAACAATTGTTGAAGCCTGCAACACATGGGAATGGTGGGCACCTTACTGTACAAATATAATCATTCAGGGAATATTTGCAAACCAGACCTTTGACGAAGCAATACATGAACTTGGCTTTGCATACCTGCTTGAACAGCAGAACAGCAACAGAGGACGAATGGAGTAGGAGTTTACAAGTGAAAAACAAAGTTTTATCAATGTTCGATTACTTTCTCATTCTTGTAATTGCCGTTCTTGTAACAATGGGCGTAATGTTCATCTATTCTTCAAGTATAAACTCAGAAGGTATTTCTGTAACAAACGAATATAAAAAGCAGATTATCTGGGCAGGAATAGGTTTTGTATTATTAATAATAATGACCTTATATGATTACCGCAGACTCGAAAATATTTCTCCGTGGTTTTATATAGGTCTTATTTTTGTTTTAATTTATACAAGAATTTTTGGACGTCTTGTAAACGGAGCCAGAAGCTGGATTGGAATAGGTGAGTTTGGAATTCAGCCTTCGGAATTCGGAAAGATATTTTTTATACTTTATCTTGCGCGATACCTGGACAACAGTAAGAATGAAAATCAGCTCAAAAGGTTCTTAATTGCAATGGGAATTATGATGCTTCCAATGGGCCTTATTCTTATTCAGCCTGATATGGGAACAGCCAGCGTTTACATTCCAATCTTTTTGTTCATGTGCTTTATTGCAGATATACCAATCAGATACATTTTATATATTGTTGCATTTGGTATGCTCACAATTATTTTTGCAATTCTTCCGGTATGGAACAGTGAAATTGCAGAGCATCCGTATTCAATTATTACAATTTTAACAAATACAAAATTCCGTGTAATCCTTATTTTTACAACTTCATTTATTGCGTCTGTAAGTTTGATTCTTAGAAAGTATTTTCATTTCCCGCGCTACATGATATGGATTGCTTACGGATTTTCTATTATTGCTGTTTCACTTATTGGTTCCCTTGCTTTTTCTAAGGTTCTTAAATACTACCAGATTAAACGTCTTATTGTATTTATGAATCCGTACAAAGATCCGCTTGGCTCAGGCTGGAATATTATTCAGTCTAAGATTGCAATTGGTGCAGGCGGTCCTGTAGGGCAGGGATTCTTAAACGGAACCCAAAGCCATTACCGATTCTTACCCCAGCAGAGTACAGACTTTATTTTCAGTATTCTTTCAGAAGAGTTTGGATTTTTAGGCGGCTGTATTGTATTTATTCTTTATCTTGGAATTATTATTCGTATTCTTATGATTATCAGACAGTGCCCGAACCGTTTTGGAACTTATATAGCTTCGGGTATTTTTGGAATGATTTCTTTCCACTTTTTTATTAATGTTGGAATGGTTATGGGAATAATGCCTATTACAGGTATCCCGCTTTTATTCTTGTCTTATGGTGGTTCGTCTCTGCTCACCGTCATGACCTGTATGGGCATGCTGATGAGCATTAACTATAGGAAGAAGGATTTGTATTAATCCCAGGAATTATTATCATCCATTAGAATTTCGATAGTTTCAAATATTCCATCTACTTTAATTTTAAATCTATAAGCAGCAGGGTTATCATCTGGCCAACTTCTAACATGATCTTTCAAATGTTTATTTTTAGCTTCATAATTGTAAAGAGTATTTATGACATAAAGATTATCAGTATCTTTGTAATAAATGAATCCATTCAATTCCTGTTTTGTGGTTAGAAAAGTAATATTTTTTGATGATTTTGTTTGATATGTTATATCAGATTCAGATGAAGGAATTGATGTTTGAGGCCATTCCTGAACAACAAGTGTTCCTGATGGTGTTCTTGAATATTCATGTGTATACATTCTTGCAGGATGTGTTTTATCGGTTATTGAAGAACTATTTGGTTCAAAATGTCTAGTTGTAGAGTCCTCGCTGTCTTTTATCATATATCCATCAACTTCGCCCCAAGCTCCCCAATAAGATGGATTAGTAGGAAGACAACTGGTAAATCCAATCAAAAGAGAAAAAATTACTAAGGGAATTGCATAACGAATCTTTTTCATACCATACCTCTTTGTTTGATGTATTCATTATATATAACAATTAAAAAATTGCCAATGTTACAAATAAAATTTGTCAAATTCTAAAATATATTATATAATGTTTCTATAAATAGAAAAAGTTTAAACGAGGTTCATTTTTGAAGGATTCACTAACCGGGCTAGACAGTTATGACGAATTTATCCCCAAACTACAAACATTAATTGAAAATCTTAATGACGAAATTATTGTCATTGATTACAGCGATATAAAGCACTTTAAATATTTTAATGATACTTACAGCTATAAAACCGGAAATGAACTTCTTGCCGATTACGCCAGACTTTTAATTGATAATAATGAATATTTTAAATACGGTTCCAGGGTTGTTTCCGACAACATGGTAACTGCAGGTCTTTATCAATTTGGAAAGAAAGAAGATTTACATCAACAGATCTGTATCAGAAATAGATTAATAGAAAATGCCCTGAGAAAAAAATATAAATGTAACCGTCTTCGTATTTGTACAGGCATGTATTTTATTACAAAACATAACAATAACATAGATGCCGAAACAGTAATTTCAAACTGCAATCTTGCCCGAAAAATTGCCCGTGAAAATTCCCGCGAAGATTCAGTTGTGATTTTTAAAGAAGAAATGTCTTCTAAAATCAATCACGAAATTGAAATACTTTCCACAATAGATTCTGCAATTAAAAACAACGAATTAATTACATATTATCAACCAAAGATTAATTCAGAAACAGGAGTTATTTGCGGTGCAGAAGCTCTTGTACGCTGGCAAAAGCCGGATGGTACAATAATTTATCCGGATCAGTTTGTGCCAATCATTGAACGAAGCGGCCAGATTATTCAGGTTGATTATTTTATGTATCAGCAGGTTTTTCAATTTATAAGCGAGCGCATCAAAGAAGGCAGAAGTGTAGTACCAATTTCTATAAACGTTTCACGCCAGCATTTAAAGAAGCTCGATATTATCAATTACATAAAATCACTTCAAAGAGTTTATAACATTCCGCCGCAGTATGTAGAATTTGAAATTACAGAAACTGTTTGTATGGAAGATACAACAAAGGCTATGAATTTTATCCGTACCTTCCACGAAATGGGCTTTAAAGTTTCTATGGACGATTTTGGTTCAGGCTATTCATCGCTTTATCTTTTGAGCGAGCTGCCAATAGATATTATCAAAATGGATAAATGCTTTTTGCAGTCAGAAGACCTTCATGACAAAGAACGCGTAATTATTTCAAATATCATAAATATGACCCATCAGCTTGATATAACAGCCTTATGCGAAGGTGTAGAAACTTCGCAGCAAAGTGAATTCCTGAAATCTGTAGGCTGCGATATTCAGCAAGGCTTTTACTTTTCAAGACCTGTAACAGGCGAACAAATGAGCAAAATGCTTTAACATTTTACTTATGGGAGAAATTTACATGAACAAGAACGTACTCAATTTAGGATTAATTTTTATTATTCTTGCACTTTTAACTGGTTGTCCGGGAACTACACAGGGAGCTGCAGCACCTGAAGAAGAACCTTTATCAGAACTTTCAATAACTATTGCAGCTGCACAAAACGAAATTGATTTTAACAATGAAACAGCAACAGAAAATGCAGTAGTTTCAAATGCTATTGTTATTAAAAATCTGAACTTAAACGGTAATACAATTAAATTAAAAGCTTCAGGCATAGAATTGCAAAAAGTAAATAATGGCATTGTAGTTGTAGACAAACAGGTTGGAGAAGGGGATGCTACACTTACAAATTGTAATAATATAACCAAACTCGAAATAAATGGCGGTGGTTCAAACAGTATTCATGTTAATAATTCAGAAATTGCATCTGTAGAAGTAAAGAAAAATAATGTTCGTCTGGCACTTGAAGAAAATTCTTCAATCGAGAATGTAGTAATCAATGCAGAAAACTCAAAAATTGAATCAGATGAAAATATAGTAATTAACTCAATTAGTGTAAATAATTCTGTAGATAAAGTAACAGTAAAAGGCGGAACAGTAGAATCAATTCAGGTAAGTCAATCGAGTCAGAACCAGGAACAAACACAAATAGTTATTGATGGAAAAACAGAAGTTTCAAGTATTACAGGAACAAATGATGTTCAATTGACAAAAGACGCAATCCAAAGTGGTTCGAATGTAACTATAAATTCTCCAGTTCCTGTTGTTACTTATTATGATTCAACAATCTTATTTTTATCTGATGGAAATGTCGAAGGTACAGAATTTGAAAATGAAGATTTCTATTATGAATATGTTTTTGATGTTGAATCAAAGGATGAAAAAGTTAATGCAATGCATTTTAAGATTAAAATATATAAACTTCCAGATTCTGTCAAAGTTTTTATATTTGCAAATGATCCAGTAGAAGGTGAAGGTCCGAAGACCCAAGAAATAACTGAAGAAGATGAAGCTGGAGCTGGAATATATCCTGATTCTGTTTGTATTAAAAATTGGTATGATGCAACTTTAATTCTTAAATCTGCAGGTATTATAAAAGGTACTTTTACAAATGACAGAGCACTATCAAATCCTCCGGTATATGATCAATCATTGAATATAAAGAACTGCGGAATTCCGGAAGAAATAGTATTACCTGTTTCTCCTGCCAAGCCAACATTTACTGTAACACCTTCGGCACAAGGAAATGTAATCAGTCTTACATTTAATGATTCTGACGATGAAACAATAATAGATAAATATATATCAAAATATATTTGGGTTTATCGTGGTGTAAAAGAAAATGGAAAATGGACGGCCGGATTAAAAACTCTTATATTTACAAAAAACGATAACACAGAAAAATCGGTAAGTTTTATAGATAGTTTTGTTGAACCAGGAAAAGAATATGCTTATATCTATAATGTTAATAAATATCATTTATTAGATGAAGATAAAGATGCATTTGAAACTGTGACAGCAACCGGTGGTGAAGGAGAAATTGTATTATCTGCTCAAAATTCATCAACTGATAATGGTATTAAACTCACAATAAAAAATGCTTCTTATTTAGAGGATTTTAATTCATCTTATTCAATTTTCAGATTTGATGAAAATGATTACGAACAGTATCTTGTTGAAGATAAAAAAGAAGATCCGGATTATGTCATAATTAGTGGTTTTGTAATCGATCAAGGCATGCTTCCAATTGTAGATTATTATACCCAAAATGAAAAAAAATATATTTATAAAGCCCAGTATGCTTTCTGGAATAATGATATTGTCGTAAGATATGAGCCTTATATAGAAGTATGTCCAATAAACGCAACAGTTGGGTTGGGTGAACCAAAAATCAGTGATACAACGGCTGGAAGTGTAGATGATGAGAATATGTTTATTTTTTCAACTGAGCCACAACTATTAACCCAATTAGCTACAGAATATGCAACATATAATATTAGCTTTTATTATACTAACGATCAAATTATTTTTTTCGATTCTAATCCTTATTCACAAGCACAGGCTAACTACAATAATATTAATAATTGGTCAAATGGTACTTATGAATACACAAAAAAATATAAAGTTTTTATTAACTATAATAACAACAATGGAAATGGCAGTGGTGTTTCGTATACGTATCAATATTCAAAAGATCACAGTTTCCCGGAAATGGCAAACATTTCTAAATAATCGGCACTAATTCTGCCATTATATATACTTCCTATATGCACTGGTAGACAGAATATGCGTTATAGGTAGTGTTATAATATGCCAAATTATGCAGAAAAGGGCCCTTTGAACCGAACCCCATATAGGTCACAGTTTTTAGATGATGAACCCCGTTGATGGTTACATGTCAAAAAACACTGAACCCAATTATGGGTAACGCTTTTGCAAGGAGTTTTTATGAATGTAAGTCCTGCAACAAAAGCGGCGGCAATTTCTGATTATCTGGCTGGTAAAGGTGGATATTTTCAGATAGCACTTGAGTATGGTATCAATCCATATACGTTAAAAAAATGGGTAGAATCACCAGAGAAAGCCTTAAATCAATCCTCTCAAAAAGGTATAATAGAACTACAAAGTTCAAAGAATGAATGTACCGGACTTATTGAGAGGAATGATTTGGAAATAAAAGAACCAGAATTCAGAACTAAAGATGCTGAAATAAAATATCTTAGAGATAAGATTGCATATCTGGAAACGCTTTCTGAACTGATGGGATATAACCCGAATCAGGTTGCTAAAAAAAAAGATTCGAATGTATTCAACATCTTCTCAGATCAGGACGATGTACCAGTATCGCCCGACTCTGCTCAATTGCCGGAGTCTCCAGGGAATGCTATTACAAATATCTCCGAAGAAGAACCATAAACAATCCAGATGCAGAATTAATACAGATTATAGGTTCTATTCAAACACAGTTTAATTATTCAATTGGCTATAGATCTATGACAAAAAAGCTTATTTCTATGGGACATGATGTGAATCATAAGAAAATAAGCCGTATAATGCGTGAAAATGGCCTGAATTCAGTCGTTAGGAGAAGAAAATATCGACCTGAAGTATATGAGCGAAGAAAACTTCTGAAGGAAACTGTTCCTGCAAATATTCTGCAACGTAATTTTTATAGTCCGACTCCAAGGACAATATTTGTAACTGATATTACATATCTTTATACAAGTGATGGCATTTATTATCTGAACATTATAGAAGATCTGTATAACAGAGAAATTGTTGCCTGGAAAATTGGAGATAGTCCTGATTCATATCTTTGTATAGAGACTGTAAGATTATTAGCTGAATCTGTTGAGTTGAATGACACTATAATTCACTCGGATCAAGGTAGTTCTTATACAAGTTATGATTATCGAGATTATCTTTTGTCTTTGGGAGTAAAACAAAGTTGTTCTGATGTAGGTGAATGTTGGGATAATGCTGCAATGGAATCTTTTAATGCGATATTAAAGACTGAAGGATTCTATGCAAAATGGACAAAGAAAGCATTTCGAGCTTGTAAGATTCCATCGCAAGATGTTTTTGAACAGGTTGGAAACTTTATTCGGTATTACAACAATTTCCGAATTAAGGAAAATTTAGGGTATCTCTCCCCTACAAAATTTCTGGAAAAATACCCTTTTGGAATTAATTAATGTTGACCTAAACAACTTTTTTTAGGAATATTTAGACAGCAAAAGATGTTACCCATTAGGGGGTCATATCACATTTATATGAAGTTGATTGCATCATTAGTTATGTTTATGTAAATTATCTAAAAGATTAGAACTCTGCTCAATAAGCAGCTTATCAAAGCTATGAAATTTTCACATGAACGATTTGACAAATCCTGATACTACAATATTTCTTCAATCTTATCCAGAATAAGTTGATCCGCCGGTAACCAATCCACCGTCCTCAATGTCTCTTTTGTAAGCCATCGCGCAGCTTCATGTTCAAGTAATTTTAGTTCACCAGAAACAATAGTACACAAAATACAGTGCATAGTCAGGTGAAAGTTTGGATAATCGTAGTCTACTACCCCAAGAATTTTTTCTGCTTTTATTTCTGTAGCAAGTTCTTCTCGAATCTCGCGCACAATGCAGGCTTCTGGCGTTTCACCTGGCTCAAGCTTACCACCTGGGATTTCCCAGCCATCTTTGTAATCACCATAACCTCGCTGTGTTGCGAAGATTTCTTTTTTATTGGTTTGTGGATTTGTTCTGAGTATAACTGCACCGCTTACTATTACTTGTTTCATTCTATATTTTCGTCAAAACCAAGTCGTTTTAGATATTGATAAGTTTCATCGTAATATTCCGGAAGCCGTGTTGTATCTTCCCAGAAACCATTTGCTGTTTTATGAGGATTCCCTTCTGGAACACAGATTACCATACCTGATCTTGCACGAGTAAGTAATACTCTATATGCATTAAGCATATATTTAATCTGTTCTTGTTTACTTTCTGTAACAGGTTCAAGTTTATTCCATCTGTCTTTACCGTTAAATCTATAGAACTGCCAACTTCCGTTTTCATAACGCATATCGGCATCCCATAACAAGCATGTATAATCAAGTTCAAGTCCTTGAACTTGAATTTCTGTTGCAGCATCTTCTAGATAATTTGAGGCTCTAGTATCTGCCTTATCTTCAAGAAACCAGTGAACAGCATTTTCTTCATCTGATTGTAAGACATGTATTCCAAGAGGCTTATATCTTGCAGACTCTTTTGTAATAAGAACACCTGTCCTCTCGGAACCTCGTACTTTTTTATGTAGCCATCGCTTTGCCTTTTCCATATCTCTGGTAAGCATAATTGGGTATTTATCTTTTATCTCTGAATAAATTGCAGCAGCATTTCCATCGATGGCAAGCAGAGAATGAACCATTGAAGAAAGCTTTTCTGCTCTATAAGAACGTAGAGAAACTCCAAGATGTAAATCATCTGAATAAGTTACATTCTTATTCTGCTGTAATAACTCGTTTACCTTTCCTTCGGCATATTCTGGTTCTGTTAGCTTTGGAGAAATATATACTTTCCAGTGTGTAAATATTTCATTAATAGACTTTATCCATTCTGTAATTCCAGCTTCACCTGTATTAATTTCTTGCCCACCACCTACAAGACAAACGATAGTAGCCCAATCTTCTCGTTGATCTAAAGACCATATTAAAAAAGAAGCTTCTGACATTGGAAAATTTGGTACCTTAAGCTTATTTCCATAAGTGCCACCACGTTTTAAATAATCTGCAAGTCTTTTATGCGTCCAAGATCGTTGAGCTTCATCAAAAATTGCAACATGTTCGACTTCTGCATAACCAGCCCCTTCTGTACTAACAGCTTTTGCAGGATCAATTTCCAGTATACCATTTTCTACAGGATTCTTTATTTTTGCGAGCATAGTATCTCTGTAACGGTGGATTATCTGTATAAACTTTCCAACCTCTCGGCGTGAATCTGTCAGCTTTTTCTGTTCACCTCTGCTTCGACATTTTTCATAATTATCTTTTGCTAAAGCTTCTGTGAGTACAGCAACCAGAGGGCCATTACCTGAAAGGTAAACCGCTTGTTCATCCTTAATTGGTGTATCACCACCCTGATATGTTTGCTTTACAGCAACATCAAGACCAACCAAGGTTTTACCAGCTCCAGGGACTCCTGTTACAAAGCAAATGCTTTTTTCGCCATTTTGTTTACTCTTTTTAATAACCTCTAGAATATATGCAATTGTTTTATCAGTATTTACTTTGTCTGCCTCATGCCTTGTTATGTCTTCTACGGAATGACCTTCATATAAAGCTTTTGCAGCCTCGATTATTGTAGGTGTTGGCGCATAAGGACTTATTACCCAGTTTTCGTCTATAGGTAATTCTGCAGGAAACTGTTTTATTACTTCTGTAATTAAATTGGTAATTCCTGTTATTCCAGTTATAAGAGGATTAATAACTCTATCATCATAAACAGAAGCTTGAATTACAGACGATATTTTTGAATAATTAGTGGGTATAAGAATTGGCACAATTAATTTATCATGACTAAACTTATGAAAGTTTTTTAAGTCTAGAGCATAATCGAGAACCTGGTCTACATCTTTTTCATTTATTTTAGATTCACCAACTTTGAATTCAAGACAGAAAACAATTCCACGTAACAACAGTACTACATCAATTCGTTTTCCTAAACGAGGAATATCATATTCAAAAATAATCTGTCCGTTAGATTCTTTCCATGAAGCAAGCTGTTTTTTTAATACGTCAATTTCACCTATCCAAGCTTCTCTTGTTGTTGTTAAAGCATCACCATGATATTGTTGACATAAAATACCAAGAATAGATTCTCTTTCTTTGTTGAGAAAAGTTTTTATATCACTGTTATATAAACAACGATTACTATTTGTCATAATTTCAGCTTATCAAGAATTTACAAAAAGGACCAGATCTTTAAACAATTCGAATATAATTTCTTGAAATCTGTCCCTGCTTTAGCGATGTATAAGTTTTGCAACAGCTTTCTTATGCTTCAAAAGCTTTTAAAACTCTCCCAGCATTTCTTCAATTGCCCCTTCATCTCCCATCATTGCATCATCTGCGACTTGGGCATAGTAAGAATTGTAATCCTGGGCTGGATCGTCAGAAAAATAATCTCTGTCACCTCTGGCAGCGCTTGTTTCAAAGTCGGCATAATCGTCATCTTCATCTTCTGCAAAATCTTCGTAATCGTCTTCATCATAATCAGAAGAATAACCGCCGCCATAATAAACAGGACGAGAACCGTTACCACTTGAGCTAACACAACCAGCAATAATTAACATTACAAGCATAACGAAAATAAAAGCTATAAAACCCATTTTAAACCTCCTTTGTTTATTTTTTAATCTTTCTAACAACAAACCTTTTGAAATTCCATCCTGTATTCTCTAAAAGAAGGAAGCCAAAAACACACCACAGCTCAAAAGTAAGAATAATAATAAGTTCAAACATATTTTTCTCCTTGCATAATCTGCATTTTCTAAAATCGATTATACAGGGTCAAAGTGCCAGAGAATGGCATTGTGAAAATTTATTTTGCGATTTTTTATAAAGTTTCTAACTGGTATTTAACTAAGGCTTCATTAATTGAATCAATATCATACTCTTTTTGGAACATAAAATATTGAACTATTAAATCGGTTTTGCTTGTACGAGTAAAAGAATAACCGGCTGCATCCAACAGGTCGGCTGTTTCATCAATACTTAAGTTCATACCAACAGCTAAGGCAAAAATGGTATTTTTTTTGGGATGATACTGCGGGTCACTTCTTATATTTGAAAATACCTGGCGGCTCATACCTGCTTTTTTATAAATTTCAACTTCATCCAGACCTTTTGCTTTTATCATTGAAAACAACTTATCGCGGAAGGTTTCTGCCTGTTCTTTAAGGATTTGATCAAGAGAAGCATTTTTGCCAAAAGGACGTGCTTTTTGAAACTGGAGGTTGCTTATATCTATATATTTTTCGCTAATAAAATCTTCCAGATCTAAAAGTAGTTCCTGGGATAATTTACTCATACTTACATTATCATTCGGGATTTTAAAAATGTCAATCTGCGCTTTACCTTTAAATGATTTTTGTACTGTATAATTTTTTTTAGTAAGGAGCTGCCTATGAAACATAAGCTTTTTAAGGACAATAATCTTGTTCACGCTATTGTTAATTGTGATTACGATGCTGTAAAGCAGATTCTGCAAAGCGGAAATTATGATAAGGAAAGCCTTGCGGATATCGGCGGGTTTTGTAAGCCTTTTCCTGTGTATATGATTTGTGTTTGTATTAAAATTATTTTAGGCGATTGTCTTTACAAATGTGCACCCTACGATGCAATTTATGAAAGGAATAAAAAGATATTAGAAATGCTTTGTGCCGATACCGGATTCAAAAATCAAAACATTATTATTGAAGATTATATTGAGCATATCTATGGTGATAAAAATGACCCGGAAGAAATATTTTGTGCTGATGAATGTTTTGAGGATTACTGTAAATCAGGTAGGCTGGATGAACTTAAAAAATATAATATCACGGAAATAGATTTGAAACTGTATTATGCGGTTTTTAAATTAAAATCGTATCATGCAATTAAAAAATACTGTGAACTTGGCGGACGGCCTAAATGGAATATTGAAGGTGTTAACTCCCCTATAGATTATTTTGTGGACAAAAACACAATGGATATTTTTTGCAGGGTTACCGAACTTTTGCGAAAGCCTGAAAAAGAAGAGTTTAATATTCATGACATTTTTAGAATAGTTACCTGCGCCCGCGATGTGCAGAATACGAATTTATTAGATGAGTATTGCCGGTAAAACAAGGAGGTTTATATGAAAATAGTTATTGAAGCTAAAATTCCTGAAGGTGTAAAGCCAAAGCAGGTATTTACAATTGAACCAGATGACAAAGAAGTAAAGGTGAGTTTTCAATTGGTTCAACGGGGAAACTGGTTTGAACCTGTTGATAAAACAATTTCACAGGAAGAGTTTAAGCAGCTTTTTGAAAATATCAGTGCGCTTGATTTTAAGACTATTTATAAGGAACCTGTGATTAATGATGACATTGAAAATCTGTCTATTAAATGTACTATTATTGACGAGAACGCAGAACTTTCGGTTTTGATGTGGGCGCCTAGAAAAGATGCAGCCTGTCCTCAAACTACAAAGCTTCTTATAGAGTGCGAAAAGATTTTTGATTTATTTGATAATATTGAAGTGAGGAAAAACAGGGTTCACTACGACCAGATGACAGAAAAAAAGGTTGATTATAAAGTAAGATATATTGGCGAGGAAAGCTGGCTGTTACGGAATAATATTGCTTACAAATGCTCTGCGGAACTTTATGATTCTAAAGGCAGGTTAGATTCCGTTTGTATTGATACGGGATTTCCGCTGGCAGAATACTATAAGCTACATGTGGAAGAAGTTATAAAGCTGGAAGATTAGAGTGTCATACTTAGGCATTGTAAAATCTGGTTTTGATGTTACAATATTTGTATGAGTAAAGAAGAACAGAAAAAACAAAGGGAAAGTCATGTTAAGTCGCTCAGGCTTTTGAGGCTGGAAAAGGCTATTCAGTCTATTGCCTACCCTAGTGTGGAACGGCTTATGAAGGAGCTGGAGGTTTCTAGGCGTACGATTCTGCGGGACCTGGAGGAGCTTAAGATTTTTTATAATGCGCCTATTGAATATGACAGGCTGCGCAAGGGCTACTACTACACTGATGAAACTTTCTTTGTGAAAAACGTTCTGATAAGCGAAGGGGAGCTTGTTGCTATGGCCGGAATCCTGCCGCTTTTGGAACGGTATGATAATACTCCGCTTAAAGAAACTATTACAAAGGTTTACGGCACTATTTCGCAGATGCTGCCAAGCCAGGTGGAGGTGCAGTCCAGCCTTTTGAATAACGTGCAGTTTATTTCGGATCCGCTGCCGGCGATTGACAGTGATGTTTTTAATAAAATCTTTGAGGCCATCAAGACGCATAAAACTGTTTCGTTCGGGTATCGTTCTATAAGTAGCACTACGCATTCGGCGCACAAGCTTGACCCTTACAAAATCTACTGCCAGAAGGGCGACTGGTATGCCGTGGGTTTCTGTCACAAGCACAATAAGTACAGCACCTATAACCTTTCGCGCATGAAGGACCTGGTGCTGCTTGATGAGTTTGCGCCCGACCCCGACTACGAAAGCAAGGTTCACATTGACCCCAACTTTGGAATCTGGAACAACGAGCTTCCGGTACTTAAGTTTGAGCTTGTTTTTGATAAATCTATTAATACTTATATTCTGGAAAGGACCTGGCATAAAAATCAGAAGTGCTTTCAGGATAAGGAAGGGAACGTGCATCTGAGCTTTGAGTCGAACCAGCTGCAGGAAACGCTGTACTGGGTTTTGCATTTTGGGTCTGCTGTGAAGATTTTGAATCCGCCGGAGTTGAAGAAGATGTATAAAGAGGAAGTTGGGAAGATGTGGGCTACCATAACCTGATTAAATTATACAGGAATGCATTTTTATAGAGCTTGGTTTTTCCTACTTTTTCTTCCACGAGAATACCAGCTTCTGTAAGTTCATGAAGATATTTGCTTGCAGTGTTTCTTGTGATACCAAGTTTTTCGCAGAGGAATTCGTTTTTTGTATAAAAATCATAGAACAGATGTTCAACAAGTTCCTGAGAATAAAACTTTGGACATCGTTCTTTAATAAGAGCTGAAGCCTCATCCATAGTTTTCATAAAAGAAGTAATAAAATTAAGGGTAAATTCAGCCATCTGTTCAATTCCCTGAATCATGAATAATATGAAATCTTTAATATGAGACAAATTCTGCTGTGTGGCATTTAATAATTCATAATACTTTTTGCGGTTCTGATTTATATACTTACTCAAATACAAAATAGGAATATCAAGTTTTTTTGTAAGAGTTAAATACAGAATGTTTATCATGCGGCCGGTTCTTCCATTACCGTCATAAAAAGGATGAATAGATTCAAACTGAAAATGAATTACTGCCATTTTTAAGATTGCATCTGTATCTTCCAGATCATTGTTATTCATATATTTTTCAAGATTTGTAAGATAATCAGAAATTTCTTCATAGCTTTGTGGAGGAGTATGAAGGGTTTGGCCCGTTTTTGTGTTCATAATAACTGTGCCGGGAAGTTTTCTTAAATCTCCTGCTTCCGGTTCAACAATGTGATGAATTTCGATTATATGATTTACGCTCAGAAATCCATTTTCTTTTATAAGATTATAACCTCTGAGCATGGCCTGACGATAATTCAAAACTTCTTTTGAGGCAGGATTTGTTTTTGAATAAGACATTTCTTTGAAGATTTCATCGAAGGTTGTTACGATGTTTTCTATTTCGGAAGATTCTTTTGCTTCGCCTAAAGTAATTGCATTAAAGATAACATAAGGATTTGGCAATAGATTAATAGCACCATTAAGCTGTCCAAGCTTATGATTAGCATTATTAAGAGCTTTGAGAATCTGGATATCATTAAAATCTAAATTATATGGAAGTTTTGTCATCTTTTATATTTTCCGACACTTTGTGCATATTGTCAAGACGTGCACAATATTTTTGATTTTTTGTGCATGAAGTGATAATTGCGGCTTATATGGTATTATACGATTTTTACACATTTGTAAAGGTTTTCTTTGCGTTAGGCAATGGAGCAACCGCGTAGCGGGCCACTGGACTGAGCGACTGAAAGGAGCGAGGGAAGCGGCTGACCGTTAGGGAATTGCGGAACTGCCGACCGGCCGTGTAAACGGACGGGAACGCCCGCACTTTTATTTTAACAAAAGGCAGCATTCAAACACACACCTGTCGCCTTCTTTTATGTGCACATAAGTTTTTCCAGGACAGTCGGTGCAATCACGTCTGTAAATCTTGAGAGTCTGCCCTTCCTTACTTTCGCCGGTGTAGTGAACTTCCATTTCGGTAAGCTCATGGGCCAGAAGATACTCTTCAGAAAAAACACTCAGCGCAAGGCGGACATACTCGCAGTTATTCATGTGATGAGACATATCTATATGACAGTAGCGGATAACCTGATCGTATACAAATTCATCTTCTGTAAAATCTGAAGGGAATCGTTCAAAAGGCTCATCAAGGACTGGATCTGGGAAACCTTCTGAAGGGAACTCAACGGCCGAAAGTTTTACAGGCCTGTGATTTTCGAAGCTTAAGACACAGGCTTCCTGTTTAACATTTGCAACGGGCTTTCCCTGCGAATCTATAATCTGAGTATTGATGTTTGTGCGGATACCACTGTTATTTATTGGAAAAGTTTTTACAGTCACAAAATCATTCCAGGCCGGGCGCGAAAAAAACTTGAACTTTGCCTTGGAGAAAACCCAGAAGGCATTATACTTTTTCTTATAGGTAACCCCATCGCAGTCAAAGCTTTTAAAACATTCTGTAACATTATCCTGAACAAGCACTGTAGTCTGTGCAGTTCCCAACCTTACCGACGAATCAATGAACGCCGAAGAAATCTCTTTTTTATTTTCGTACACTAAATTGCTCATGAGAAGATTATATCAAAAAGGAGGAAGTTTTGCACGGTACCGCTCCATTAGCAGTGCATCACGGCATAATTAATCAAAATTGGTTTGATAATCCAATAGACTGTGATTGTATAAAAGGCCAGGATACTTACGAACAGAGCGATGCGTTTGTAGAAGTTCTGGATGAAAAGTTTTACCAGGTCATCAAGGCGTGGGATTTCTTTGAGGGCTGAAAACTGGGTTGCGGCAAGGTCTATTCCGGCGTAGGTCCAGGTTACCAAAGGGTATTGTTCTGTAATGAAGCGGCTGATTCCTTTTGAAAGGCTGTGCTGGCGGAAGACGTTTTTTGTAATTGCAAGTGTTACGCGGCCGTAGTTTTTGCAGTAAAGGATGAGGCGTACAAGCCAGAAGATAAATGCTGCTGTGAAAAATGGCATGCTGAGCCAGGTTGCGACCTTGGTGCCGAACGGGTGAAAAATGAGGATGAGCATTCCTGCTACATTTATGGCAAGGGTTATTGCGGCATTACGGATTGTTTTTTTGTAAATCTGGCGGAGTTTTTGCTCGATGAGGTCGTATGCTGTATTCAGGGAAGCCTGGAGCACCGGGGGGATTGCTGCGTTTACTGCGGCCCGGCTTAATCTGAAGAGTCTTGCGGCTACCCTTTTCCAATATGCAGTCATTAATTAAGACCTTTGTATTCCTTGTAGGTTTCGAGGTCGGCCTTAAAGCCTTTTATACAAAGAGTGACGATTCCTGCATCATCGAGGAAGCCCACGAACGGCATGAAGTCCGGGATGAGGTCTATTGGGGCGAGCACATACAAAAGTGTTGCCGCAACTGCTACGATTGTTCCTACAGGGACTTTTGTATATTTCTTTGTGAAAAAATCTTTGAGCATGGAAAAGTAGAGTTTTATGTCTTCTATAAAACCGCCCAGATACTTATTGTCCATTTTATTGAGAATGGTTTCTTCGTTGTCAAAAACCTTGTTCATGTCGTCTTCTGAGTACTGTTTATTTTTGAACGAATTGAATTTTTCGTTTACGCGTTTTGCTTCTTTTTCGGAAAGCTCCTGCTGTTTGCCTTTTTTGAAATGGAACATAGCGGTCCTCCTGGGTTCTACCCTCACCTGTATTTTACCTTATTCGGCTAAAATATTGAACTATTACATTCTATTTTGTAAAATTAAAGGTATGAAAATTCGAGTTGTTTTTTGGGCATGTGTTTGTGTGCTGGTCGTGGCTTTGGCTTCTTGTGCTAAAAAAGATAAAAATGCTATTGAAAATGCGGAACTTGTGGTTGATTATGATTTGAAATCTGCACAGGAAAACATTCGGGAGCCTGACCGTTTTGTTTCTGCCATTGTTCTTTCGCCTTCGACTAAGCTTTATCTTGAGGGCCGCGACGAAAACATGCATTCAATTTTCAGCTTGAAAAACAACGATATTATAGAAATTCTTCTTGCAAGTAATTCTGATGAACCGGAAGCAAATATAAAGGATGAAAATTACTTTCATGCCGTTTATGATTCGATTGATTTTTGGATTCCCCAAAGTGATATTGCCTTAGCTTCTGAAAGTGCCGTTGTTATTTTTGATTCTGTTTTGTATGAAGATTCCCAGCTGCTTACCCCAAAAACTGAAGGACTTACTAAATTAAGATTTGGTACAGTTATTGCAAGAAATCTGCAGCAGGAAGATGAGGAGTTGCAGCCGCGAGAATCCGAAAATATTTTTTATTACGATACCAGCAAAAAGATTGTCCAGAGTGGATTTATAAAACCTGGAAATACAAGCGACAAAGAAGACGATATTGAAGTTCTTAAAATCGTAGAACAACTAAAAGTCACAACAAAAGCCGTTGCCCGAAACGACCTTTTTGCCCGCGCCGCAAAATACAATCCATCTCCTTTGGTAAAAGCCGCTTTGGATGACCAGATGGTTGAAAAGCTTTCCTACAACTACGATGAAGTAGTCAAGAATCTGCAGAAGCAACTTTATGGGGTTGATGTTAACGAGCTGTTGACTGTGGATCAGAGTAAGGATCCGTTTGGGAAATAAGTGAGGAATAACTCCGTCTTATTCAAAATCCTCTATCTTTCTAAAATCAACCTTCTTTCTGTCACTGCGTTTCTTGGGTACCTTGCCGCCGGAACTTTTATTTCGCAGGTCGCCGTTGGTTAGGACTGAAATTGATTTTTCGCTGGACTGACGGCGTTTTTTGGCATCGCTTTCCAACAGCTTAAAGGCAACTTCTTTCTTTATGAGAATATCATTCGCGCTGTTCACGTGGAGTGCAAAAGTGAGCTGGCTGTTTTGGGCAAGATATTCAAGGCAAACTTCCAGATCTTTTAGGCTGATTCCGGCTTTGTTCTTTCCCTGGATTTTTGCGTTTTCCCTCACCTTTTTGGCAAGAACAGCCTCTGTAATTAAAGACTTTTCCTTAAGCTGCTCAAGCGCGGTGACTATTTCTTTTTGGATTGGGGTTAGGTCATTCATTTTATATCTCGCTTTTTTATTCTTTACTACGCAAAACAGTACAGACTTTTACAGCTTCAAAGAAATCTTCTTCGGAAATTCCAAGTGCCTGGACGTCCGCCCAGACTGCAGCTTTGTAGAACTCAAGGGCGTCTTTTGCAAACTCATTGAAAATCACATAGGTTCGTGCGTAATCAAAAACCGGGGGTGCAACTCGTGTGTTCATCCAGTCGATGATGGTATAATTGATTTTATCTGCAATCAGGGCTGTATCATTTGGGATCATGATGTTTAGGAAATGCATATCCAGATGACAGATGCAGCTTTTGTATTTTTGTGACAGGCGGGCGATCACTGGAAGTACTTCTGATTTTTCTTCCTCAGAAAGCATAAGACCTGCTGTTGCACTTAGCGGTGGAATTGTTGTATCGCTGGCATCTGCTTCATGGACAAAACGAAATGCCTTTGCAAGAAGCTTAAAGCCCTCTTCGGGAGCTTTAGGAACTGATTTTTCCAGCTGGTCGCCTTCAACTAAATCCATCTTGATGATATGAGAATCATCTGTATCGTAATATTTTACAGAACAGAGGCCAGCCTTGTTCACTGCCTGTTGCTGTTGTTTTTCAAAAGCAATCCATTCTGCAGGATAAGACTGATTATAAACCTTGTAAGCAAATCCATGGTACAGCAGAACTTCTGCCTGTGCACCTTTACCAATGATTTTCTGAGAGCCGTCGAATGTCATTTTCTATCCCCCTACACTTTTATCTCTAAATCTCCAGTGAAACTGCGGTTTCCCAGCGGCTCCCCTTGCGTTCAAAAATTGTGATGTTGTTTACCGGGAAGTCCTCTACAAGGTTCAGTTCATTCATAACCTCGAGCGCATTGCTTGTGACACCTGAAGGAATGTCTCTGTTGCTCACAGTAAGATGAGGCGTAAACGGGCGTTGATCTTTTTTGGTACAGCCGGGAGCTGCTTTAATCACAGATACTAAAACAGCGTCACGCAAAACTGTCCACTTCTGGTCATGTTCAACCTTTGCAAAAATTGTGCGGTCGCCAAAGGCATCAAAGTTGTTCACTTTGGCTGTAAATCCCAGCCCCTTTGGAAGAACTTCTTTTTCTATTGCCAGTGCCAGATCTTCAGTTGAATACTCTTCCGGTAATCTGAAAGGCGGAACCAGCGTAACATGAATTGGAGTTGAATGCCCGGAACGGCAGCCATAAGCTTCATTCATGTAGCGGCGACAATCCTCCAAAGTTGCGGTTATATCTTCGGAGGCAAGCACCCCAATGAAGTGTGTCTGCTGCGGAAAGTTGTTCGATTGTTTCATGGGGGTATTATAGCATATTTGATGAGAGATTCGAATATGTGAATAGTTTAGTATTAGTTATATCGATTTCTGCTCAAGCATAATTTCTTCAACAAGATATGCATCGCTCAAGCAATGGAAATCGCTGATGCCTTTGCTCATAAACATGTAAGTATTTGATTTGTAAAAAAGTTCCATGGCTTTTTCTTCGTCGATGTTTGCTTTTTTTGAAAGAAGAGAAATTATTCTTGCGTATTTCATCTGTAAAAGAGTTGCGTCGGCGGTCATCAATTATTTCCCTTTAGTTCATAATATGATTCAAAGTGAAGAACAGCATCCTGAACTTTCTGATTTATAAAACAAATCTGATTGTTTGGCTTTTCATATTTGAGGCGAGATAAAGCAGTTTCTTTGTCGATGAGATTCTGAAAATAAAGTTCGACTGTATTAAAAACTTTATCGTTTGCAATTCCACCTTCTATGATGTCATAATCCTGATAAATCTTTGAACCATTTCTACAGGCAAGTATAAAATTCAGCCATTCTTCGTTATATTCCGGAAAATTTTTATATCGGTATTTTGTTCTGGCTTTGGTCTCGTCATAATCATATACATTGATATATCCTTTGTGACCAAGCAAAATAAAACGCTGAACCCACTTTTCTGCCTGAGCCTGAACACTTGTGGTATAAAAGCCCTTACCAAAATCCAGGTTATCGCGGCCATAGGAAACAAGCGGCTTATCTACAATATCTTTTGAACCATGATAAAGTTTCATGCTACAAGATTCCTTTCACGCAATACTGAAACAATTTCATCTACAATGTACTGTTTACTCTGAGTGTGGAGAGCTTCATAAGAAGGGATGATATAAGAATGTAGAAGGCCTGATGAATTGAGAATCTGAAAAACTTCTGAGCCAGATTTTCCGAGTCGTTGAGCTACATTCTCGATACAGAAAACAGAATATTCAATCTGTTTATCACTCATATCAATACCTCCATTAATTATAATATAACATAGAATTTTGAAAAAACAAAGATAATTACATTGCGATGTTTTTTCACTGCTTATCTATTGAAATAAAAAAATCATCAATGATTTTATCAACCAGTTTTTTATTTCTTATAGATTTAATCCAGTCTTCCGGAATCTCTCCATAGTAAAGGCCTGAAAGACTGCCGGCGATACAAGCAATGGTGTCTGTGTCGTGCCCAAGATTTACTGCTTTCAAAACACAATCGCGATAGTTTTCTGTGGTCAGGAAACACCAGAGAGCTGCCTCCAGGGAATCTACAACATAACCTGTGCTTTTTATTTCTTTTTCTGGGAGAGTTGCAAAGCTTTGATGTGTAATTCTTTCATATTTGGAAAGTGCTTCTGTGTATTCCGGATGATTCCTTACAAACGCACCAATTTTTGGAAGGGCTTTGGGCAGGAGTTCTTCCTTTTTAGTTCCATTTATAATTTCAAGCATTATTGCACAATAGATATCACAGCCAATAAGAGAAATTGGATGCGCATGGGTAAGCTTTGAAATATTATGAATTATCTCAAACGATTCGTCCTTATCCATTGCCTGGGCGCCATATTTTATGAAAAGATAAAATGGTAGAGGGGATATGCGCATGAGAGAGCCGTTGCCGTTGTTACGTTCATCGGACAAGCCGCAATTTAAGGCTTCTGTTCCTTGCCGGAAGTTTTCAATAGCAGTCTGGCATGTCATACCAATATCAAAGACATGATGATCCGGAGTGAACCTGGCCTTTTTGTACCAGTCCAGAAAGTTTTTCATAATGTCGTCATAATCAACTTTTCCAAGACGACCAAGGCTTTCTGCAAGACAAAGCAGCATACTCGAATCATCAGACCAGCTGCCTTTTGGGAGGTTATAGGTTCCGTAGCCGGTCATGTCGGTAACCGGATTTTCCTTCAAATAATCTCTGTCTTTGAATTCAACAGGAACACCCAGAGCATCGGCGACTATGGCACCGTATAAAGAATTATAGATTTTCTGTTTCAAAAGAACCTCCTTTTATCGATTATAACTCCTCATAACAAACCAGCTCTACCACTTCCCTACAATAAAGGAGCAGCATTAGCCCATCTTACAAGCAGAATAAATATTATAAACCCTAAAAGTTTTGCCAATCCTTGTTTTGCTTCATTTCTCATGGTTTGCCTCCTTTTGTGGCTTTTTTTGTTTGGATTGTTTCTTTGCGGATTTTTTATCTGGCTCTTTTGTTGAGTCTGTTTCTCCTTCTTCAAGTATTTTTTTCATGCTATCTGTAAAATATGCATCTGGTTCTACGTAGGTCATTTTCATATTTACCTCCTTCCTTCTACACCGTAAACTGAACAACAATCTCGCGATAACTCAAAGCACTGAGCTTACAGGTGTAAGACATCTTTTTAGGCTTGGCTTCGCGGATGATTTTTGCTGCAAGAGCTCTGATGTGACCGGCTTTTTCAAGACCAGGGTTTCCAAAGAGCTTGGCTTCTACATTTTCGATGCAGACGAGAATTGAATTCTTATCTACATGATTATATGGCTCGGCCTGTACGGACACCTTGAGCGACTCATAGAAGCTGTGCTTAGCGTTGCGGATTTTTTCTGCGGCGGCTGGCAAATCTTCAGGATTCAAATTATCTGTGAGCTTTGAAAGAGCTTCGGGCTCGATGTTTTCATCCCAGTGATAGAAATTGGTTCCAACAAGCGGCAAAGTGAGTGTTGCAGTATTTTTCTTGAACCAGCGCATGAAGGCCTGATCAAGATTTTCGCGGGAAGAATCATAGTCGAGCTTTTTTTTGGCGGGCTCGAAAATCAGCGGGATATTGTCCGCGTCAATGTTGTTCATCTTTCCGTAGCAGAGAGAGAACAATATTTCTACACAAAGCGGCTCAAGAATATATTGAGTAAGCTGTGCAAACTTTTCGAAAACCTCGCGACGGCGGAGAAACAGTTCACCTGCAAGAAGAGAGTTCTTTGATTCAACTGCGGCAAGCACCGGGCCAATGTGAATAAGATAATCAAAAGTATCTTTGTCTGAAACATCAACTTCTGGAGCTACATACACTGTAGGATTGCAATTCAATTCGCTTTGGATGTATACATACCAGCATGGAGAATGAAAAGTACTTGAAACAAATTCCTGTGCGCCTTCGACATTTGGGAGCGCGTTGTTTTCCCACTTACCAACGTAATCGAGCTGACCTGTTTTGCTCTTTGAGAATTCGAACCAGTCATTGGTTGTCTTGATTAAGATTTGTGAATTCATGATAGTACCTCCTTATCTACATGATAAATTATACAATAAGGGGTGTCGCAGATAATGATGCACCCTTAAAAAAAATGTGATATAATTTTTATAGGAGTTTTTATGGCACAGAAGAAAAAGAAGACTACAGAACAGCGAAACGCTACTCATATGCTTCGGTATTTGTTTCAGATTGAACAATCTATCAGAAACGGTGAATATCCGAACGCAAATAAACTGAATGAAAAATTGAGAACTAATTTCAGCCGAAGTACTTTTGGGCGATACATTGATATTTTACGCGACGAATATGATGCACCGATAGAATTTGATTTTAAGAAGAACGGATACTACTACACGGATTCCACTTTTTCTCTGAATCAGGTCATGCTTAAAGAAGGAGAGCTCCTTACCCTTTCTACAATTCTTCCGCTTCTGGAACAATACAAAAATACTCCAATGGAAAAATCTTATCGGGACTTGATGAACAAATTAATTAAGATGCTCCCGGACAGCATTACCGTTGACTCTGCACTTATAAACAACGAGGTCCACTTTATTTCTGATCCTATCACCACAATGGAAGACGGAGTTTTTGAAGCTGTCCTCAAGGGCACCAAACTCCACCGCACTTTGAAGCTAGAATACAAAACCGCAAAGGATTCTGAATATCAGGAACGTCTGTTTGATCCTTATCACATCATCTGCCAGAAAGGCAGCTGGTATTTGCTTGGATATTCGCATTCTTCGGAGGCAATTCGTTTGTGGGCCATGCCTCGTATCAGAAATTGCCGGATTACTGAAGACAAGTTTTCTATTCCAAAGGATTTTAAACTTGAAGACCACATTGATGTTCAGATGGGAGCCTGGGGTTTTACCGGAGAAAAGGTCAAAGTTGAAATTGAGTTTGTTAAGGGGCTGAAGACTTATGTAATGGAGCGCACCTGGCACAATGGTCAGACCATCCGTGAAAATCCAGACGGCTCAGTTTATCTTTCTTTTGAAACAAATCAGCTTGGTCAGGCAGCGGCATGGATTTTGTCTTTTGGTGGTGGTGCAAGGCCGCTTAATCCACCAGAACTTATTGAAGACATTAAACGTTCTGCAAAAGAGATTCTTGCAGGGTGTAAACTACCTATACTATAATCACTAAGGAGATTGCTATGTCAGAAGCAGATATCGAAAAAACAAATTGGAGCCAGTCGGTTGGCGGCGTGTGTATTCGGGATGGAAAGGTTCTTTTAGCCCGTCATACTTATGGTGCTGGCAAAGGCATGTTTATTATTCCAGGCGGCTATGTTAATTTTGGCGAGATTCCGGAAGAGACTTTGGTACGCGAATATCAGGAAGAGACAGGCATCACTGTAAAAGCCGGAAAGCTTATTGGTATGAGATTCAGTGCCAAAGACTGGTATGCTGTTTTTGAAGCAATTTATGTAGAAGGCGAAGCCCGTTCCGATGGCGACGAAAACGACCAGGTTGTCTGGATGGATCCCGAAGAAGCTTTGGCTAATGAAAGCGTTCCTGAACTTACAAAGAAAATGATCAGCTGTGCAGTCAGCGGCAAAGGCTTTGAGCTTACACCATATAACTCTAAAACTCCGGGAAGGAATTTGTATATCTAATCTTCCTCCAGAAACGGCGCGTTTGAATCGTAATCAGAAATCTGAGTGATTGGAATCTCAAGCTTTAATCCAATTTTCGGGTCGACGTAGTTTATTTGTTTTGAATAACCATCCTTCCCGGTTTTATTAATTGCAAAAAGCTGAATTGTATTATCTTCCAAAGATATGAATGCGTGTCCGATTCCTGCCGGCACCAGAACAGCAAGGGTGTTGTCTGCACTTAATTCAACAGCTTCCCATTTAAGATACGTGGCAGAATCTTTTCTAAGGTCCACAACATAGTCCATTCCCCTACCCTGCACTACAGAAACAAGCTTAGAAAATGGAGTTACCTCATCACTATAATGAATCCCAAAAAAAGTCCCTTTCTGCGGCATGGTGTAAACGCGGGTTTCTTTGATTTCAAATCCATCAATACAGTCTTCATAAGCATAAGTCATCGGCCCGCGATTATCAGTACGAGATTTGAGTTTGTAAATTTCAACACAATCAAAAATCTTTTTTACAAGTTCCACGTTAGTATTCCTTCCTCACACTTTCCAGATTATAAAGTTTTTTGAAGGCTGCCTCATCTGCAGGAGACTGAATCACCATGACTTCTGTAAAATGCCCGTCTGTTTTGTTCTTAAAGCCGGCAACCTTTTCACCTGTGCAGATTGAACTTTTGATTACGGCATACTGGGTTTGAGGATCAAATGGGATGATTGAAGATACGTGCTTTTTCAATTTCAAAAAATTTACACTCTCTTTGAAAGTGGAGTTGGAGTTAGAGTATATCCTATGGCATGAAGAATATTATAAACTGTAGAAAAGGCTGGATTACCATCTGGAGAAAGTGCCTTGTAAAGACCTTCTCTTGTTATCCCAGCTTCTCTGGCAGTTTTTGCCATACCTCGCGCTCTTGCTACATCGTTTATAGCTTTGAGTAATTCTTCAGGAGTTCCATCTTTTGAAACTAATTCAAGATAATCTTCTCTGAGTTCTTCTGTATCGAGATAATCTGCAACATCAAATTTTGTGGTTTCTAACATTTTAAACCTCCTTTGCCATATCTTTAGCGGCTTTTATATCCTTGTCTTGTGAAGATTTGTCACCTCCAACAAGCAGGATGATTATTGTATTATCTTTATTCGTGAAGTAGACCCTATAGCCTTGGCCAACATCTATTCGCAATTCAAAAACTCCTTCACCAACAGATTTTGAATCTCCAAAGTTGCCATTTTCTAACCTGACAATCCGCCTGGCAATAGAAACTTTTGCAACATTGTCCTTTAGCTTTTTAAGCCAATTAGAGAATACAGATGTCTGTCTAACTTCATACATAATATAAGTGTAAACTATAATTCACAGGTCGTCAAGTTTTTGAAAAATCTTTTTTAGCTCAAAACCTGCCTCAAAAAAATCGAAATTTAAATTATCTTCATATATCTTAAAATTATAGTATAATAAGTTATCTTTTGAATAATTAAAGAGCGACTTATGACCTATTACAGAATCCACACCGCCGACATCGCATATATGACTCAGCAGCCACGAGGGCTTTTTACTGCAATATGGAAGCTCGTAGAGTCCAAAACTTTGACCCAAGAAGAAACTGTCGAATACTGGAAGAACCGCGAATACTTTGAAAAGGTTCTTCCCGTTCCTCCATTTTACGAACAGGGCAACCCAGACAATGCCACAACCTGGTTTAAGGACACTCCGCAAGGAAACGACATTTACAAACAGATGGATTTTTACCGGGCCATGGCAAACAAATACGGCCTCAAGCTTTATATGTCAAAATGCACCGAACCGCCAGGAGAAGTTATTTACGAAGATGACTTTCAAATTGCGATAAAAAATCAAAGAGCGGATGCAGAAATTAGTGTGTCTGAATTGTAGACTCCCTACTCCCTAAACAAATCAGTCACATGAAACTGAGTTAAATCTTTCACAACCTCTGCAGCAATAATCATACCGGCAACAGAAGGAACAAAAGCATTGCTGCCAGGAGCCTGTTTTTTTGGAGTTCCTTTTCGTTCAGGAGTCACCCCAGAAGTATCTTCAACCTCCGAGTCCACCTCATCAATCTGCGGAGGAATTGCAGTCTCTGTTGAAAACACAACCTTAAGCCGTTTGATGTTGCGCTTTTTCAATTCATTACGCATAACCCGCGCCAGAGGACAAACAGAAGTGCGTGTAATATCAGCAACCTTAAGCTTAGTCGGATCAACCTTATTCCCAGCCCCCATGCAGCTGATAACCGGCTTTTTAAGCGCCTTTGCACGGGTGATAATTTCAAGCTTTCCTGTCACCGTATCAATGCAATCAACAATATAATCATACTGCGAAAAATCAAACTGGTCGGCGGTGTCTGGCATAAAGAAGGTCTTCCATTTAGTAACCTTGCAGTCCGGATTAATATCATGAATACGCTCTTCGGCAACATCAACCTTGTCCCTGCCGATTGTAGACTGCAGCGCAAAAAGCTGGCGGTTCAAATTTGAAAGACAGATTTTATCATCATCAACAATATCAATCGCCCCAACCCCGGAACGCACCAAAGCTTCAACAACATAGCTGCCTACCCCGCCAATGCCAAAAACAATCACGCGGGACTTGTAGAGCTTTTCCATATTGTCTTTTCCGAATGTAAGCCTGGTTCGGGCAAACTGATTTTTGTTCATAAACCTTCCTTACACAAATATTACAATATGATATAATATGATTCAATGGAAAAACAAAAAACAAATCTAGGCCCACTTTTAATCATCATCGCAGCATGCTTTTGGGGCAGCATGGGAATCTTTGTAAGAAAACTCGAAAGCTATGGCTTTAGCGCAATTCAAATAGCTTCTATAAGACTCACTCTTGGGGCTCTGATTTTTTGCCTGGTGCAGCTTATTGTTGACCGCGCTGGTTTTAAGATTGCCCTGCGCGACATCCCGCTTTTTCTTGGACTTGGGTTTGGAAGTGTTTTGTTTTTCACAATCTGCTATTTTTCCGCAATTACAAATATGCCGCTTTCTACAGCCGCAATTCTTTTGTACACTTCGCCAATCTGGATCATGCTCATGTCGGCCCTTTTCTTCCATGAAAAACTGAATGCCCGGAAACTCATTGCCCTGCTTCTTGCTTTTTCCGGCTGCGTCCTTGTTTCTGGAATCTCCGGCAACGGAATCACTTTGTTCGGCTTACTGATTGGCCTTGGTTCAGGCTTTGGCTACGGACTTTACAGCATCCTTGGAACAATTGCTCTGCGCCGCTATTCTCCTTACACAGTTACAACTTATACATTTTTATTTGCAGGACTTGGTTCCTGGTTTATCTGCAAGCCCGGTGATATGATTTCTCACTTTGCCCACTCACCAAATCTTCCGCTGCTTATCGGCTTTTGCATCCTCACCGCTCTTATAACCGCCGTAATTCCTTTTTTGACCTACACCCTCGGTCTTCGCACAGTAGAAGCCAGCAAGGCCGGAATCATCGCCACCCTTGAACCAGTAGTCGCAACTATAATTGGAATCCTGTGTTTTTCAGAAATGCTAACCGTGCTTTCTGCGCTGGGAATTATCCTCGTTCTTTCTGCGGTTGTTGTGTTGAATTTTAAAATTTGAAGTGTATACAACACCCAGTATCTAAAGAAACATCGCCATAAAATGTGGAAGCACTAGCTTGTTTTCAGATATTCCAAGATTACCATCAATGAGTTTTATTCCGTATTTTGACTTAAACTTTTCAAGGAAGCTGTTAAGAGATGGGGTGTCTGAATTTCCGGCTTTTACTTCTACGGGAATGATGCCACCGTCTTTTTCGATAACGAATTCAATTTCCATGCTGCTGTTTTCGGTTTTGTAATAGTGAAGCGAATAGCCGAGTTTTACAAGCATTTCTGAAATCAGATTTTCATAAATACCGCCTTTTGCATTTCCGAGGATCGTTCCATTTAAGACTGCAAGTTTAGTCTGGAAACCGTAACGGGCAAGCAAAAGACCTGTATCGTTATAATACAATTTGAATTCAGAATCCTTCGAATTTGCTTTTAGCGGAAGATATGGTTCAAAAACATTCCTGCAAACATGAACAAGATTTGAATCTTCAAGCCAGGTTACGCTGTCTGCATATTTCCGTGAGGTTGAACCCTTCTCGACTTCAGAGTATTTGAATTTCTTATTTTCCCGAGCAAGCTGTCGTGGCACACTGTCATAGCATTTTCTGACCTTGACCTTTTCTACGCCCTTTGCATGATTTGAAATATCATCATCATACGAAGAAAGAATTTTTTCCTGAATACTTTGGACACGGTTAAAATCTTTGTAAGTTACAAAATCATTTACAACTTCTGGCATGCCGCCTACAACGATGTATTCTTTTATTATTGATTGATATTTTTGTACTATATCATTCGGGATTTTTTGTTTGTTTTCATAAAAACTTTTGAGATAGGCAATATCTTCATCTTTATAACCATAAGCCCACAGAAACTCTCTAAAATCCATTGAGTACATTATGAACTGGCGTTCAAACCCTACTGGAACTGATTCAACTTCTTCAACGTCTTTATCATCATCCTGACCATAATGCAATCCGAGTAAAGAGCCCGAACAGATAATATCAAAAGAATCATCTTCTGCAAGAAACTTTAGTGAAGTTCTTGCTTTTGCACACTTTTGAATTTCATCCAAGAATATAAGGGTTTTGCCTTTTACAAGATTTATTGAAGGCAAATGAGCTGACATTTTTTTGTATATTTCTTGTGCGGTTAGTTCACCTTCAAAAATTGCCTTGAGACTCGGGTTTTTAAGAAAATTAATTTCTATATAATTTTCGTATTCATTTTTACCAAACTCACGTACAAGATATGTTTTTCCAATCTGACGTGCACCTTTTATCAAAAGGGTTTCGTGGCTTTTTTGATTTTTCCAATTTAACAAGTCTTCATAAGCTTTTCGTCTGAGCATAAGAACCTCTTATACCATTATAAGACGTGTTTAAAGGTTTTTCAAGAAAAATGCATATTTTTGGACGGTCAAAAGTACGAATTTTGCATAATTTTGGACAGTATTAAAATGTAAAAATGCATATTTTCGGACACTGACACTTAATCCACTCATCCACTCACCTGCATTGGAAACTTCTTCAAATAATTGCTATTATGGAGCGATGAAAAAATTCGATAAAAAAACCGTGGTTGAATCTTTTCGAACTTCCATTCCGATTATGGTGACGTTTGTTGTTATAGGAATTGGATACGGGATTCTTATGCAGAAGCACGGCTTTGGACCACTGTGGGCTTTGCTCTCTGGTTTTGTAATTTACAGCGGAACGGCTCAGTTTGTAAGTGTTGCGATGCTGGCTGATTCTTCTTTTTTTATGGCAGCAGTTACAGCTTTAATGATCAGCGCACGACATATTTTTTTCAGCATATCCATGATTGGCAGATACAAAGACGAGGGGCACAGAAAATGGTATCTTTATTACGGGCTGTGCGATGAAACCTATGCCATGTTAAGCAAAGACAAAATGCCCGAGGGTGTGAATGTCAGTTTGTACCGTGTACTTGTAACCGCCTTAAATCAGTCGTCGTGGATTATCGGCTCTGTGTTTGGCGGTCTGCTCGGTTCGCTGCTGGAGTTTAATTCAACCGGAATTGATTTTGCAATGACGGCTCTGTTCACAACTGTATTCATCGAACAATGGCTTTCTTCAAAATGTCACATTCCATCAATACTTGGTGTTGCCGCTACACTGATCTGCCGCCTTCTGTTTGGACGAGATTTATTTTTGATTCCTTCAATGGTAGTCATAATTATTGTGCTGACACTCTTGCGTAAAAAAATCGAACCCGAAGGAGAACTGAACGATGAGCGACTTTAAGCATGCCTTAATTATAATTCTTGTCATGGGAGTTGTTATGCTTGCCACAAGAATTCTTCCGGTTCTGATTTTTGGACGAAATGAAAAAATCCCGAAATACATTATGTATCTCGGGAAAGTTGTTCCTTATACCGCAATGGGACTTTTGATTGTCTATTGTTTTAAAGATGTCTCTGTA
>JAEEGJ010005803.1_pt1 | contig 38053 bp, 31 predicted proteins | sample 8958761 | NCBI WGS metagenome assembly JAEEGJ01 (sample SAMN16246546, study PRJNA631951) | gut metagenome | biome: gut microbiome; feature: rumen; material: RS-attached | host: Bos | place: Iran: Karaj | collected 2018-10
CCCTCAAGAAGGAAGGCCTCATGACTCGCGACTCTCGTGCCGTTGAACGTAAGAAGTTCGGCCGCAAGAAGGCTCGTAAGCACTTCCAGTTCAGCAAGCGCTAATCTGCGAAATTGCTATTACGAAAAACCCTGGCTATGCCAGGGTTTTTCTGTTATTACAAGACCGTTCGGCTCTGTTGCAAATCCAGGAATATGATATCGCCTCACTTTCGCCTCCACGATTCGTTGATACGAATCGCTTGAGGCTCACAAGACCTCCGCTTTTGCGGAGGCCTTTTTTTACAAATAAATTTGCTTCTCGGACTTTTTTAGCTTATATTTATTTGTGATGAAAAAGTTAGCCCTTTTATTTTCAGTCTCTTTTTTGCTTGCGGCCTGTAGCTCAGGTGGTGATGTTCATTATATCACCATGGAAGAAAAGGAAAACGAGGTGCTCCTTACGGACTTTTCCTCTATTCACTTTGCATTGCGTTGCCGCGTTGATTCCAAGTCGAAAAATTGCGGAATCGTACTGGGCAATTTTTTGTTGAAAAAATCCGAACTGAGTGGCTGTAACCCTAATACGGGCTGTTCCTATTTTGATACCTACTATGGGTTTAAGGAAGCCTCGTTCCTTACGTTGCAAGTCAAGAACGAGAATACGGGAGAGACTAAATCCCTGATGTCGTATTTACAGGATGATATTCCTTACATGAAGGGAGATACATACGTGCCGTCCGTAATGAACCTGAACAAGTCAAAAGACTCTATCAATACGGTTACGCTGACGGGCTATTATGTTGGAGACGAGTGGGTTAAGCATGACACGACCATCGTCATTAAAGACATTCTTTATGCCGACAAAAATGGAAAAATCAGCTTTTCCGTTTCGGATGCCAAGAAAAATCGTGCCGCACTTTCTATAGATATAAGTGCCGTCCTCGAAAAAAATAATGCGAATACTGTTCAGCAGAAATCCGTGACTCTGGTAGATACTTCGTATACCGAACATTACTGGGCCGTAGAACCGGGGGCAATTGCCGTGGAACCCTTGGACATGAATTTTGAAATGAAGGATTCTGTAACTGTTCCGCAGTTTTTGAACATGCCCGTTCAGAAAAATGTGTACTTGAATGTAAAGCCGCTTCCCGATTCGCTTATTCTGTCCGGCGGAGTGAATGATTGTGCCGTTGAAATCCCGGTGGAGAGCTATGCGAAATAGAATTGTCATCATTCTTCTGTCTTTGCTTCTCGCAACTCCCGCCTTGGCTGGTGTCGGGGCTTTCCAAAAATTCAGCATGGGCATCATGTTGGGCCTTGGACCGTCTTATATGACCGGGGAAGACGCTGACCTTTACGACGACAACAGGTCGGCTGGGGGTGGTGTTGCTTTCCGAATGGCGTTCCCTGTGGCAAGCAGAATGTCGGTGCTTGTGGATCTAGGTGTCGATGGTGCTTTCGGTTTTTCTAGCGAATATGAATACCAGCACCGCACGGTTAAGGATTCTGTCATGACGAATGCTTGGGAAATTACCGTGTTGTGGGACTATTTTGCGACGGACAATTTTTTCGTGGCGGTGGGCCCGTGTTTTCGGTTCCCGTTTGTCGAAGAAAAAGTCGAATTAGACGACGATGAAATCTACTCAGATGATGAAATAGACTATGCGAACGATTTTTGGCTTGATGCGATGTTTGCCTTTGGCTGGAAATATGACGGCTTTGAATTCGGCTTAAGAGCCGGCTACGAGTTCCTGGGAATGTTCAAGGAAACCGATAAATACAAGTCGACAGACATCAGCGAATTGCGCTTCCGTTTGTATATGACGTATTGGTTCGGGCAGACCCCATAGGAATCTGATTTAGAAATTGTCGTCGCGGTCGAACATGTGCGTCACGAATTCAACAACTAGCGTCTCGTAAGCTTCGTCGCTAAAAATCGGTTTCTGCATCAGGTCGATTGCTTCTTTCGAAAGCTTGCCGGTGGCGGCGAGTTCTGCGCCGCCCTTGCGGTACTTTTCACGCAGCATGTTCAATCGGCGCGGGCCACCGCGGTGGTCCAGCGCGCGCATCTGCGGGCAGGCGATGAGCGTATAGCCCTCGTGCCCCAAGATAATGTCGAACTGCTTCACAATCGGTTCGTAGACCACGTCCAAGTCCATCCAGGCGCAGCTCGAAAGCAGAATGATCTTCTGGCCTTCTTTCTGGAACTGCAAGCCGTGCAAATGCGAATTCATGGCCGTGGCGCCTTCCTTAAGCTTCTGGCCCATGTAGGGGTGAACCATGCCCACGATGCGGTCCATCAGGCACTTCATCTGGCCCGGCACACCGAACAGGTACAGCGGAAAACTCCAGATGACAATGTCGGCATTCGTGAGCTTTTCGCGCACCCAGGGCACGTCATCGTCCTTCATGAAGCAGCTGCCGTCTTCACGACCCCAGCAGCTCAAGCACCCGCGGCAGGGCTTGATATTCAACTTGTCGATAAAAAGGTATTCAGACTCGTACAGGCCGCTTTCTTCCAGGCCTTCTACGAACGCCTTGGTCGGAATCAGGGTTCCGCTGCGCTCCTTTTTCGGGCTTGCGACCATAATCAGGACTTTCTTTTTTTCAGACATGGACACAAATTTAGAATTTTTCTATCTTTTCGCGCGCTCGGGCAATTACGCTCGGGTAAAACCAATCACCGGCTTGCGAGAGTCGCTTCGGTGGCGAGGTCCACACCCCTAGGTTCGGGCATCGCTTCGCGGCTTAATTGCAGTCCGGGTAGTAACAACCGAAAAGGAAAATACATTATGGCAAATCTGCCTTCTGTCGAAGATCTGCTTGCTGCAGGCTCCCACTTTGGTCACCAGACTCAGCGCTGGAACCCGAAAATGAAACCCTACATCTTGGCTGAAAAGAACGGCATCTACGTTCTCAACCTCTCCAAGACTCGTGAACTCCTTGAAGAAGCCGCCAAGGCCGCTGCCAAGATCTCTGAATCTGGCAAGACCGTGCTCTTCGTTGGCACCAAGCCGACCGCTCGTCAGTGCGTGCTCGACGCTGCTGCTTCTTGCAACCAGTTCTCCGTGACCAACCGCTGGCTCGGTGGTATGCTCACGAACTTCCAGACCGTCCGTAAGTCCATCAAGAAGATTGACAAGATCGACGCTATGGAAGCCGATGGCACTTTCCAGGCTCTCTCCAAGAAGGAAGTCCTCGACAAGAACCGCGAACGCGAAAAGCTCCTTTCCGTGTTCGGTGGCATCCGTGAAATGGTGAACCTCCCGGGCCTCCTCGTCGTGACCGACCTCGCTCACGAAAAGATCGCCGTGGCTGAAGCTCGCCGCCTTCACATTCCTATCATCGGCATTTGCGACACGAACGTCGACCCGACTCTCGTGGACTATCCGATTCCGGCTAACGACGACGCCGTGAAGTCTCTCACGCTCATCGTCGACTACATCGCAGCTAACGTCCAGAAGCGTTCTGCTGACAAGAAGGCCGAAAAGGAAGAAGCTAAGAAGTTCGACAACGGCGAGGAAGAAAAGTAATATGCAGATTACCGCTTCCCTCGTTAACGAACTCCGTCAGAAGACTGGCGTGGGCATGATGCAGTGCAAGAAGGCCCTCACCGAAACTGACGGCGACATGGACAAGGCCGTTGAACTCCTCCGCAAGCAGGGTGCTGCTGTTGCCGCCAAGCGCGCTGACAAGGCCGCTAAGGAAGGCCGCATCTACCTCATCGAAACCGCCGACAAGGCTGCTGCTTTCGAACTCTCTTGCGAAACTGAACCGGTTTCCAACAACGACGACTTCGTCGCTCTCGCCAACATGGCTGTGAAGGCTGTCGAAACTCAGGCTATCGCCTCTGTCGAAGACCTCAAGAACGCCGTTGTCGATGGCAAGAAGATTAACGATGTGCTCCAGGACGTGCTCGTCAAGATCCAGGAAAACATCGACTTCCGCAAGTTCGCCGAAATGAAGAAGACTGCAAACTCCGTGTTTGGCGTTTACAGCCACATGAAGGGCAAGATCGGTGTGATCACCGAACTCGCTTACGAAGGCTCTGCCGACGAAGCTGCCCTCAAGGCTGCCGCTAAGGACATCGCTATGCAGGCCGCTGCTTTCGCTCCGGTTGCATTGAACGATGCTGCAGTTCCGGCTGAAACGATCGAAAAGGAAAAGGAAATTGCCAAGGCTCAGATCGAAGCTTCCGGCAAGGCTCCGAAGCCCGAATTCCTGCAGCGCCAGATTGACGGCCGCGTCGCCAAGGTGCTCAAGGAAATCGTTCTCGAAGACCAGGAATTCTTCATGTCCGAAAAGAACCCGAAGAAGCTCAGCGTCAAGGACTACCTCCAGGAAGTCGTTGCCAAGCAGCTCGGTCTTTCCAGCTTGAAGGTCGTGAACTTCATCCGCTTCGAACGCGGTAACTAAGTTTACGTCATCCTAGCGAAATTAAATTGGCCGTCCCTCGCGGGGCGGCCAATTTTTTGTTTTTATAAGATTCTGGATTATTCCGCTTCGATAGGCACGAAGGCGTTCTTGCTGTCGAAGCCTTCAGGCAAATCCCAGTCGTCGTCCTTGGGCATGGCGGCGGCCTTCGGCTGTGCCGGTTGTGCAGGCTGAGCCGGAGCCGCGGCCTGAGCGGTAGGCTGCTCGGTGCTGGGTGCTGCTTGGGCCGTTTCGGTAGCAGGAACGGTGGTTGCTGTCGGCTGTGCTGCGGAATCGGTAGCGGCGGGCTCGGCCGGTGCTGCGGGCATGGGGAGGCTTACCATGATACCGTTCTCGGCGGCGGTTTCTGCGGCCGCGGCGTGAACTTGCGGCGGCGTGAATCCCGGAACTTCAATCCACGGGAGCGGGCGGCCTTGTTCTGCGCTACCGCCTGCAATAACGCTACCGGTCATCGGGTCAACCGTCAGCTGGCCGCGTTCGTTGGGGAGCACCAGCGGAACTTCGCCGGCGGCAAGCATCGAAATGTCGAGGAAGTCGATTTTTTCGGGCAACCCCAAAATGTCGATTTCTTTCTTGGCGAAGTCCGCCCACTGCGGCAAGCCGCCGCTGGCGCCTGCAATACGCGTGCGGCCTGACTTAAGAGGTTTGTTGTCGTCGAAGCCCACATAGCTGCCGATGGCCACTACGGAGTCCGTCGCAATACCGTTCTTCTCGTTCACGTAAGTCGGGAGCGCACCGAGGAATGCCACGTTGCGGTAATCGTTGGTGGTACCGGTCTTACCGAGAGCGGGGTAGCGTAGCGTAATGGCTTTATCCGGCGAAGTCGCCGTAATGTGGGTGTACTGGCTGCGGGCTGTACCGTTCACGAATACGGAGTGCAACATCACTGCCATCTGCGAGGTAATGGTATCACCAATAACCACCTTGCTTTCGCTCTTGTTCCTGAAGATCACCTTGCCATCGCGATTCTTGATTTCCTTGATGAAGCATGGGTCGGTCCAATCACCATCGAGGCACTTGAACACCTTGCCGGTTAAGAGCGTCTGGTAGGCGGTCGAAATTTCGGCCAAGGTAATATCGTTTACGCCCAGCGGCATGCTGAACACTTTTTGCAACTTCTGGTGAATACCGATTTCCTTTGCAAAGCGTGCGTATTCGGCAAAGGCGAGTGAACGCCTGTAATCGGGCCAGTAACGCAGGTGTTCTGCATCCAGGTAATCCACTTCGCTGTCAACAGGTTCGATCATCGTAGAAAGGCGCTTCATGTCGGCCAGCGTAAAGTGGTTATGCAATACCACCGAGTCAAGGGGCGGCAATTCCACGGTGGGGTCTAATTCCTGGGCTTGACGGTTGCGCAAGATTTCGGAATAACGCTTGTAGTTGTGGTTGATAAATCCGATGGTCTTGGCATCCTTTTTCGATTGCTTGATGGCAACATCGTTAAAGGTTCCGTAACGCAGGTTCATGACATCGCGTGCCTTGTCATCTTTACCTTCGAGCCTGTATCGTTCGGCAAGGGCGTCGCGTGCCTTGGTGAATTCGATTTCGCGCTTGGTATCTTCTTTCAGAATCAGGCCGTACTTGTCGCGCAGGCGTTCGAAGAATTTCTTGGTTTCTTCGTCTTCGTGGCGGGCCATGTCATTGATGGTCGCGATTTCGTTGAATTCTTCCTGCGAAAGCTTGTCCAGCAAGTGTTCCAGCAACCAAATGCTTGCGATGTTTTCAGAGCGAGTGGCGGACCAGGCGATACTTACGACATCACCCTTGTTCTTGTGGTCCGGACGCGGGAAGTAGAACTGGTTCGTGAACTGGAAAACGTTGAAGTCGTTTTCCAGCATGTCCAGGTAGTTCCAGTGGTACTTGAGGGCGAGCGCGTAAAGAATCGGCTTCCAGCTAGAACCCAGCTGACGTACCGCCTTGAAGCTACGGTCGAATCCGGTGTTGTGGAAACCGCCCTGGCTTGCAAGCACTTTGCCGTTCTGGATGGCGAACAAGCCTCCCTGCAACACGGGTTCCGTCTCGATCTGGCAGGGGGCAAAACCGTCTACGGTCTTGTCGTCCATGACGCTCACCAACAGGATGGCACCCTTCTTGAGTTGCGGTGCCAAAATCTTGTTCACATCGCCACCGGCCTTTTTCGCGAAGTCCTTGACGGCGGCTTCAGAGACCATGCCCTTGAGCTGCCCGAAGCTGAGCGTCAATGCCTTCAGGCTGCCCTTGTCGTCAACCATGATGCTGTCGACGGTGCCGTAAAGGTAATCGCCCTTGCGAGCGGTCTGGGCGCGGTTCGCGAACTGTGCCTTGGGCAAAACGAAACCGCCCAATTGCATCTGGAGTCCGCTAATGTTTGCCTGCAGTGCGGTCTTGGCGGCGTCCTGGCTGCGGGCGTCGAGAGTCGTGGTGATGGAAAGCTGTGCCTTGCGCCAGTCTTCGATGCCTTCGGCTTCAAACTTTTTCTGGAAAAATTCGCCGTCCAGCTTTTCTTCGATGCGGTCGAGCATGGTGCTCACGCTAAAGCGGAAGTTGCCGTGATTGAATTCCAGCGGCTTGGCGAGCGCTTCGCTCATATCCTCTTCAGAAATGTAATTCTCTTCGACCATGCGGCCAAGTACATATTCCAAGCGTTCCTTGCCGCGGGCCAATGCTTTTTCGCGGCGTTCGGCGCTACGCTGAATAAACGGGTCGTAGTTGAACGGGCCCTTCACAGAACCAGCAATAAAGGCGCATTCGGCAAGGGTCAGGTCCTTGAGTTCCTTGTTGAAGAAGTACTGGGCGGCAATGGCCACGCCCTTTCCGGTACCCGAAACGTGGAACTGGTTCAGGTAGAATTCCAGGATGTCTTCTTTGCTAAAGTGCTTTTCCATGCGGAGCGCGTTGATGAGCTCCTTGCCCTTTTCCTTGATGCTTCTTTCTTCGCGGCCAAAAATGTTCTTGACGGTCTGCTGGGTCAGCGTAGAACCGCCCTGGCGCATGTGCCCGCTCTTGATGTTCGAAATCATGGCGCGGGTAAAACCGTAAATGCTGAATCCGGAGTGCGTCCAGTAGCCGGCGTCTTCGGCGGCGATCAAGGCATTCACGATATTGGCCGGAATGTCGCCGTAAGGTACGTACACACGGTGGTTTGCGTCAAAGAAGGCGCCCAAAAGCTCTTCTCCGTCATTATAATAGACTCGGGTTTCGCCCGAAAGCACCTGTAGGATGGTGGAACGGTTGAACTGGTTATCCGGATCCTGGGTAGGGAGGATCTTGAATACCACGATGTAGGCGGGAATGCAGCAAATGAGTCCGACCAGCGCAAAAGCGGCCACGATTTTTAGCACTTTGGATAAGAAACGCATGCTAAAAATTTAGAAAATTTGGTTTTTCGCTCCATGTAATGTAAAAAAAAGTGCCATTATGGGGCTAAATTTGGCATTTTTGGGTCGATACCCTTGAAATTTTGCCGAATTTTATCTAAAATTTGTGTCCCCAAGATGGGAAGATGGCCGAGCTGGCCGAAGGCGCGTCCCTGCTAAGGACGTATAGGACTTAATCCTATCGCGAGTTCGAATCTCGCTCTTCCCGCTGCAAAGACCCTCTGGAGCAATCCGGAGGGTCTTTTGCTTTTGAAAGAATATACGATGAATTCGTGCCGAAAATGTAAGTTTTATACAAAAAGTCGTGTGTAAAATGTGATTTCTGTTGCAAAAGTTCTATGACTTTTGTATATTAAGGGTATGGAACGCGAATTTTCGAAAGATTTGGCTGCCTGGAAAAACAGTAGCCGTCGTAAACCTCTGCTTCTGACGGGTGTCCGCCAATGCGGCAAGACTCATACCTTAAAGGAATTCGGAGCAAAATACTTCGATAATGTTTGCTACATCAACTTTGAGTCTAGCGACAAGTTCGCCGCCATTTTCGATTATGACTTTGATGTAGAGAGGATTGTCAGGGAACTTGAACTGCTTACGCAAAGCAAAATTGAGGCTGGCAAGACGCTCCTGATTTTTGATGAAATCCAGGAGGCTCCGCGTGCAATCACTTCCTTGAAGTATTTCTGCGAAAACAAGCGGGAACTTCATGTGGCGTGTGCAGGGTCTTTGCTCGGTGTTGCTCTCCGTCACGAAAATATTTCGTTCCCTGTCGGGAAAGTCAACCGCATGCAGATGTATCCGATGAATTTCAGGGAATTTTTGACTGCCTGTGGTGAAGAAAAATACCTTGAACTTTTTGCTGAATGGCCTACCGATCGGACGATTCCCGAAGTCTATGCAAAACCCATGGAACGTCTGCTGAAGGAATACCTTGTTGTAGGCGGAATGCCCGAAGCGGTAAACGAGTATGCAACCTCCAGGAATTTTGAAACCGTGGGCGAAATTCAGGATGAAATTCTTGCGGACTATGCGGACGATTTTTCGAAACATGCTCCTGTAAATGAAATTGAAAAAATCCGTATGATATGGGATTCTGTGCCCAAGCAACTTGCCAAGGAAAACAACAAGTTCATGTTTTCGCATGTAAAGAACGGCAAGCGGGCACACGAACTAGAGGCCGCGTTACAGTGGCTCAAGAACGCCGGGCTTATTCATTTGGTTGAACTTGTGCAGAATGCGGAAGTTCCCTTGTCTGCAAATTCGGATGCGACGAATTTCAAGGTGTACCTTTCGGACATCGGTCTATTGGGTCGCAGACTTTCGCTGGGCTATAAGGATATTTTGATGGATGATACGCCCAATACGAATAAGGGAGCCGTCACGGAGAACTATGTTTTGAACGAACTACTCTGTATGCAAAAGGGCCTGTATTTTTGGCGCTCGGGAAACAGCGCGGAACTAGATTTTCTCTTTGAGAATGACGGGAAAGTGGTACCTGTCGAAGTCAAGGCGGCAACCAACACGCAAGCGAAGAGTTATAAACAGTTTTGCAAGAAATTTGCACCGGAAAAGGGGTACAAGCTTTCGCTCAAGAACCTCGCCGTAAACGATTGCGAAGGATGCTCAACGATAAGTTTGCCGCTTTATCTGCTTTGGAGGATTCCATAGCATTCATTGTATTAAGGACTAAAAGCCAAATTTTCATGGATTTGCCCCTAAAAATCCGAAAAAAAGACCACTTTGGGTCATTTTTTACTTGATTTTTCTATTTTCAGAATGGATATTATAGGAAAAAGATTTTTCAAGGAGCTTAAAAATGAAAGCATCAAGTTTTTTTGCCGGTCTTGCCTTGGGCGCTGTTGCTGCTATTGCCGCCTCTAAAAAACTCAAGGCCATGTGCGACGACGAAGATGATTCTTGCGACAACGATGCCGCGCTCAAGGATGCCGAAGACACCGTCCAGAGCCTCCGTAACTCTGCCGACAGCTTGCTGAACGATCTCAAGACCCAGACCGAAGCCAAGCAGACTTATGCCGCCCAGTGCGAAGATCTTAAGGACCAGCTTGCAAAGAAAGACGCCGAAATCAACAACCTGAAGAACGTCTGCGACAAGCAGGCCGGCGAAATCAGCAAGCTCGAAGCCGCCCAGGCCGGTTAATCTTCGAAACCGCCAATAAAACATCTTAAAACAGTGCTTTTTAAGCACTTGTTTTTGCAATTTGTCCGATTTCCAGCAAGGGAATCGGAGTTTTTCTTATAATAAAGGTATATTTGACCCATGACAAAGTACCTTTTTGTTCTGACTAGTTCCCCGAAGGATTTTTTCTGTGAACAGACGCTGGTGGCGATTGCCTCTTTGCGTGTGCATAACCCGGGCGCATTCGTAACGCTCCTGACCGACGACAAGACTGCGGCGACCCTTACCGGCCCGCGAGCCGCGCTCAAGGATGCGGTCGACGAACTCAAGGTACTGACCCTCGACGAAAAGTTTACGCCCATGCTCCGCTCCCGTTACCTCAAGACGGTCATGCGCAACGTCATTGACGGCGATTTTCTGTACATGGATTCCGACATCGCGATTGTGGGCGACCTCTCCATTCCCGAAGAATGGAAGGGCGGCATTTACGCGGTGCTCGATTTTCACACGAATCTTTCAAAGGCCATCAATCGCAAGAAAGTTTTGAATAACGCGAAAATGATGGGCTTCTCGCCGATTCTGAACGATGAAATTTTTAACGGGGGAGTGATGTTTGCTGCAGACACTCCCGAAGCCCGCAAGTTCTTTGAAACTTGGCACGAACTTTGGCTCTATTGCGTGTCCAAGAATTTCCCCTACGACATGGCAAGCCTTGCCGAAACGAACTTCAAGTTCGGCTACATTACGCAAAAAATGCCTGGTGGCTGGAACTGCCAGCTGGCTTACGGTAACAGGTTCCTCCCGACGGCGAAGGTGCTGCACTTCTTTGGCTCGCGCATCATCGATACCCGTGGCCACAAGGTGCCCGCCAGCATGGACCTGTTCTTGCCGAAAATTTTGCGCAAGGACTTCTACACCAACCTGAAGAATATTCCGGTGAAGGTCAACGCCGACAAGAGCATTACGATTAATGAGTACTACGACGATGTGATTGCCCACGCCAAGGAAGAATTTGAATTCCAGACCCGTAAGGTGGGGGCGGCGGGCGCCTACATTATTCGCAGCTACGCCTTCGCCAAGTCGCTCGCCTGGCTGTACAAGCATTTGCCGATTCTCGTAAAACCGTTGCATCTTTTCGGTGCGCTTATCGGTAAGTGATTTTTCTATATTGCGATTGATTATGGGAAATCTGGAATCAGACAGTAAGTTCTTGAAAAAGGCGATGATCGTCAACATCGTGGGGACAATCCTCAAGGTTTGCGGTCCGCTGTTGACTTTTGTAATGGCGCGTATTTTTGGCGCCGCGGAATTTGGAATCTTCATTTCTGCACAGACGCTCCTTTTGACCATAGCCCATTCGTCAACCCTTGGGCTGGATAAAGGCCTGTACTGGTATCTTCCGCAGAACGGCTTGAACAACCGCCTCCGTTACGATGGCATTATGGAATCCTTCTGGATTTCGGCTGCGATTGCCCTCCTCTGTACGGCCGTGATATTTGTCGGTTCCTTTACGCCTTATATTTCCAAGGAATTGCCTTGGTATGCGCTATCGCTGTTGTTCTACATAGGCTGCTATGTTTTTGGTACCGCATCCGAAGGAAACCGTCATCCGCAGAATGCGGTGTTCGTGAATTCGTTCCTTACGGTGTCTCTTGCTCCGGCAACATCGATTGTTCTTCACTATATGGGGGTTCCCCATGCGCTTCCGCTGGGCCTTTTGGTGGGCCAGATGGTGGGGGCATGCGTGCTCTTTGTGCTTATCCGTAAGCAGTTCCCCGAAATGCCGCTACATCCGCGCTTTAATGTTTCGCGAGTACTTTTGAAATATTCGCTGCCGCTGGGTGTCGATGAATTTGTGTCGTCTTTCTTGATCCGTTCGAGCCTTTGGATGGTCATGCTTTTCCTTGGCCCCGAAAAGGCGGGCGCCTACGGCATCATGGTCACGATTTCCAATGCGCTGCAAACGATTCGCGTGGGCTTCACTCCTATCCTTACTCCGGTGGTGGCTGGCATGGACAAGGGTCGCCTCAAGACGGATCTCAAGCCGGTTTACAGTTACTGCGTCTTTATGGTCACTTTCATTCAGCTGATGATCGGTTTCTTTATCGTGCTGTTCCCGGACTTGATTTTGGGCATTGCGGGTAAGGACTTTATCGTACAGCCAGAAACTCTTGGCATCTTGTTGCTTGTGCATTTGGTGGCAGGCTTTGGCGGAATGTCTTATGTGGTGCTGAATGGCATGGGCAAGAGCCTCTTCTCGCTTGTCATGGACATTGTTTCATTGGGTGTGGCGCTCATATCGGGATACCTGCTGATTCCTGCATTTGGACTGGTGGGTGCGGCACTTTCGATGCTTTGCTACAATGTGTTCGCCATCATTTGCAACAATGCCTATTTGTTCAAGATGAGGCTGCAACCCTATTCGATTCGCCTTTGGTCACAGGTGGTGTGGATTCTTCTTTTGATTGCATTCTATATCGCTCTCAATATGCAGGTATTTGTTTTATCCATGATTGAAAAGGCCGTTGTGTATGTGGCAATCATTGCTCTCCTTGGGGCATACGGACTTGTTGTGAAAAAGAGAATGGATAAAGACCGTAACGCTGTTTCGGCGAGGGACTAATGTATTGGTTCTTTTTTGGCTTGATTATGATTGCGGGGCGTTTTGCTCTGCTTTGTTCCTTGTACATGCTCGATACGCCTACGGGAACATCGCTGGTGCCCGACTATAATCGGTTCTTATGGCATACCCTGTATTGTGAAATTGGTTTTGGCATGGCGACAGCCTCGCTCTTTTTCGGCTTGTCCTTCCTGGTTCGCGGGAAAGGATTTAAGGTGCTGAAAATTGCGTCGGTTGTTTTTGCCGCAATTTATTTCCTATTGTGTGGTGTCGATGATGAATTACAGCGCTGGATGAGCCAGAAGCTTTCGCTCTCCTTTATCAAGACCTATACCTATGCATGGACCGATACGGGGCTTGTATCCAAAATTGCGTTGGGCGGCCTTTCGCATTTCTTGCTGACGGTTGGCTTGGTCGTTTTGTCTGTTACAGGATTGTCTGTCTATTCTTACAAGATGAATCTCGAAGCGGTGCTGCGCCGTCCGATTCAGAGGAAGACATGGATTTCACTGGGACTTGTTCTTGTTTTTGCAGCATTGGGATGTACATCGCATTTGTGGTACAACTATTCGCGGCACCGTTGGGATAGAATCCGTCCTGTCGTTTACTCTCTGGTGGGCGACTTGGCTGAATCCTTTATGTTCCAGACGGAACCCGCGGATTTTAGAGAAGGAATTGAAATCTTGGGTGGAAACCCCGATAGTGAATATCCGTTCTGGAAGGAATCTCCGAATGAAGAATCTTCTCTCGCCGCATTCAAGGCGAAAACGCTAGAAGAAAAACCGGATATCCTTTTGATGACAATCGAGTCGCTAAGGGGCTGGTCTCTCGATATGCGTGTGGAATCCATTTGCGAAAAGTTCCCGAACTTGTGCAGGTTGTCAAAGCGGGGGCTGTATTTCCCCAATGCCTATAGCGTTGGAAATCCGTCGGTAGAAGGCTTGCTTGGAATTATGACGGGTGTCATGAGCCTTCCCAATAAGACATTGCTTCGCGATTTTCCGAATACCAACTTGCGCGCTTTTTCAGAAGTCCTTTCGGATGCCGGGTACTATAACGAAGTCATTCTCGGGGCTGACCCTCGTTTTGACAATGAAGAAGCCTGGTATAGCAAGTGGTTTGACTATCACGAATTCAAGCCGGAATATGAAGACGATGTCTCTTCTGCTTTAAGATTTGTGGAACGCTATAAGGAACGTCCCAAGGACAAGCCGACCTTTTTCCATTGGATGAGCCTCAGCATGCATACGCCGTTTGTGTTGCCGGCGGAGATGGGTGAGACGCCGGAGGATCCAGGCGAGGCCTATTTGCGTGCTGCCGCCTATATGGATAGTGCTGTCGGGATTATTCTGGATTCCCTTTCGCAAGACCCGCGTTTCCAAAATACGCTGGTCATCTTGACCGGTGACCATTCTACGCCAAATGGAAAGCAACAGCAAGTTTCAGAAAGAATTGGAATGGGTAACGAAGGCTTCTCCTGGATATCGATAATGATTAGCGGTCCGGGAATTGAACCTTCCGTCAATAAGAGTATCGTGTCGCAGGGAAGCATTTCGAAAACGGTGATGTCGTTCTTGGATCTAGACGTCTCGAACCATTTTATGGGAATCAACTTGCTCGATGATTCCTTGGCATTCAAGGAAATTCCTGCCTGCTATTCGTTTAGATACGGAACGATGGCGATGCGAAAAGATTCCATGTCGTATTACGTGGTTCCTGTAGACGGCGACGATCCTGCCATTGCCCAGAAGGTGATTATGGAACCCGACTGGAATACGGATGATCCGGCAGATGGTTTTGTCACCGGTATTCCTGTAGAAGTTCCTGAGGACTCTTTGGTCGAAATCGCGCGTAAGATGCGTGCCGCCGCCAAGGCGTGGGAATATGTCGTGTATTTAAATAAAGTAATGCCTCCGCAATCATTATGATGACCAGACTTTCTAATATCGTTCGCAATCCATTTGTTGGAATGGTCCTGATAGCACTTGTGCTCCAGACGGTGATGCTTGTGCTTTTTTATTCACTTCCGGATCCGCTCGGGCTATCGCTTACGGAAATGTTCGAGGGTAAAACGATTTGGCAAGTGTTCATGGCGTTTGGCGCCATTATGGCGATAGGAGCACTGTTTGCTTTTGCTCGTGCGCCCCGCGGCCTTGCGATTTTTTATGCACTGTATTTTTTCTTGGCAGTCGTTGACTACGATGTTTTTCGCTTTTCTCATCAGCGCCTGTCGTATTCCTTTTTGCGTACTTATTTTCACTTGTCCAACATCACGGATGCGACGACTGTTTCGACTTTAGGCGGAGACCTTGTCGGGACCATTTCGTGGATTGCCCTTGTGCTTTTGGGCTTTGTTTCCGCCATTATTTTTGTCGTTGCCTATACAGTGATGCTTCGCAAGCGTCGGGCGAATTTGGTGCTTGACAATCGTAACGGTGCGTGGCGCCCTGCTTCAAAAAAGATCCCGACGGTTCTTTTGACGGTGGGACTTGCTCTTTCGGTGACACCGTTGGTGCTATTCTTGACAGGGGCGCGAGGCTGGTTCGAAATTCCGCTGGTTCATGTGAAGGTCGAAAAACGCTTTACGCTAGGCAAGCATACGCTTACGGCTCCCATCCTTCACATTGCGGCTGTAGAAACATTTGAGTTTATTCACGACAATACCAAAATTACGGACGATTTGGTTAAAGATTTGGATTCCTTCTTGCCCGAGGACTTTGTGAAGGGTCGTAAGGATGCCTTGGAATACCCCATGTATCGTAGCGCTCCTACTCATGAGTATAAGGCCAAAAAGCCCTATAACATCGTGTTCATTATGGGTGAATCTTTCAAGGGCCGTATCTTTAACCAGATGCTTTCTGGGGATACGGCTTTCGCTCCGAACATTTGGAATTTTGCGCAAGTAGGTGGCGTCTGGTTCAAGAATGCCTTTAGTGGAGGATATCCTACAGTGCGTGGTACGACGGCGACCAATCTGGGTTTTCCGTCGCACCCGAATCGCGATGTCCCTAGTTTTTATGCGGCAAACAAGTTCAAGGGCTGGCCTGAATTTTTGACAAATTATCAGCGTGCCTATGCGACGGTTTCTAACCCGATTTTTGACCATACGCTTCCCTTTGTCGAACGTTTCTTCAACAAGAATTGGTACTTGATCGGTGAAGACATTGTGGACGATATTGATGATAGTCTGGGTGTTGATTTGGCTATTGAGCTTCTTGAAAAAATGCCGACAGATAAGCCTTGGGAACTTTCGTTCAATACCATCTCTTCTCATATTCCGTTCTATGGCTATCCCAATGCTTTTGCAGAAAAGCCCGAAGATGCCATGGTGCGTTATCGTAATGCCATTCGCTATACCGATAAGCAGCTCGGCCGATTCTTCGACGTGCTTACGAAGCGTTCTGATTTTGAAAATACGGTGGTCTTTATTTTGGGAGATCACGATACTCCTGTGGATTCAATCGATTATAAGGTGCCGCAGCCGCTGGGTGTTGCGACGACGCAAATTTTCATCGGCATTTTCTCTCCTGACACCAACTTGTTCCAAGGCTTGACCGTTCGAGAAGATGTGGCGTCGCAGCTTGACTTGGGCCCGACCGTCTTTGATTTGGCGGGAGTCCGCGAGCCGAATCATTTCTGGGGCTACGACTTGCTTGCTCAAGAACGTCCTGCGAACCAACCGTCGGTATTTTTCTCACAGAATTCCTATTACCTGGGATTCCGCGACCATGTGCTGGTGGGTGGGCTTGAAAATGAAGAAGTTTACAGCGGTGTAGATGGTGAATTTACCCAAGTTCAAGACAGTGTGTCGATTGGCTGGAAAAACAAGGCTGTCGGGGCGGCGCGTGTGTTGCGTTCCGTACTCCGTAACGACATCATGATGCCGTAAAGCCGCATTTCATCAGTTTAAATAGTCTAATTATCAACTACTTAAAGCTCTAGGTTTAGTCCTGGAGCTTGTTTTTCTATATTATGGGCGATGAAAAAGATTGAACAGAATGAATTTCGTGAAATCCAGATGTGTATCTTGGATGAAATCCAGCGCATTTGCAAAGAAAACAATTTGAAGTATAGCCTTGCTTACGGTACCTTGCTCGGTGCGGTGCGCCACAAGGGCTATATTCCTTGGGACGATGACATTGATATTTGCCTTTTGCGAGAAGATTACGAGAAACTGATTGCCGTTCTCAAGGACAAGAATGCTCCCGGTCATAAGGAATGGCTCACGCTGGTTGACGATACTTGCGATGGCTATTTCTACCCGTTTGCAAAGGCCTACGACAACCGCACGGCTGTGAAAATGGAACGCCACAAGGGCGAAATGGGAATTTGGGTTGATATCTTCCCGCTGGACGGTCTTCCGAAATCCCGTTTTTGGGAAAAGGCTTTCGTACTTTACTGCAGTTTCTTGCGCGTGATTACCCTCGCCATTACCACCGATTTCAAGTCTAAGGCTTATGATGCGTGGACGCTTTTGTACAAGCGCTTCTTCTACGCCGTGGCATGCATCGTGGGCAAGAAGCGTTTCTGCCGTTATGTGGAACGGGTCATTCGCCGTTATCCCACAAACCATTCGGGCCATGTGGCAACGCTTTTCTTCGATACCAAAACCGACCGCATTCTCGATCTTGAAAAAATTGCGGAAACGGTTGGCTATCCCTTCGAAAACCGCGAATTTAGCGGCTACAAGAACTTCGATTACTACCTGTCGGAATTCTACCACGACTATATGCAGCTTCCTCCGGTCGAAAAGCGCTATAATCATGGGCTCGATGTGTGGTGGAAATAAGGAAAAACCTATATTTTAAAAGAATTTTGAAATTGGGGTGTCGCCCCGGAAAAAGGTAAAACATGAACTACTTGGACAGAAACGAATTCAACTTCAAGCCGTCTCAAAAAGTGCTTGATGCCGTCAAGAATTTCGACCCGGAACAGCTCTGCTTCTATACCCGTATTTACGATGAAGGCAAAAAGAGTATTTTCTCGGTGAAGCTCAGCGAAATCTACAACGTTCCCGAAGAACAGGTGTTGCTGGGTTACGGTGGCGAAGATATCCTTAAGAATGCTGTCCATTACTACCTGATGGTGGGCGAAAATAAGACCATCATGATTCCGGAATTCTCCTGGTGGTATTACAATCGCATTGCCGGTGAATGTGGCGGTTCCTTCGAGATGTATCCGCTCCACGAAAAGGACGATACCTTCGCCTATGATGTGGATGAAGTCATCGCCCTCACCAACAAGATTCATCCGCGCATGTTGCTTTTGGCCTCTCCGAACAACCCGACGGGTAACTGCCTTACGCCGGAAGAAATTGGCCGCATCATGGAAAATATCCCGAGCGATACCATGGTGCTGATTGACGAAGCCTACGCCTCCTTCATTACGACGGATACGGCCTACATCGCACCCCTCGTGAGCAAGTATTCGAACTTGATTATTTCCCGCACGCTTTCCAAGTTCTTCGGCCTCCCGGGACTCCGCATGGGCTTCGGCTTCATGGGCAAGGGCCATGAATCTTTCCTGAGCTACGCCAACAAGTATCTGGGCTACAACCGCTTCAGCGAAGCTGTGGCCATGGCCGCCATCGAAAGCGAAGATCACTACCGCAAGGTCGCCGATGAAATGGAATGGGATCGTCAGCTGTTCAAGAAGGAACTTGGCAACCTCCCGGGTTTCAAGGTCTACAAGAGTGTCGCAAACTTCATCCTGATCAAGTATCCGACTCGCATCAAGGAAGCCTTGCAGAAGGCTATGGCCGAACAGGATTACAAGATCAAGTTCATGAGCGACAAGGGCCTCGAAGACTGCCTCCGCATCACCTTGGGCCGTAAAGAACAGATTCAGGTGGTGGTGGACACCATCAAGCGTTGCGCTGCCGTATGATAGCTGTAATTCTTGCTGCAGGAATGGCGAAGCGTCTGCGCCCGCTGACCGATAACACGCCCAAGTGCCTCTTGGACGTGAAGGGCCGTTCGCTTCTGGAACGCTCCATGGACGCCTTGAAGGGCGCTGGTATTCAGGAATTCGTGATTGTAACGGGTTACCTGAACCACATGATTGAAAATTTCGTGAAAAGCCATTATGGCGATTCCATTCGCGTCACTTTCATTCACAATGCCCTTTACGATTCCACGAATAACATTTATTCTCTGTGGCTTGCCGGCAAGGCCGTTGCAGGCAAGGAATTTCTGCTGCTGGATAGCGACCTGCTTTACGACCCGCAAATCGTGAAGAACGTGCTCGCATCCAAGGCGGCGAACGTGCTTACGCTCATCCGCCACGAACTCGGTGAAGAAGAGATGAAGGTGGTGCTCGGTGCCGACGGAAACATTTCCGAGATCAGCAAGACCTGCTCTCCGAAGGCCGCTGCGGGCGAAAGCCTCGGCATCGAAAAAATCGGTGCGGCCTATTCTACCGCCCTCTATGCCGAACTGGAAAAGATGATGAACGTGGAACACTTGGAAAATACGTTCTACGAACTGGCCTTTGAACGCATGATTCCCCAGGGCCATACCTATTCTGTTCTGGATGCGTCGGACTATTTCTCTTGCGAGCTCGATACGGTCGAAGATTTCGAAAATGCGAAGTCCACAATCCCCTTGGATTAGTGGCCTAGTAATTCTTCAAAGAGACGGGTCCAGTTATTTCCGATTTTGTCCGGAGTAAAGTCCAAGGAACGCTTCCAACCGTTTTCTTGGACTTGCTTGCGGTATTCTTCGTCTTCAATCATTCTCGAAAGCGCTTTGGCCAGGGCCTCTTCGTTTTCGCTTTCTACGCATAAGCCTTGGGAATCGTTTTGGATGATTTCTCTTTGACGGCCCTTGTAATCGCAGGCGATGCAGGCGGCTCCCTGTGACATGGCTTCAATCAGCACCATGCCGAATCCTTCGTAGCGGCTGCTGAGGACGAATATTTCGGAGTCGTCGAAGAAATCCTTGATGTTCAGGTGGAATCCGGAAAGAATGACGCGGTTTTCCAAGTGGTTTTCTGCAATAAGATTTTCCAGATACAGACGCCCCTTATCTCCTTCGCCAGCAATTTCAACAGTCCAATCAGGATATTTTTCCTGGATCCGTGCCCATGCCTTAATGAGAATGTCGAAACCCTTGCAATGCCAAATATTAAGGCGGCCGGCGGCAAGGATCCGTTTTTTCTTTTTCGTATTGATTGTCGTTGCAGGCGCTATGGAAAGCGGGTTGGGCATGACCACCGTCTTCTTGAATCTCTTTACGACGATATCGTGGTCTGTCTTTGTCAAAACGGTAACGCAGTCGTAGACGGCGTTGAAATAGAACTTGAGTAGGTAAGGGAAAAGATGTCTTTGAGAATAAGGATTCTTTTCGAAAGAGCTGTGGTCAGACGAAATGATTTTCTTGTGGAGCCCGAAAGCCGCTAGGTATGTGTAGAAAGTGGAATCCGGCATGACGCCGATGATGATGTCGGGATTCTCTTTTTTAATGGCGCGGCGAAGGCTGAAAATCTTGAAGGGGAAATAATGACGAAAACAGGGGAGAATTTGAACATTTTCGTCGATAGGGTAAAAGTCAGAAATGTTGTTTCGTTCTTTATTGCTTACGAAAAAAACGGTGTGCCCCATTCGGGAAAATTGATTGGCTAGTTGAACTGCCACATTTTCCCCGCCACCACGGGCGATTCGGTTAAGGACTATCATTATTCTCATAAGCATAAATCTAGTAAAAAAAAGAATCCGTACAAATTTTTTATATTTTGCATATGGTTACAAAGAAATCCTTGCAAGAAAAATTCTCAGCGTGGTACATCCCGCTCATTTGTAAGCACCAGTTCAAGGCTTTGGCTTTCTATCTCCTGCTTGCCGCATTGTGCGCTTTCCCCATTTTTGTTAAACCGGGTCTTCGACTGGATGCAGACCTTTCCCATCTGCTTCCCGATGAAACTCCTAGCGTTCTTGCTTTGCAGGAATCCTATCAGCGTTTTGGCAGTACAGACCGTTTTACGATTGCCATCCAGAGCGACGATCCTGAAATTGTGGCGGCGATGCAAGATTCCATCGAGAACTACATTCATAGCCGTTGGCAAGGTGATTTTGTGTCAACGCAAAAAGATGAAGAAAACCAGTTCTTCAAGGACAACGCTCTCCTCTATTTCCCGGTGTCCCACTTGGAACGCATCCGCGATAACTTGGAAGATCTGCAACTGGAAATCGGCCGAAAGAATGGTCCTCTTGTTGTGGATCTGTTGGGCGAAACAACGGCCGCTGCATCCGAAAAGAAGGAGCGTGTGTGGTTTGATGAAAATCTGCCGCAGCAACTTGGCCTTCCAGATGAAGCCGTAGGTGCTTTTGCGAGCTTTATTCAAAAGAACAAGACTGAATCTGTTCAAGAAGAGAGCGATGAATGGCACCCCAAGGATCCGGTGCCAGCCCATCTGAAGTCCCGCCTCATTGGTTGCCCGCGTCCCGATAGCACGGGAAAGATTTTGTTTAATGGCGTGGTGAATGCAAAACTCATTAAGCCCTCTACGGACTACGAATTTGTTACCCATATTCTTGCACGTACAGATACGTTGCTTCAGCATTTCAACGGAAAGACTTATCCTGTTCCGACTCGTTTTACCGTGGACGGTACTTATGAGGGCCTTAAGGAAGTGGATGAAGTTGCCAACGACAGTATCTTCTCCTTCGGCATCAGCTTGGTGTTGATTATCCTTCTTACCTCCTATTTCTTTAGAGGTATTAAGGGACCGATTCTTGTAACGAGTTCCGTGCTTTACGCCTGCATTCCGACTTTTGCCTTTACGGCTCTTTTCTATGGTAAGTTGAATCCGTTCACGGTTTTCGTGGCCTCTATTATCCTGGGCATCGGTATTGACTATTCCATCCACATGTTGGGTACCGCTCAAAAATTGTTGCGCGAGAAAGCGACTTTGGTAGAGGTTCTTCAAGAAGCTCAAAGGCGTATGCTTAAGCCCTTTGTCTTGGCAAGCTTCACCACCATCGCAGCTTTCTTGACTTTGCTCGCCGCCCATTTCAAGGGCTTCTATGAATTTGGTGTGGTGGCATCTGCGGGTGTTTTCTTCAGTATGCTCACCTCCATCCTGGTGCTTCCTGTTTTCATCAAGTGTATGGGAGGCATTCCCAAGGCTCCTGACAATAGCTTCTTCCCCAAAGCCTGGACAGAGGCCAAAATCCTTAAGTTCTTCCAGACAGCAGCAATTGTCGGTTTTGTTCTTGGTGGAATCGCGCTCTATTTTGCACCGAATGTGGATTTCGAACACGACCTTAAGAATCTTCGTCGTACATCGACTGTGAAGACGGTGGAAGACAACAAGATTTCTACCAAAGTGACTCGTGCTAGCTATAAGGCCAAATCGTCTACGCCTGCGGCCGTGATGGGCTCCAAGGTGTCTCAGCTGGATCAACTCTACGATACGCTGATTTATCGCCTCAATGTGGAAAAGGATTCGATGTTGGGCAGCTTTATAACGCTCAAGAGCTTTATTCCGCCAAAGGATTCCCAGGAAGCCCGTCTTGAAGTTATTGAAGAAATCCGTGAATTGGTTGAGGCCCGTGTCTTTGACCGCGCCGAAGGAGAAGACTCCGTCAATATTGCCAATTTGCGTAAGCTTGCCGCAGTTGAAAAAACTTTTGCTCCAGAAGATATTCCTAGCTGGATTCTGGATATCGTTCGTGAAAAGGACGGCTCCTATGGCAAGATTGGCTTTATCTATGGTGATTTCCCCAGTTGGGATGCAAAGGCCTTGCAGCGCTTCCAGGACCGTTATGGACATTGGAATTTTGATGGCGAAAATCTCCGGACATTCTCCTCGCAGTTTATTCTTTCAGATGTGATATCTTCTGTAAAGGAGGACAGTTTCAATCTGGCGATCGTGATTGTTCTTGTGATTTTCGGTACTCTTCTTATTTCGTTTAGGAAGCCGAAGATTTTCGTTGTGGGTTGCATTCCTTTTGGTATGGGCGTGCTTCTTACCTTGGGCTTGCTGGGTTTCCTCAATGAAACCTTCGATTATGGTAGAATCAGTATTTACAATGTGATTGTGATTCCCATGACATTGGGTATCGGCATTGACGCTACGATTCACCTGGTGTCGGCATGGATCTCTAACAAGAAGATGACGCTTCGCGGATTGATGGATACGACTGCCCGAAATGTGATGGCCAGTTCGTTGACGACTATTGCGGGCTTTGTGGGATTCCTCTTTACGACCCATAAGGGCCTGAAGGGAATCGGTGACCTCGCCTGTATGAGCATATTCATATTCCTGGTGGCAAGCGTTGTGTTCTCAATGTTCCTGTGCGGCAAAATCCTAAAGAAGGAGTAGTCGGGTGAGATTCATTGAGTTATACCGTAGCATCATGCAAGGTGTTTGGAACATCGGTTTTGTCGAGAACACCTTGGATGAAGTCATTGGTGGTGAACCGCTGAAAATCAGGTGGTTGAACCACAATTGTAAGGATCGGTGGTTTGCGGATCCTTTCATTCTCGATGTTACGGATGACAAGATATATGTCTTAGTCGAAGAATACTACTATCCTCACAAGAGAGGCCGCCTTGCTATGCTTACCATTGATAAGGCGAGCAATAGCCTTCTCAAGGTAGATACCATCCTAGAGCTGGATTCCCACCTCAGTTTCCCGGCAATTATTCGTAGGGACGATAAAATTCTGGTTTACCCTGAAAATTTCAAGGGTGGTGGCCTGAAGCTATACGAATTGGACTTGGAAAAGCCTGCTTTGGTGAATGGAAAACCGATTAGCGACGCTCTCCTTACGGATGCGGTCTATACGGAATTGTTCGGCAAAAAACAGATTTATTCCACGGAGATGCCGACGCCGAATGGATCCACGCTAGGTGTATATGAAGTGAACGAAGCTGGAATGTACACTAAGGTGAAGGAATACCATTTCCCTGAAAACATTGCCCGAAATGCGGGCGATTGGTTTGAATATAGGGGAAAAATTTATCGCCCAGCCCAAGAATGTAATGTGGAATATGGCCATGCCATATCTTTCCAGCAAGTTGAAGAATCTTCAGAAGGCCTCGTCTTTAAGGAACTGTGGAGAAAATCTTCTCCGCACCCGACTATGAAGGTTGCCTTCCATACGTTCAACATGTATAAGGGCGTGATGGTTGTGGATTGCCGGGGATACCGCTATAGGGTTCCCGCCGGCATCATCAACTTCTTTAGACGCTTGTTTTTATAGACCCTTTTCCAAGCTGTAATTCGAAATCTTCAGCAAAGTATCGAGAGTCGCCCCTAAATAGGTTTCTATGGTGCGGCTCTCTTCGTTTTTGTTGCTACCGGTGATTTCTTTTTCTTGACGGAGGTCGTTTTCTGCAAAGAGATGCGTTTCGTCTTGTGCGGGGTACTTTGCAATAAAGCGATAGCCGTCGAATCCGATGGCCGCATAGCCGGAGTAGGCGCCGAGCGAAAGTCCTGTATCGCTACCACGCAGCAGGTTGTGTCCCATAAAGATGTTCGGTACGGCGAATCCGGCCAGTTCAAGCACGGTGGGCGCAATGTCGATTTGGGCTGCGGTCATCGTGTCACGAGTGGCTTCTAAGCCCTTTCCGTGGATAAAGAACGGAATCCAGCTGACATTTGAGTATCCGCCGCCGCTCATGGTAGAAACTCCGTTTTCGCCCAAGGGGAAACCATGGTCGGCCATCACGATGACATAGGTGTTTTGGTACCATTCCTCGTTTTGAACGGCGCGGATAAAGCGGGCGAGCTGTCTGTCTGCATAACCCATCGTCACGTTGATGCGTTCCTGCAAAGGTCTCGTCTTTTCTTCGTCAGTCATGCCTGCGGCAAAGTTAAAGGGATAGTGGTTGGAACGCGTCATCAGTGTCGCAAGGAACGGCTTTCCTTCTTTTGAAAGCGTGTCGCGAACATATTCAATCGCATGGTCCATAAAGGTGGAATCGTCTTCACGATTGCGGTTGTAGTGCTGCGCCGTGTACCATTTCGCCATCCATACACCTAAGTTATCCCAAGCGGGATCGGCTGCTGACATGTAGTGGGTGGTGTAGCCTGAATCGGTAAGTGTCGAGACGAAACTTGGCAGGGTGATATGAGCCAGGTCTGTTGCTTGAGAAAGTTCCGTATGGTCAGGAATGCCGATGTGTGTGGAAAGCACGCCGCCGGTCGTGGGAACGCCACTGGTGTGCATGCGCATCCATACATGGGAATGTTCGGCGAGAGAATCCATAAAGGGGGTCGGGGAGGGCTGTATTTGCGGGTTCATGTAACCCGTGTTAAGGCCGCGTTGTGATTCCATTAGCACCAAGATGAAGTTGGGCTTCATTTCGCGCTGGGCTTTGAGCTTTTCGCTGTTCAAGAGTTCGGCTTTAGGTACACGGTAAAGTGGAAGCCCGTTTCCTTCCTTGGCGCTAGAGAACTCCCATAAAGAATCACCTTCAATCTTTTGCCACAAATTTTGATAGGATGTCTTATAGGCGTCAAGGTCTTTATCTGAAATGCCTGCGGATTTTTCGGTATCGAATAGGTCCTTGTAGATTAAGGATACAACGGGACAGAGCTTTGTCATGCGGGAGCTGCCTGTCCATATAAAGTAAACGTACGAATAAGAAGCGATGTAGAAAATAACCATCGCAATGACAGATTTTCTCATATAAAAATGGTTTGCGGGACGGTACCATTTGCAGAGTAATCTGTAGAGTACATAAGTCAAGGGAAGCATCAGGACAAGGACGACAAACTGCAAATAGGGTACAGACAAGTCGTTTGCCACGTAGTCGTAGAATACAATGATAGATGATGTGTCCTTGTAGGTATCCACCAGTCCGAAGGTCAGGTGCCCGCCCAGGAATCGCTGGGTTTCATTGTCGAGAAGGGTAAAGAAAAGGATTACTCCGTGGAATACGGCGTATAAAATCGTCAGGGTTTTCTGGATGGCTTTTTTTGCCTTGTCGGTTTTCAGCGCATCGGCAATCTTGATGCCGATGGCGCCGATGATAAGGAATACCACCAGTGCGTTCACGATCCACATGAAGTCGATGCAGACCGCATGGAAAATAAACCAGTCCGGCTTGCTGACAAAGGGAAATCCGTAAGGGTTGCTGCGGAAAAGGAGCAACACTCTTAGAACAATATGCGTCACCCACGCCGCAAGGGAAATCAAGACCAGGTTCTGCAAAGGGATAAGCCCGGTTGCTACATTCTTCAAAAATTCAATAATACGGAGTTTCATGCGAATAAAATAGAAAATCAAATTATGTATATTTGGCCTATGATTCTTCAAAAGTGGGCGTTGATACCTTTATTGCTGATCGGTCTGTTGATGACCGCTTGCGAAGAAATTGAAGAAGAAAAGCCCTGGTTGCAGGTAGAACGCCCCGAAATGCTTTTTACCGACACGACCCTCATGGATAGCTACGATAAGGGTGTGTTGTCTTGGAAACTCAAAACGGCTTATTTGGAACGCTGGAGCGACAAGGAAGTTGTATTTGTGCGCCCGGTGCTGGTCGATATTTACGATTCCCTGGGAGAACGAACCGCATTCTTGCGTGCCGATTCCGGCCGTATGGACTTGAAGTTCACCTACGTGTATGCCTATGGCCATGTTTACGCCCTTACGCCCAAGGGCGCTTCGGTACGTTCGGACTCCTTGATTTGGAACAAGAAGGATAACCTGGTTAAAACGGAAAGCTATGTCCGCGTGGTCAGCGAAGAAGGCGACGTTTTGCAGGGCCGAGGCTTTGAAAGTGACGCCCATATGGATAACTGGCGCATTCTTTCCAGTGTCACGGGTATTTTCCAGGATGCCGCCCGTCGCCTCAAGGAAGAAGACAAGTCCCAGGCAAAAGAAATTGAATCCCGCGATAGCGCCCAGGCCGCAGCGGCTCCTGCATCTTCAACGGCCGCAACGGCTGCTCCGGCCAAACCGGCTGCGCCTTTGCCGGTAAAAACTTTAACACCTTCCGCTCCTGCAAAAGCTGATACTTCGAAAGAGGCCGAAAATCCTGCCCCCACCAAGGCAGAACAAGAGTTCCTGTCGAAAATCAGGAACAGGGGACTTCGCGCCAAAGCAAAGCCGAGGGACGAATGATGAAATCGTTCTCCCGCAAAATTTGGCTCTTGTCGCTGCTCCTGGTCGCCCTTCTTGCAACTAGCGCTGCTGCCCAGTCCTCGCCCTTGATCATGAAACATGCCGACAGCCTTGCTGTCGCCCGCAAGCGCGGAACGCTCTTGCTGCAAGGGCGAGTGCATTTCGTCCATGACAGCATCCAGTTCCGCACGCAACGCGCCTTTTGGCACAAGACCGCCGAAACCGTGCAGTGCAATGGCGGCTTCCTCTTTACGCACCCTTCGGGCTATATCCAGGCCGAAAACGGCCTGTACCAGAAAAAGAACGCCATTGCGACAGCTTCGGGCAATGTCCACGCAGGCGATTCTGCGAACAGCTACTTGTTTACGGGCGAATACCTGGAATACGACCGAGAGAAAGAAATTCTCACCATGCCCCAGAAGCCCAAGCTTTATCAGTTCGAAAAGCAGAAAAAGGGGAAAATCGATACGGTGACGATTTCCGCCAAGCGCATTATTTACAATAAGAAAGATGCCTTCGCCCAGGCTTTCGACCAGGTGAAGGTGACGCAGAACGAAATGGTGGTGACTTGCGATACGGGGTACTTTGACCGCAAGAACAATTGGCTTTCTATGAAGGGTCATCCCACATGCGATCTCAAGAATTACCACCTTACGGGGGATTCCATTTTCCTGGTGCTGGATTCTACGGGTAAGTCCCTGAAGTCGGCTTTGGTGATTCGCAATGCCCATGGTATCCAGCAAGAGGAACCCAAGAAGAATGCTCCCGGCAGCGTGACCGAAGCTTTTGGCGACACCCTTTACGCACAATTCAGCAATGACAAGATTGAACGTCTTTACGTGAACCTGAACGCGCGGGGATTCTTCTACGAAACGGACCTGAAGGAATACCGCAACCTGATGGACGGCGATAGGCTGGACTTGTACTTTAATCAGGGCAAGATGGACCGGGCCATTGTTTCGGGCAAGGCCCAAAGCACCTATTTCTACGTGAAGAAGGATCGTTCTGTTTCGGGCAAGAACGAAGCTACGGGAGATACCATCCATATCGTGTTCGATGCCCAGAAAAATGCGGTGAAGTCCCTGAAGCTTTTGGGGGCTGCGGCTATGGCTAGCGGCCGTTACATCGATATGGAAAAGGAACAGCGCATCAAGAAGGCTCAGGCGGATTCACTTAAGGTGGAAACAGGTGATAAGCCTCAATCTGAAATGATGAAAGCCCAATTGAATATGATAAAAAAAATGCGCGGCAAGCAGAACGCCTCGCCTAAAGATTTATAAATTATTGATGAATATTAGAGCTGAGCAGTCCTTATGAAGAATCTTGTTAGTACCATACGCACGGAACACCTGAGAAAGGTCTATGGCGGTCGCCAAGTGGTGAGCGACGTATCCATTCGCGTGTCCCAGGGCGAAATCGTCGGACTCCTGGGCCCCAACGGTGCTGGCAAGACCACCTCGTTCTACATGATCGTGGGAATGGTGCGTCCGGAGTCGGGTCACATTTTTCTCGACGATATCGAGATGACGGACAAGCCCATGTACAAGCGCGCTCGCTTGGGTATCGGTTACTTGCCCCAGGAAGCTTCTATTTTCCGCAAGCTCAGTGTAGAAGACAACATTATGGCAATTCTTGAAACCCAGGGCATGAAGCGTTCCGAACGCAAGCGCCGCCTCGAAGAATTGCTGGAAGAATTCAAGATTACCCACATCCGCAAAACCAAGTCCATGAGTTGCTCGGGTGGTGAACGCCGCCGTTTGGAAATTGCACGCGCCCTCGCCAGCGACCCTTCGTTCCTTTTGTTGGACGAACCTTTCGCAGGTATTGACCCCATTGCCGTGGCGGACATCCAGTCCATTATTTCGGGTCTCAAGGATCGCGGCATGGGTATCCTGATTACGGACCATAACGTGCGTGAAACCCTTTCGATTACGGACCGTGCCTACATTATGTACAAAAGTCAGGTGCTTACCGAAGGTTCTTCGGAATACTTGGCCAACGACCCCGAAGCCCGCCGCATTTACTTGGGCGATAGCTTTAGCTTAGGTTAGGGGGCTTTGTGGATATTGGAATTCAACTTGGTACAAATCAGCGACTGGAGCAGAATCTTTCGCCCCAGCTTAGGCAGTTTGTAACCATTCTGCAGAAGAATTCCCTGGAACTCGATACCGCCATCAAAGAAGAGCTGGAAAGCAATCCCCTTCTGGAATTGGACGATGCCGCTCCCATGGAAGAACGGGAAGTCCACGAAGACGAACTTCCGGATTCCGGTGCAGAACTGCGAGAAGTCAAGGATGACTTCGACGATTACGATTCGGGCGATTATTCTAGCCTCGAAGATAGCGCCATGGGCGACAGCTCGCTTTTGGACGGCGGCGAAGATATCAATTACGAACAGTACTTGAAAGACGGCTCCATGAACGAGGACGCCCCCTTCAAGGACTTGAATGTGGGTAACGATTCCGATGACGAATGGGACCGCCCCATCAAGGATCACGGCAAGAGCCTTCAGGACAAGTTGCGTGACCAGCTGTTGCTCTGGTCGGGTTCCCGCGAACAGTTGGAACAGCTTGCCCAGAGCAACTGTTCCGAAAAGAAATTCCGCTCCTTGGTGGAGTACCTGATTGATTCGCTGGACGAGAACGGTTTCTTGCAAGAGGCGACCCTCGACGAAACCCCCTTGCGTCTGTCCGAAGACCCGTACATCAACGAAATTGAATCCATGCTCCGTAACGAAGTCCCGCTGGAAGAATGTTCCTTGCCGGTGCGCGAGGCGGTGCATGTGCTGCAGGGCTTTAACCCCCGTGGAATCGGTGCCCGCAACCAGCGGGAATGCTTCTTGATTCAGGCTTATGCACTCCCGAGTTTCCCGCCGCTGGGTATCAAGATTCTTGAAAAGTGCTACGACGATCTGCTGGCGTTACGTTATGCTAAAATTGGTAAGGCTTTAGGCGTTTCTACCGAAGATGTGCAACGTGCGGTGGCAAGTTTCGCAAAGCTCAATCCCCATCCGGGTTTTCAGCTGTCCAATTCCCGCGTGCAGACCATTGCCGCAGACCTCAAGGTGGTGGACAAGCATGGCCGTATGGAAGTGGAATCGGTGCGTTCTTCGGTGCAGAAAAGGCTCCGGGTCAATCAGACCTACAAGGCCATCCTCGATGACAAGGGTGCATCCAAGTCCGACAAGGATTACGTGCGCACTCATTTGTTCAAGGCGGTGGAATTCATTAAGGCGCTGGATAACCGCTACACCACAATGGAACTGGTGATGCGTGCGATTTTCAAGCGCCAGAAGGATTTTTTCACCAAGGGCCCGGCATTCCTGAAGCCCATGGTGCAGCAGGACATTGCCGACGATATCAAGCGCGATGTGAGTACCGTGAACCGTTCGGTCAACGGCAAGTACGTGGATACGCCTTACGGCATTTTCGAACTCAAGCAGTTCTTTACCTCGGGTGTCAAGCAGGATTCTTCGCCTGATGCCGCGGAACTCAGCTCGGCAACCATTCTGGATGCCATCAAGAAGTTGGTGGACGAAGAAGACAAGAAAAAGCCCCTTTCTGACCAGGCCATTGCAGACAAACTGATGGAACAGGGAATCAAGGTGGCTCGCCGTACGGTGGCAAAATACCGCGAAGAAGAGCTCCACCTGTTGCCAGCCAGCAAGCGTAAAAAGCTCATTTAGGCTGGTTTTGGCCTAAAAAGGCCACTTTTGTACTAAATATTCCAAGTTGGAATAAGTTTTTTTGAAAATTTTTGAAAAACCCTTTGTTTTTGAACAAAAAAAGATGTATATACTCTAGACGTGGAGCAAAAAGCTCTGCAATACATACGAAAACCCTTTTTAAGGAGGTTAATATTATGGATATTCAGTTCTCTGCTCGTCACTTTAATGCTTCTGCCGGACTCCAGGATCGTATTCAAGAAGAAATGGATAAATTAGCTCGATTCTACCCGAATATCACCAGTGCCTCCGTTATCCTTGACCACGAAGTTGAACATCAGCGTCATTGCGAAATTACTGTTAATATTACTGGTTCTCAAGTAGTGGCCTCCGCCGACGAAGAAAACATGGGCAAGGCTGTGGATGTAACCCTTGAACGCATCAAGGTGCAGCTCAAGAAGGCAAACGACAAGCAGAACGATCACCGTGCCCAGCCAATGTCTGAAGTTGTATAAGCGGACGAAATCGTGGCTGAGTCAAGATTAAAAGACATCAAGATCCTGCACCGGGAACGTCTCCTGGTGCGGGACTTTTTTTTGCATTATGGCAAGGACCTGCAAATGGCTTGCCATTCTTCGGAATCGACCCTGGATGCCCCTATTGCCGAAAGCGGCATTAACAGGCCTGGCCTTGCCATGGCGGGCTTTACCAAGGTTTACAGCTCCCAGCAGATTCAGGTGGTTGGGCACACCGAATGGAACTACCTGGAATCCATTGGCCCCGAAGGCCGTGCAAAGGTTTTTGAGAATTTGTCTGTATTCAAGGCGCCCATGTGGGTGGTGACCCATTCCCAGATGCCTCATCCTGAGCTTCGTGCCATGTGCGAACGCTTGGGAATACCCCTGTTTTCTACCACGCTCCACACCTACGAGTTCAACAAGATTGCCCAGCGTATCTTGGAAGAATTCTTTGCGCCCCATGCCATTATCCACGGAAGTCTCGTGGACGTTTACGGCGTTGGCATGCTCTATGTGGGCGACAGCAACGTGGGCAAGTCGGAATGTGTACTGGACCTTGTAGAAAGTGGACACCGCATGGTGGCCGACGACGTGGTTCACATCAGTAACGTAGGCCGTGCCATTATCGGCCGTCCGGACCCGCTTATCAGGCACCATATGGAAATTCGTGGGGTGGGTATTTTGGATATCCGCTCCATGTTCGGTATTCATGCCATTCGTAAGGTGAAAAAGATCGAAACCATCGTGGAATTGCAACAGTGGCAGCGCGACGGCGGTTACGACCGTACCGGTCTCAACGAGCAGGAAGAGGAAGTGATGGGGGTAAAAATCCCCAAAGTGGTGATTCCTGTGGCTCCCGGCAAGAACCTGACCGTGATTTCCGAGGTCATCGCCATGAATACCTTGATGAAATATAGCGGTCAAAACGTGGCTCAGGACTTCAATGAGTCCTTAATGCAAAAGATTAAGGCCAAGGCCAAGGGCGAGTATGTCGATGATTTGTTAGATTTCGACAATCAAAATTGGTCTTACTATGAATAGGGTCACAAAACGCATTAAAGAGAACCTTTTACCGTTTGTCGTGTTCGTCATTCTGATGACGTCCTGTTCGGCGGCATGGTTCTTTTTACATCCGTCCAGTCCGTATCATGCGCGTTTCTCTTTTGTAGTTTCGTTCGATGCCGTGGGTACACTTTCTCCGGGAAACTTGGTCAAGGTGCGCGGCATTAAACGTGGCGAGATTACCAAGGTGGAACTGACTGACGATGCCGTCTATGTGACGGTTCGGGTCCTTGCCGAAACGAAGGTTCCGCGCAATTCGGAATTCCGCCTGATTACCGCGGGCCTTATGGGCGAACGTGAAGTATGCATTTTGACTGGCGATTCCAAGGAACTGGTCCAAGACGGCGATACGCTGGTAGGGCACTTTGACGAAGGGCTGAGCGGCTTCGGCCAGAAGTTGCGTGGCATCATTGCGGACTTGGGCGAACTGAAGGATTCTGTCCGTTCGGTGATGGATTCCCTTTCGGACGGGGAGGCCGGTGTGCAGATTCAGCGGGTGTCTAAAAAGGCCAAGAATGTGGTCTACAAGAGCCGCGTGAATGTGAAAAGCTGGAAGGCCGAGGTGGAGTCGCTTCTGGATAAATGTGACCAAAGCCTGGGAAAGGCGCAGGAGGCTCTAGAAGCCATTGCCCAGACTGGGGCGGTCAAGATCCGGGATCTGAACGCTTTGGTTGACCGTACGCGTCTGTTGCTTGAATCGGTCAAGAGGCTCAAGGACCAGTCCAATGCGATTATGGGTAAACTTGTGGAGGGGGACAACTCCGCTGGGCTTGTCATGGATTTGACTTCGCCTATCAACAGTGAGCTGGATAAGCTGCTTTTGGATGTCGATGCATTGCTTGAAGACATCAAAAAGAACGGCTTGGACATTAATGTTGATATTTTTTAAAAAAAGTTTACCCTTTTTGCGAAAAAAAAGTTATTTATCAGTTTATTGGTACAAACGAGTTAAATCGCAACCAAGGAGAAAAGACCATGGCTGAAAAGAAACCTGTAAAGATGAGCGATGCAGACCTCAAGTTCTTTGAGGATATGTTGATTGAAAAACGTAGGCAGATTGTTACGGCTCAGACCGACTTTGACAAGACCGAAACGTTCAAGAATCAGGCGCAGGCGGGTGAAGGTGGCGAATCCAATAGTGCAGACCTTGCAACCGACTACAATGCCCTGGAAACGAACTTCTCCTTGGCCGCTCGCGAAGGCAAATATCTGGTGTACCTGGAAGAGGCTCTCAAACGCATCAAGAAGGGTACCTTCGGTATCTGCAAGGTGTGCGGCGAATTGATTCCCAAGGCCCGCCTGATTGCTGTGCCTACGGCTACCAAGTGCGTGAACTGCAAGGAAGAAACCAAACGCAAGGAAAAGGAAGACAGCCGTCTTGAAATGGCTCGTATGCTCGCCGAAGCCCAGCGCCGCGAGATGCAGAAACGCGCTGCCGGTAAGTAAAGGGGCTTGTCATCCCGAGCGAAGTCGATATACGAAACTTGGCAACTTGTTGCCTTAGTTGAGTTAGGTTCGAAGGAGCGGGATCTCTAGATACTTTATTACAAGAAAACGCCTCGCGTAATGCGAGGCGCTTTTAATTTTTACTGCTTATGGTCTATTAACCTTTTGCCAGCAGTTCCATGAGCTCGTTGTCGAGGCGGTCCGGATTGTCGTACTGCTTAAGGCTCTGGTGCAGCGATTCTCCCTTCGATACGAGACCGAAGTCGAGGTTCTTGTAATTCCAGTAGCTGTAGCCTACGTCGGCATCACGGAGGATTTCCATGAAGTCGTGCATCCAGGCGAGCTGGTACTTTCTCGGCACCTGCACATACACGCCGAATTCGTTGCAGGCCACCGGCAAATCATACTTTGCACGGAAGTCAAGGGCGTTCTGGATGCTTTCTTGCAGGCGAGCCTTGTCCCACTTGCCGTATTCCACGTCGAGGCGGGTGGTTCCACCCTGTTCGGGAGCGGCGTAGTCGCCTGGCCACGGACGTTCGATCTTGAAGAACGGATCGTTGATCCAGGCGGCACCTTGGTGCGTGAACGTGACCGGCGTGTAGGTGTGGAAACTGTAGATGGCGTTGTCGTCATCCAGCGGCGTCAGGTACTTGAATTCGCGAGCGCTGTTCCACTTGTTGGCGCCTACCACAATCGTGTTCTTCGGGGCATGCTTGCGGATTGCCCAGAAAATTTCGTCCTTTACTTTGTCCCAAACTAGGGAGTCGGCAGCGGCCGGTTCGTTCAAGAGTTCCATCATCACGCGACTTTCACCGCTGTAGCGTTCGGCCATGAACGACCAGACCTTGGCGGTATCCTTGCGGGCATCGGCGCTTACAAAGAAGGGCTGTTCCTGGTACGAACCAAGATGAAAGTCGTGGCCCGGGCACTTGTGCAGGTCAAGAATCACGTCCAGGTCGTTAGCCTGAATGTCCTTGATTGCTTTGTCCAGCAGAGTAAATACTTCGTCCTTGGGCTTGAGCGAACCTTCATCGAATAGGTTGAAGTAGTCCACCGGCAGACGTACGTGGTTGAACCCCGCACCGCGGATGCGCTTGAAGTCGCTGTCTCCAAGGAATGTCTTGATGTGTTCAATGATCCCGGGAAAACCGACGGGATCTTTTTCTTGGATGCAGTCTACCTGACTGAACCATCCACCCAAATTCACTCCCCGCAGTCTCTCTTTGATCATTGTGTCACCTGTGTGTGCGAAAAGGCTGAATTGCCTTACTCGTTTACAATCGTAAGGTCTTCTTCGGCGATGTTCAGGCTCATGATGACTTCCATGTCATCAGGAAGATCCTTGAAATCGACAACCAGTCCAACCTTCTTGGATTCGTCCTTCTGCTTTTCAAAAAGGACGACATCAAAAATCTTCATTCTTACCACCGCCTCTTGTGTGACGGGGATTTCTACAGTCATGCCCTTGCTAATGGGGCCTTCAACAATCTTGCCCTTGAACACCAGAGACGTCTGGTCGTCGCCGAGCGATGTCTTCTTTACATGGAATACAGCCATTATACCTTAGCCATTTTCGGTTATTCTTTGGTTATTTTATTTTTTGACCCTGTTGCAGGTCGTGGCGAAAAATTAACTTTTTTACATGGCTTTACGAGTTGGACGAATCCCTTTTTTGGTCTGTGCGCCGTTTTTTCATGACTTCCTTGGACGAGAATCCGAATTCCATGACATCGAATTTGTGGACGGGGCGCCTAGCGCACACTGTGCCGCACTTAAAGAGGGCCAAATCCATTTATCTCCGGCATCGTCCATCACTTTTGCGCAAAAGCCAGGGGCATTTGTGTTGGCTCCGGATATTTGCACCTCCTGCTCCTTTGAGGTTCGATCTGTTAAGTTATTCTCGAAGGTGCCCATAGAAAAATTATCCGGCAAGACAGTGTGCCTTACAGCCCAAAGCGAAACATCTATTAATTTGTTGAAAATTATCCTGCAGGAACGCTTCGGCTTGCAACCGGTTTACCGTGCCGGCGTTTACGAATCTGCAGATGACGCCTGTCTGCTGATTGGTGACCAGGCCCTGGAAGAAAACGAACGTCACCGATTTGCCTACGATTACGACTTGGGAACCTTGTGGCAGGATTGGCTGCAGGTGCCCTTTGTCTTTGGGGCGTGGATCATTTCTAGGGATGCGCTGAAGCCGGAACTGAAGCCGGTGTTGCTCTGCTATTTGCAGGCCACCCGTGAAAGCGTTGAACGGTTCCGCGAAAATCCCTCTCGGTCGCTGGACAAGTGGCTTGCCCGTTACCCGGTAAACCTGCCCCGGGCCGTTATAGAAAATTACTATTCCGCGTTGGATTATCGCTTTACGGATGAAAGAAAACAGTCCCTGTCTCTGTTTTTTGAACATGCCGCGGCCCAGGGGCTTATCAAACAGGCGCCTGCCCTAGAGTTTTTGTAGACAATCACCCAAAACAATATTAATTTAGGGGAATCCCTAGGTTGTTTAATGGGAGGATGTTCAATGGTTGAAGAAAAGATTCTTATTGTAGATGATAACGCCGAGATCCTGGAAAAGACCAAGGACCTTCTGGTGCGTGTCGGTTATAGTGTTGAATGTTGTAATTCTGGAAAAGATGCTCTGGATTTTTTGGCCGACAATCAGGTCGATTTGGTCTTGCTTGATATCAATATGCCGAACATGAATGGTTTTGACGTTTGCTTGCGCATCCGCCAGCGCCATGCCTTGGACGACTTGCCGGTCATTTTCTTGACCAACCGCGAAGATTCTGATAGCGTGACTAAGGGATTCCAGGCGGGCGCTTCTGATTTTGTGAGCAAGAGTGCCATTGCCGAAATCTTGCTTGCCCGCGTGAACGTGCATATTCGCCTGGCCCGTTCACTGCGCAACTTGCGCGACATTTCCTTGACCGACGACATGACGGGTTGCTTCAACCGCCGTCATGGCATGTTCTCGCTGCGCGAATGGTTCTCGCGCTCCAAGCGTTACGGCACCCAGTTTGCCATCATTTATTTTGACTTGAACGGACTTAAGGCGACCAACGACCAGTACGGCCACCAGGCTGGTGACTTGCTGCTGCGTTCGGTGTCCACTGCCATCAAGGATATTCTGCGCGAAACAGACCAGCTCTTTAGAATGGGCGGCGACGAATTTATGGTCATTTGCCCCGAAACCGATGTAAAGGGTGCCTTCGTTTGTGCTGAACGCATGGAGAAGATTGTTTCCGAAATCAAGATTGTCGACAAGCAGGCGTCTTTCGCTTACGGCGTTGCCCATTCTAGCGAAGACTACAAGGAAGTCGACGATATGCTGCACAGCGCCGACGTTTCCATGTACAAGATGAAACAGGAAATGAGGAAAAAGAAATAGTAGGTGACAGTAGAAAGAATGTCATGCCCGCGAAGGCGGGCATCTCCTATAAAAAAATCCTGCTTAAAAGCAGGATTTTTTTGTTGCTTAAAACAAGATTGTCTACTTAATCGAAGCGAGAAGTTTCTTAAGTCGCTCGGCAATGGTTGCCCAGTCGCCTGCGGCCATGAGTTTCGGGTCGTAAATACTTGCTCCGAACGAAAGCAGGTTTGCGCCGGCCTTCAGGTAGCTTGCGGCGTTCTCTGGGTTCACGCCGCCACATGCCATTAGCGGAATGTCGCGGAACGGCCCGCGCAGCGCCTTGATGTATTCGGGGCCGCCCACGCAGTTTACCGGGAAAATCTTGACGGCGGTGGCGCCCAGGTCGAATGCCTTCTGCACTTCGGTGGGGGTGAGCGCACCCGGAATAATCGGAATGCGAGCCGTTGCCGAAAGGCGGATGATTTCGTTACGCGTGTTGGGCGTCACGATGAATTCGGCTCCGGCGCCAATGGCCTTTTCGAGGTCGCTTCCGTGACGGACCGTTCCTGCACCGACGGCTATGCCGAGTGGCTTGGCGAATGCCTTGATGCTTGCGATAATTTCTTCGGCATGCGCCGTGTTCATGGTGACTTCAATTGCCTTGAGGCCGCATTCAGCAGCGGTCTTGACGCAGGCTTCTTCTGCGCCCTGGGGAATGTCGCGGAGAATGCCCACGACCGGCATCGGTTTTAAAAATTCTAGCAGTTCCATGCCCTAAATATACAAGAAAAATGTCGTGTGAGAACAAAAAAATGTGAATTATTTACTCGAATCTTAGCGCTTCGATAGGGTCGAGTCGGCTAGCCTTGCGGGCGGGGTACCATCCGAAAAAGACTCCAGTGGCAAAGCACACGGCAAAGCTCACGATCACGCTGGTCACCGAGACACTCATGGGCATGTTGAAGGCGATTTTCACGATTTCGGAGGCGGCAATGCCGAGTGCAATTCCGATAACACCTCCGAGCAGACTGATGATGACTGATTCGAACAGGAACTGGAACATGATGTCCTTGCCGCGAGCACCGATGGCCATACGCAGGCCGATTTCCTTGGTACGCTCCGTGACGGATACGTACATGATGTTCATAATGCCGATGCCACCTACAAACAAACTAATTCCTGCAATAATCGTGAGCACTAGGGAAATCATGTCAGAAGTACTCGTAATGGTCTGAATCATTTCTTCTTGCGTAAACACGCGGAACGGGTCAACGGGTTTGGTCCAGCCGCGGCGTTCCTTCAGGATTCCCATGATTTCTTCGGTCGCCTTTTCGGCGTAGCCTTCTCCAATGGAATTCGCAAAAATCTGGCGGATATTCGTAGTGGCAGAAAACCTGCGCATCACCGTCTGGTAG
>JAEEGJ010005804.1_pt1 | contig 38043 bp, 33 predicted proteins | sample 8958761 | NCBI WGS metagenome assembly JAEEGJ01 (sample SAMN16246546, study PRJNA631951) | gut metagenome | biome: gut microbiome; feature: rumen; material: RS-attached | host: Bos | place: Iran: Karaj | collected 2018-10
CCTGTTCCGCTTATTAATTTTGCTGTCTTTTATCTCATTAACTTCACTAAGGGAGCGCAGCTTATCGGATTCTTAAGATACGGTCCGGGACTTGCCGCTGCGATCATCTATCTTCTGATCTCTCTTTGGATCTCCAAGGGAAAGAGGAGGGTCCTGCCTCTCATCATCAACGGTATCCTGACAGCACTTATCGGTGCGTGGATGGTGTTCTATGTGCTGGGACTGGGCGCTTCATATCATTTCGGGAACTTCTCGCATCAGGGCTACAAGAAATCCATGTCAAAGCTCATCGATGAGCTTGAAGCAAATTACGTGTTAAGAGATTACAAGGAGATCGATTTCGAAGCTTTAAGGGCAGAATATATCCCGATGGCTGAGCAGGCCCAGAAGAATAAGGATGAAGCAGCATTCGCAGAGGCCGTTGCCAAGCTCTGTTATGAGTTCCATGACGGCCATCTCTCGATAAATATCACTGACGAAGAGCTTGCTTCCAAAGTCAGCGAAAAGATGGCGGGCAACGATTACGGTTTCTCGATGATAAGAACCGATGACGGCAAGACGGTCACGATCCTTACCGAAGAGAATTCCGACGCATATGCAAAAGGCATCAGGAACGGCGTCACCATTACTTCCTGGGATGGCGTCCCGATCGATGAAGCAATTGCAAAGACAAGATGCGTTCAGTTCTCAATCTACATGGTTGCTTATCCGATCGCTGAGAACGAGGACGTCGTAAAGCCTATCTTCCTGGCAGGTCAGGGAGGCGATACGGTGAAGGTCGGATTCATCGCTGAGAACGGAACTGAAAAGGAAGTGACCGTTAAGAGCATAGGAAGCTACCTTAACAGGCTTGATGCTGCTTTATGGCCTTTGACGGACAAGTGGTGCAGTGAGTTTGCTCAGGCGAGGATGCTTGATGAGCATTGCGGATATCTTTGCATTCCGTGGGAATCATTCGATGATTCCAAAGATATTTCAGCTGCACTCATGGATGAATATCCGGAATTAAGAGAGCTCCTTATCTCAAGGATCGAGGGACTGAAAGCGCAGGGAATGGACAGGCTTATCATTGACATAAGAGGCAATGACGGCGGTATCGATGTCGTCTATGAAGAGCTCGTAGCTCTCTTCACCAAAGAGACGATGATCACATACGGCGGCTTCTATGACGGAAAGGAATACCGAAAGAGCGAGAACTGGTCATGGACGATTGAGCCTGACGGAAGATACAGCGACATTCCTGTCGTAGTGCTTGTAAATGCGGGCACAGCAAGCTCCGGAGATATGCTGGCATACCGTATATCCGCATGCCCCAATGTCACGATGATGGGACTTACAACGACCTGGGGTTCTGCGCAGAGCCTTGGCGGCATGTGCCTGCTCAGCGGCGGAAAGATCCGCGTAAGATATCCTCTGATCGCATCTTTGGGCGAGAACAACGAGATCCTAGTCGATGCCGGCAAGGACAGAAAGAGTGGTATTGAACTTGACGTGAAGATCCCGCTTGATGACAAAGCGATCAAGATCTATTACGAACTGGACGCCGATTACGATCTGGCGTATGCAAGACACTACCTCAACGGAGAACTGAAGAAAGAGGACTGACGCAGTTTGGAAGGTGGAATACTGCAAGAGGTTCCTCATAATTTAATACAAATGATGCCGTTTTGATTTTTCATGCTGTTAAACTGACCATCTCGTAAAGAGATATGAGGAGTTAACTATGAAAAAGACAAACATATTATGCGGCATTCTTGCGCTGACATTTTTATTTACGGGATGCAGTGCCGGTGCGGCAAAGACCGATACGAATGACACCACAGCATCTGAGGCGGTATCTGAAAGCACAGAGACTGAGGCTTCGACAACTGCGGCAGAGACTACAAAGGAAGCTGAGCCTTTTAAGTTTAATCCGCATGTGCATACAAACCTGATATCTGAGTACTTTAAGGATGAATGGTGGGAATCGTTCTATAACATGTGCGATGCAATGCGTGAAGGCAAAGATTCTTTCGAGTGCATTGATGAAGAATGTTTCAAGGCCTGCACACACGAAGTGTTTATTGGAAGCCTTTTCCCTGCGGCCTGTTCGGTCGTAGTAGGTGACGGTTATGAGAACGGTACCGGCAGATTAAAGTACAAGATGGATAAGGATAAGTTCCTGGAAAGACAGGCAGCCTTTGAGAAAGAGATCGAGAGGATGCTCAATGAAGCGATCCGCACGGATTACTCCGAATTCGAGAAGGTTATGGGCCTTTATGATTATATGTGCAAGAACTTCAGATACGATTATGAGCCGTTGGACGGCCAGGGAATAGACGATTTCAGTGATTATGCATGTCTTACCAAGAAGAACGGCATCTGCTGCGAATTTGCCGGAGCATATTCATATCTGCTGCTTCAGGCCGGAGTCGATGCAACACCTTTTGAAGGCGACGGCGAGGCAGGTTATCACGGCTGGACATATGTTGTTGTCGGAGGCAAGGGCTATCACTGCGATGCTACATGGGGAGCTCACGGCGAGAATCCTGATACCAGATTGACCCTGCAGTATTTTATGATGACTGAAGAGGAACGCATCAAAGACTGCTTTAATAAGGAAACGCTCCGGCCGGATCTGATATGGCCTTTTGTAGAAAAGGTCACGAGTGATTTTCCTGCGACGGATGAGACATTCAAGCCTTTTCACAATTATTTGTATTTCGTGGAAATGGACACCGTGAGAAATGTCGTTGTTTTCGAAGAATTCAGAGGCGAACGGTTCGAATTAAATTACGGGAACCTTTGATCAATATAAGCCGGCCCTTTCTGAAGTGAACCCCTGAAGTTGGACAAACTTCGGGGGTTCACTTCACCATTGCAGAAGCGGTCAATACAGGTGTTTACTTGTCATTCTTCTCATCTTCGGGTTTTACTTCTTCATAATCATAATCGTCCGGTGGACAATAACAGCAACAGTCGTTGCCATATTCATCTAATACTCTCCACTGACAGTTTTCACAATTAGGCATAATGTCACCTCCTTTTTGATCAGAAGCTGTAGCCGTCACCGGCTATGCAGTAATCTGTGTATTCGAATTCGTCCATAACGCCGCTTTCTGCGTAATCGATGAAGCGGAGTCTGGATGCTTCTATAGAGTCGAAAACCTTCTTTACCGATCGTGGTGCGCGATTGTCTCTGAGACGGTATTCCCAGTTACCGACCCAGGCGCTTTTCAGAATGTAGCATTCAACAAAAGCATCATAGTCAACACTTTCCAGATAGGATGGAAGCTCCAGGCGCTCGAGATTGTGGCAGTTTTTGAAAGTATAAGCTTTGATCCTGTCTATGCCGTTTCCGATCCTGACGCTCTTAAGGTATTCGCAGTCTCTAAAAGCTTCCTGCCCCAGATATGTAACACCATCAGGGATCTCTATGGTAACTAATCCGCACTTGTAGAATGCGCAGTCAGCGATCTTTTTTACTGACGGAGGAATGATTATCTCTTTTACCCGCGAACAAACATAGAATGCTTTATCGCCGATCTCTTCCACTCCGTTAGGTATCACGACTCTGGGTTCCTGACTCTCATAGTTGTAGTCTTTCAATACTTTGTTCTCAATCTTAAAACACATAATGCTACTCCTTTCCGGCTTAGCCTTTTTATTTTTCTGACAGCTCCTTAAGCCACTCGTTCATCTCATCGTCCTGATATGCATCAAAAAGTTTATGGAGTACGGCACAAAATCCGCTTCTGTCTTCCCGGCTGATATGGTTTATGAGAAGATCCAACTGCCGGACAACATCACTTATGTTCCATCTGTCCGGTTTTTCTTTTGCTATCCCGGCGTATCTGACAGCTCTCTCGTAATCGACATTAATGTCAAATGCCCTGAAGCAATGATCAAATAAGAGCCATTGATAACCGCTGTTTTTTCCTTCTTCAGCAAAATGGTCTAAGACTTCTAATTTGTCTTCACGGTTCAGAGCAGCTCCATATCTTTCGCAACCCTCACTGATGTCGTCCCAGTCATCCCAGACCGTATCAAGATAATCGATAAGATCCGAAGGAGTATATCTGTCCGTTTTTCCGCGCTCTTCACTTTTCAGTTCGTCATTCAGATAATCTTCAACGAAAGTATCCATGCTTCCGTATACGTCGCTGAGGATTACTGTGCTCTTCATCTTGTAAAAAGCATGGGCTGCACCGTCACTGATCTTCCCGCAGACAAGGATGCTTATCATATTGTTCCAGCACTCCACATCATAAGGGCTTGAAGGAAAACCTCCGATCAGTCTGCCTGCGTGTTCAATTCCAATCAGGTGTTTAACGTTTGTATGGAAGATCAGCTTCAATCCGTTGTCGTTCTCCTCATACAAAGTGACTCTTGCATCCCTTGAATAAGGAACTATCTTTTCGCCGTCGTTAATTACTGCTATACGTTGACTCCACATAGGTATCCTCCTTTCTGCCATGTGCCGCTTTTTATCAGTAAAGTTTATTCAGAAGATAATCCGCTTCAGCACTGTCTACTCTTATGGCTTTCAGCCGGTACATCGATCCTTCCATAAGTTCGTCATCGAATATGATCGTATCCGCGTTATGCCAGAAAATATACGTATTCACCAGGGTGGCTTTTTCCTTTTTGAATTTGCTGTTAACACCCTCACGTATTTCCTGCTTAAAGTTCCTGAACAGCTCAGATAATCCGTAGGTCATCTTGTCATAAATGGTATACATGCACTCCACTTTTATCCTGTTCTTTTCAAGCTCGCAGCAATACTTCAACGAGGTGAAATGCCCATCATCATTTATGCTTCTCAAACCTTTGATCTCTGAGAGCATTTCGTCATACCGCTTGTTCCAATATGCCTTGTCCTCATGGTCCCAGCTTGTCTTGCCTGTTGTATTAAGGATCAGGTAGAAAAACATCGTTCCGCTTCTCATATCGTTTCCTCCTTTCTTAACTCGGGAGAATATACACGGACACCCTGGATGTCCTTGAAATAACTGAATGTATCAACATCCGGTTTCTTTCCGCTCTCACGGTAGTATTCCAAATATGAGATCAAGGTAAGATCGTTGATCCGGTTCTCGTACAAATCCACTGATTCTTTTATGCCGTTGCAATAATTGATATCAGCTCTCTGATCCATCAGAAACTCTGCGAACAGTATCAGTCTGTATTTAACTGCCATGATCAGAGCTTCACCGAGGAACTCTTTCTCGCATTTGCGGTCTATGTGGTTTGTGAGCAGCTGCAGATGGAACAGGTCATCTGATTGGACTTCGTAAATATCCTTGATGCGGATATCCTTGTTTTGTGCGCATTTGCGCGAAAAGTACCATGCATATCTCACAGCCCTCTTAAGGTCTATCTGAACATCGAACAGTTTGATAAACGTATCGAAATAACACCACTGTCCGCTGTTGGCGACCCATTTGTCCAGAAGATATAATTTTTCTTCATCCGTCAGTTCAAAACCGAAATGTCTGTAGCCGTATTCGAGCTCCATGGCTTCAGGACCTAATATGTCAATGTACGCTTTAAGTTCAGCTGCATCAGGCTTATCATTGCTTGAGCAGGTGTACTTATAGAAACAACCGGAAAGTGCTCCTCTTGGAAAATCCTTCATGTCTTCATAGACATCAGGGGTAACATATATACGGATCTTTTCCAGTGCATATACCAGTGATTCATCGATCTGTCCGCATACCAGGTGTTGGATCCTCTTTTCTGAAAGATCGTTATCTTCAGGATCTGTCGGATAATCTGCACAATAGAAAGCATTCTGGTTATTGATCAGATCACTGACACGATAGGCTTCTCCGGTATCTCTAATGTTGCTCTCGTATTTGTCTTGATTCAGCTCGAATACTGACGCCATAGCCTCCATAGAGAATGGGAGGACTTTTCTTCCATCATTGATAACAGCTATACGTAACATAATCTTTCCCCCCTTCTCCATTAAGGAAACCTATTATGAATATCAACCGTATCTGGCAAAGATATCTAAACGTCTCTCGCCGGTCTCTTCCCTGACGCGTTTGTATAATTTGAAGATCGCGTCTCTGTCATCCAGGACATATGCCTCCGAGAGCTTTTCTGTCCAAACGATTTCGCTTTCTTTTCTGTTGGGATCTTCGTTGCATTTAGCGTAAAAAAGCAGGTTTCTGTTCATTCCCTGGTCTATATAAAGCATGTAATACATAATGGTTCCTCCTTAAAAACGTCATTACCTGAAAATTTTCCGATCAATATTAGTAGGTGTATTCCTTCGGCGTGCTTTCAACCAATCTTTCTCCGCAGCGTCTGCACTCTTTTACTGTGACTACCATTCCTCCATTTCCTGTGCTCCAGTTCTCACAGGCAACTCCGCAATGCGGACCATCGCAAGGAATATCAGAGGACCAACAACAAGTGCCGACATCTTCCAGAGTATGTTCTATGATTTCGAAGTCATGTTTAACCTCTCCACAACGTACACACTTGCATCCTTCCCATTCGTGTCTGTAAAAAAACAATGACGTCTCATAATGGTTCCTCCTTTCGATTTTTGGAGTTTCCGGAAACTCTTTTGACACTGTCAGATTAGCATGGTGCAAGTCCCCCTAAACAACGAGCATGCGAATTGTTGTTATCGTTCGGATTAATTGGTTCGAGATGTCGTACTGTAAAATCGCAATTATCAAATTTCTCGTTTGGTTTTTTATCCCTCAAATCCCATATAAATACTGGTTTCCCTTCCTTTTGGCGCATTCGCTGAAACAAGCCCGTTAGTATTTGTTGAATTGTCGCACTCTAAAAATATTGAAAATCCGTTGCGCGTGATTGTAGAATGAGATCATCGGAAGGAGGTGTCCTCTTATGGCAAACAAGAATCCGAACATGAATATTCCTGAAGATTCCGGTATGGATATAGGAGATGTTATCGCTTCGAATCTCAGGCGTCTTATTGCTCAGAATAAGATGACGCAAAAAGAGTTTGCTGAAAAACTTGATATCCCGGCCTCCTCCATCAGTGATTACTGCAATAACAATCACCTTCCGAGCGTGCAGTTTTTGGTTCAGCTGAAAAGCCTTTACAACATCTCGATCGACGATTTCCTTACCAAGAGCATTAATCCTGTCACCGGCAAGGCAATGAATACAAATTATCTGATGGATCCTGATGTGCTTGCCACCTACCGTAAATACTGCGGTATCTATTTCGTTTATTACCTTGATACCGGCAGATATAAGGGGCGCGATACACAGCTGCCAAAGGATTCCGTCACTTTCGGTATCCTCTATATCTATGAGAATCCGACAAGCCTCAGCGTTCCCGAATTCAGCTGTGCTGCCGTTCTCGGCTTAGAGAGCAGAGAAGAATCCGCGTACGTTAAGAGAACACTCGAGACTAGAGGAGATGCAGAAAAGATCATTGAATATATCGACGCCAAATATCCCGGTACCGTTTATCACGGTGATCTCGAGATGTCGCCGGACCATGTTTTCGTGACCATGAAACATGCAAATACAGATAAGGCCCTGCTCATAATCCACCGCGTCGATAACAACAAGCGGGACTATATCGGCGGTATCGGCACGGTTAATTCAATATCAAAAGGAAGAGAACGCGCCCCCGTAGTTCAGTTCATGGGGATTTCCAGATATTCTCTCTCCATGTCAGTCGAAGAGATCCATCATAACCTTCTTCTGAACTATCCTATCTTCAGCGCCGAGAATGAAGCTGAAGAACTGATAAAGAGTTTTAAGGCACTTTATATCGATGACAACGAGACATCAACAGGAATCTCGGATTACCAGAAATCAATTGTAATAAGATCAACTCTCGAGCGTTACATCAGAAAGAGCCTCGAGAGCAATATGTTCAGATACGGCAAGATCTCAGAAAGAGATGACGATGACTGGTATCAGGCGATAAAGAATTCATCGGACAGGACTGATTGATCCGGACTTCATACAGCGGGGTAACGTTATGACTTACGAGTTATATGCTAATTTTGCAGATATCGTGAATATCTACAACCAGAAGCACCTTGTCGGGAACAGTCATGACTTAAAAAAGGCTTTTGACTTTGCCAACAAGTATCATGCAGGTATGGTAAGAGGAACGGGAGAACCGTTTATCAATCACCCCTTAAGAGTTGCCAAACTCATTGCAGAATGGGGCTTTGATACGGATGTCATTTCGGCAGCTCTCATTCACGACGTGGTGGAAGAAGGCGGTAAACCCTTATCACTTGTAAGGTCCAAGTTCAACGCCAATATAGCTTCCATAGTCGAGTCCGTAACAAATATGAGCGAGCAGTCCTTCACCAAATGGCCCGGCGGCAGACCGTTGAGAGTGCTTTCAGGAGAATTGCGCAATCCGGAAAAGATGAACTACAAGGCCTTATATGTAAAGATTGCCGAGCGCATCGACAATCTGAGCACAGTATCGGGAATCAGTGAAGAATCCGCTTACCATATGGCTCTTCACACGAGGAAGATCGTTGTTCCCATGGTCAGATCAGCAAATGCTTTCCACTTCGCAGATATGCTCGAAGACCTCTGTTTTCAGGTTGAGCATCCCCAGATGTACGAAGAAATGGGAGATCAATATAACACCATTCTGAAGGCTAACAGCAGGAAATGCGGCGAGGCTCTGGAAATACTCTCAACAGTCTTCAGTCCCGGACAGAGTATGGTCTCTTCTGAACCTGTAAACTCCAGCCGCTACATAGAAGAATTCAAATGCGATCTTCGCTCACTGATCAGCATTTACAGGCAGTTAAGCCAAAGCGCGGATAACATAATAGAAGACTGGCGCACTTTGTTCTGCAAGGAAAACATCCCCCTTTACGATCTTACCCTCATTGTAAGCAATGAACTTTCAGGTGAAGGATCTCCCGTAAAGCCCAACGATGTTTTCTTCGAATGCTTTACGAAGGCTTTGTCTCAAAAAGGTTTTTATCTGATAAGACACGGATACACGACATATAAGGACACTGACTATTTCCTGATCGCCGACGATATGGATAACCTCTACAGGCTGTTCGTCCGTACCAGCCATGACTACCAGCGCTTCATATACGGAAAGATCGTCGACGAAGATTCCAGCCGCTTTATGGAAACCGTTATCGATGTAAGTTCAACAGATGCAGTCAGTAACAAGATTAAGGTTTTCAAAAATGACGGTTCGTCGATAGAGATCGATAAGGGTGCGACCGTTCTGGATTTTGCGTTTTATGTTCACACCGAACTCGGTCTTCATTTCGATTACGCTACCAAAAACGAATCGAAGACGAAGCTCGATAAACACACTAAGCTCAATGACGGCGACATGATTACTGTCATAGCAAACGAGAATATCAAGCCGGATATCTCATGGTTCAAGCACGCGAAAACAAACAGGGCCATCGAATGCCTGATCCATTATTTCTCGAAAAACGGAAATAACTGAAAAAAGCCGCAGATCATTAACTTCTGAGCCGGCTTTTTGATTGTATGCAAATATAAGTCTCTATGATAAAATTTCTTTGAATTTTTCGAGGGGGCATATATGAACATTACTAAGGCTGAATTAAAGGATCTTCAGGAGATCTTGGATCTCCAGTATCTTGCTTACCAGAGTGAGGCTGCGTTATTTAACAATAAGGATATCCCTCCGCTCAAAGAGACTCTCGAAGAATTAACCGAAGAGTTCAACAAGGGCATTATCCTGAAGATGACTGACGGCGATAAGATCATAGGTTCCGTCAGAGCTTATGAGAAGCGCCGTACTGCTTATATCGGCAAGCTTATGGTGCATCCTGATTACAGGAATCAGGGCTACGGCACCATGCTCTTAAAAGCGATCGAGAAGTTTTACTTCGAGTGCAGGCTTGAGCTTTTTACCAGCACGAAGAGTGTCGATAACATAAGGCTTTACGAGTCTTTAGGTTACAGGAAATTCAAAGAACAGAAGGTGGATGACGAGCTGACCTTCGTATATTTGTCAAAGGATTGATCTTACGGAGGTTGTTATGGGGAAGAAGATCGCACTTATCATTGCATCAGTAATTGCGGTTGCAGGCATCGGAACATGCATTGCCGGATTCGTCTCGGAGAAGGCTGACAGCACCGGTGGAAATGTAATCGATATCAACGATCCTTCTTCTTTTGTGCCCGGCGTATCAGGCAAAGTCCATCTTTACACTGATGATCTTCTCGAGATCGAGAAAGGTCTTAGCACATATACTCCGTATGAGCTCGAAAACTATGACTGCTCATATATCGTTAGCGGTATCGATACCAACCCTTTTGCGATAGGGCGCTATCTTGTGCCCAAAGACGACCAGGGAAGGCTCATCTACAATGTAAAGGTAATGGAATGTCCGGATGAGACATGGCAGAAGGTCTATGACTTCATCATCGCTTATTACGAGAGGCTTTATGCGATCGTGAGCGAAGATCCGGAAGCTGATCCTCAATATCTTGAGTCCCTGACTGCGACGCTTTCCGATGAGGGCCGTGAGGCACTGAAGAATTCGATCTCGCATACGATGTGTGAAGTAACTCCTTCAGTCAATTATGGGGGGATCAAGTTTACAGGCATCATCATTGCAGCTGTGGGGCTTCTTGCGGTCTTAAGCATCCTTTTGTCATATAAGCTCAAGGCAAGACAGATCGTATTGGGATATGTTGTCTTAGTGATCGCAGGTCTGCTGGTCATGCTTTTCGCAGTAAGAAAGCAGATAGCAACGATCCTCTCACTTAAGGAATATCAGCCGGGTGCTTATACCATTAAGTACACAGCAGACTATAAGCTTGACGATATGCTGGAAGCAGGAGTTACCGATGAAGCCGGGCTCCTCTCTTGGGCGGGGGATAAACTGTTCTACGGCCTGCCGGTATCGATGAACGGAAATACATTCGGATGTGCGGCGTTCCTGGTAACTGATGAGAACGGCAATCACCTTATGGGACGCAATCTGGATTATCCTGAGGCTGACTGTCTCATGATCTACACAGATCCCAAAGACGGTTACGATTCGATCGCTATGGTCGACTTGTCGATCGTTAACATCGGTAGCGGTGAAGGGCAGCTGTCACCCACATCTCTTACCGGCAAGGCCGCTGCTCTTGCTGCGCCCTATTTCGTAGTTGAAGGAATGAATGAGACCGGACTTGGTGTATCCATCCTTGAACTTGAGACTGAAGAGATCCATCAGAATACGGGCAAACAGGACATCCTCATCAATGTCGCCGTAAGAGCCGTCCTCGACAAGTGCGCAACAGTCGATGAGGCTGTCGCTTTCTTTGAGAAATACGACATGAATACGATGCTCGGCACATCGTTCCACCTCTTCGTTTGCGATAAGAACGGAAAGAGCGTTGTAGTCGAATGGTTTGGCGACAAGATGTATGTCAAAGAGAACCCTGCAGTTACAAATTACGTTGTCTGCACGACAGATGCTTACATCGATCCCGGCAACGATACGCGCTATGAAGACCTGATGAAGGAGCTTGATTCATGCAGCCGTGTGGCTGACCCTAAAAAGGCAATGAGCTTCCTTGAGATGGTCGGTTACGACAACAAGAAGGGCAGCATAGGCACCGAGTGGTCCTGCGTCTACGATCTGGATAATTTCACGGTGACAGTATGCTTTGACGTAAAGTACGGAGAGCCCGTATTCATTACGAAGGATACTTTTAAGTAAATACCTTTAGATCAAATCTATGTATACGGAATACCAGTTGTCACTCAATTTATAAAAGCGCTGGTATTCCTGTGAGCACCATTTGTTCTTTGTCGTTCTATTGATCGAGCCGTCCTTGGAATAGATCATGCATCCGTAATATCCGTCTTCTGCAAAGATGACGTATTCCTCAGTTACAAAGATGAGGTTGGGACCGCTCCTGTGCGTGACCTCATAGAATGTTTCCCTCAGTTCATCAAGCTTGGAACTGATTGCAGTTTCTTGCTCGAGATCAAGCACTGTGAAATCCTCATCTTCGCTCCTGATGCTTAAGCGGTAAGCACCGCTCTCATCGTCATAATGAAGGTAGAATTCAGCACCGCCGCCCGTGATGTCCTGCAAATATACTGCAAGTTCCGTCAATGATTCCCCATGCTTCGAAAAACTCTCTTCGAACATTTTGCTGTCGGAACATGATGTGACCATAAACAACGGAGTGAAGAGAAGGACTGCCGTGATAACAGTTGTGATAACTTTTACGGCCTGAATTTTGTGCCTGCGCATGGGTTTTATGTCCTTTCATGTCCTTCAATAAGTGAAATTGCCTCTTCAAATGAATCTGCTTTATTTGTGAGAAGGAGATTCTCGACCTGCTTCATGTGCCTTTGTGTCCTGAGACCTGACGGAACAAGTGGATTGTATTCATCGAGTCTGGCCGTTTGGTCAGCAAGCCGGTACTGAAGTTCAGCCAGTTCCGATCTCATGCTTTCACGAAGATTCAGATCCGCTCTGACTCTGTTATCTTCGGACTCCATGAAGCGCTTCAGCTTTCTTTTTGCAACTAAGATACCGATGGCGCAAATCAATATAAATACGCCGGCTGGAAACAGGAAGGCTACCCTGAAAGCATAATGAGTGTGATCTCCGTGTTCCTGCGCCAGGAACTCAGCAATAGATGCCCAGAAATAAGTCGGCACCAACATGATCAGAGTCGTGATGACAGATGCTTTTAGAAACGGTTTGAAATAATAGAAGATGCTTCTTTGTTCCGTGGTCATGTCGAAGGGTCTTGCGAGCCTTTGTTCATGATCTGTGATCCTGTCATTGATGTTTTCTGCTTCCAGGTACTCTTTGTTAAGGAAACGTGCAAGTTCAATGCTTTCTTCTCTGACCATTTGATGCCTCCCTTCATGCTGTTTTCGATGCCTTGTAATCAGTTCACGACGAGAAAATAGCCCTCGCATTCGCTGTAATGGATTTCAAGCTGGCGGAAATATCCGCCGAGCATCATGTCGTGTGTGAATTCGCCGTTGACCTCTACCGTCTGTCCGTCCTTTTGGATAACGGATAAAGTTACTCTGACATTAAACGGCTTGTCAGGCTCAGCGTGCTTGATGACGCTTCTTTCAAGGATCTCGATCGTTAAGAGATCGCCATGTTTAAGAACACCCATGTTGCCATAACGGACTCCGCCGATGTTTGAATTCTCGCCATTAATGTCGATTGAATAGCCGATCTCTATGATATTATCCGCTTCACAGACAACGCCGATCACTGCTGTTCTTTCCTCATAGTGAAGACCCGAAGAGCCCCAGGATTCATAGCCTAAGGATTCGATATAGGAAGGTGTAAGGATGTCCTTGTTCTTTGTATCCGTGGCTCTGTAGAAGCCCGGCTGATCCATGACTCCGTTTGTGTTTTTGACCATGATGTAGTTGTCGAACGTATCTTCCATCAGCGTGTAGATCCTCTCGTTCTTATCATCGCCTACGTATCCTATGCATTCTCTTAATGAATCGTTGCTCATGCTGTTCTTAAGAGTGCCGAAGAATGCATATTCTCTTCCGTTGTAATTGATCACAGCTTCGCCTGTTCCGTTGCTGTCCTGAGTAAAGGAGGGCGCACCGGCCGGGAGGTCCGGCGCGGGAGTCCTGTTAATCAGGGAACATCCTGACATAAGGAATGCTCCGCTTAAGATAAGTGCCAATATTTTCGTATTCATCATATAAGTCTCCGGTTAAATATCTTCTTTAAGGCAGAAGCCGTTTGCTCCGTCCTGCTCGATCGACAGACCGACCAGGTATGCGCCGAGCATCATCTCACGGTCGTAAGAGCCGTTGACCTCATAAACATTGTCATTTGCGTCCGTGACCTTGAATGTAATGCTTAAGTTAAATGGTGCATTCTTATCTGCCTTGTCACCGAGTTCGACCTCTGTTATGCCGATCTTTATGAGCTCGCCCTTCTTGTAAGGCTGGCCGCTGACATAGCCTGTCTCTCCGCCGCCTGCGAATTCGCCGTTGATCTGATATTCGTAGCTCAGCATCTTAATGTTGTCTGCGTTAAGGATCAGTCCGACGGTTGCAGCAGGCTGCTCGCTGTGGCGTCCTGAATCACACCAGCATTCGAAGCCCAGAGGTTCGATATATTCCGGTGTATAGATATCCTGCCTCATCGTATCTGTTGCCCTGAAGAACCTTGTGTCGCCCGAATAACTGTAGATATTCTTGACCAGGATGTAGTTGTCATAAGGGTCTTCAGCAAGCGTATAAACGCGCCTGTTCTCATAATGCTCGATGTGTCCCAGACAATCTCTTATCGAGTAATCCTTATATTCGTCGGAGAGAGATCCGTAATCAACATAAGTCCTGCCGTTGAAGGTGACGGACATCTCGCGGCAGCTGTCATTAAGGACATAATCGAAGATAACAGGGTTGGCGGGCAGGTCGAAGTTGTTGTTCTTGTTGCCCATATTCTTGTGCGGCTTGCAGCCTGTGAAAATAATGGCTGCGCCTAATACTATTGCTATGGTTCTTACTGTTTTCATTTCCATAAATCCCCTTTCATGGTTGGGGCTATAATACACCCTGCGAACTCGAAATGCAACAATTATTTATTGTAATTCAATAAAAGCGTATCGAATGTTAATTTGTTTTTATTGTTTTTCAGGCGCGAAAAACACGCGGCTCGATATGTGGCTTGTGGTCAAATAAATGGATAGGTTTTTTACAAAAATGCCGAAGTGAAAACATATCTTGTGATTTATCTATGCTAATCTTAAAAAAAGGATTTAAGGGAGGAATATTATGCAGTATAGAAACGGTTATTCCATCCTCGGATACGGATGCATGAGGTTCACCAGGAACGGCAATGCGATTGATTTCGACAAGGCCGAGAAGGAATTCATGCGCGCCTTTGAAAATGGTGTCAATTATTTCGATACCGCATACATATATCCCGGCAGCGAAGAGCTTGTCGGCCGCATAATAGAGAAGAACGGCATCAGGGACAAGATCCGCCTTGCAACCAAACTCCCGCAGTATCTTATCAGGAACCGCGCAGGCCTCGACAAATATTTCGACGAGGAGTTAAAGCGCCTCCGCACGGATTATGTGGACAACTATCTGATGCACCACATGACTGATATCAACCAGTGGGAGAAGCTTAAGGAATTAGGCATTGAAGACTGGATCGCAGAGAAAAAGAAGAGCGGTCAGATCAGGAACATCGGCTTCTCCTTCCACGGCAACACAAATTCATTCAAGCAGATCCTTAACGCATACAACTGGGATTTCTGCCTCGTGCAGTACAACTATTTCGATGAGTTTACACAGGCAGGAAGAGAGGGCATCAAGGCAGCTCACGAGAAGGGCTTGTCGGTATTCATCATGGAGCCTTTAAGAGGCGGCAAGTTAGTCGATCTCCTGCCTGAGAAAGCCAAGCGCGAGATAGCAGAAGATCCGCACGGCTGGACACCTGCAGAATGGGCATTCAGATGGCTCTGGGACCAGCCTGAGATCACATGCGTACTGTCCGGCATGAATTCCGTAGATATGGTCGAAGAGAACTGCCGCATTGCTTCGGAGGCTAAGGAGGGCGGATACGGCCCTTCAGAGAAGGAATTCATCTCAAAGATCAAGTCATACATCATAGAGAGCACGAAGGTAAACTGCACCGGCTGCAGATACTGCATGCCGTGTCCCAAGGGCGTCGATATCCCGGCGATCTTCTCGTGCTATAACCACATGTATTCAGAGACTAAAGGCTCCGGCAGACTTGAGTATTTCCAGACTGTCGCGCTGCGCATTACGCCCGCCGACGCATCGCTCTGCGTCAAGTGCGGAAAATGCGAGCAGCACTGCCCACAGGAGATCCCGATCAGGGAGAAGCTCGTTGAGGCCGACAAGGCTTTAAGACCGTGGTGGCAGAAGATCTATCTTAAGGCCGCCAGAAGAGTCATGGTCGGCAAGAAGCGCTAAGGTACACTAAGTTAATTACGATACGCCTCTTATAGGAAACAATCCATAATTCTTATGAAAAGTGACTTCTTTTTGAATAACAGGCGACGCCGATTGCTTTTAAACATCTGAGGTGATACTTTATCCTTAACAGTTCTGAACGCGGAAGGTTCGTCCTGACGCAGAAGGCTTTAAGTAAATCTACATGCTTATTTGCTTCAGAACCTTATTTGCTCGGATGAGTAAAGGAGGTCTTATGGAGATTAAAGTTGCAGTTATCGGCAATATTGCCGGGAATCCCTTTTCAGTCGCACAAGACGAAGATGCTTTAGGATGTTGCCCGGTATGAAAGAGATCCAAGACATAATCCATAAACTTTGTGATACAGGCAGTTTAACGCGCGAAGAGATCGTTATTCTTCTTAATAACCGTAACTCAGAGACACAGGCATATTTGGCAGAGAAGGCATCGGCTAAGGCGCGCAAACACTACGGAAACCAAGTCTTTATACGTGGCCTTATCGAGTTCACGAACTACTGCAGAAACGACTGCTATTACTGCGGCATCAGGTGCGGCAATAAGAATGCCGACCGCTACAGGCTGAGCCTGGAAGAGATAATCGGATGTGCTTCCTACGGCTATGATCTGGGCTTCAGGACCATTGTCCTTCAGGGCGGCGAAGATGCTTTCTACACTGATGAGCTTATGGTGGACATAATAAAGTCGATCAAGAAGGAGCACCCTGACTGCGCAGTCACGCTGTCGATAGGCGAGAAGAGCTATGAATCTTACAAGGCCTTTTTCGATGCGGGTGCCGACAGATATCTGTTAAGGCACGAGACCGCGGATTTTGATCACTACGCAAAGCTCCATCCGAAGAATCTGTCGCCGGCCAACAGGCAGCAGTGCCTTTATAACCTGAAGGAGATCGGTTTCCAGACCGGCGCGGGATTTATGGTGGGCTCGCCTTACCAGACAATGGAAAACATCGCAGATGACCTCCTGTTCCTTAAAAAGCTCGATCCCGAGATGATCGGCATAGGTCCGTTTATACCGCATAAGGATACGATTTTCGCGAACGAGAAGGCAGGAGACCTTGACCTCACGTTGTTCCTCTTAAGTGTAATAAGACTCATGATCCCGACGGTCCTGCTTCCTGCAACCACCGCTCTGGGAACTGTTGATCCGAGAGGCAGGGAGAAGGGCATCTTAGCGGGCGCTAATGTAATAATGCCGAACCTGTCGCCTGTCGGTGTCAGGAAGAAATATGCCCTGTACGACAACAAGATCTGCACCGGCGAAGAAGCCGCCGAATGCATGAATTGTCTGAAGCGCAGGATGGACAGCATAGGCTATGAGATCGTCACTGCAAGAGGTGACAACGTAAAATATCTGGACCGTATCAAGATGACGAGGTAAACCATGGAACGTACACACATTGCATTTTTCGGACGCCGCAACGCAGGCAAATCAAGCCTTGTAAACAGGTTCACATCCCAGGAACTCTCGATCGTTTCCGATGTGGCCGGCACGACGACTGACCCCGTCAGAAAGACGATGGAGCTGCTGCCGTTAGGACCTGTCGTGATCATTGACACGCCCGGCATAGACGACGAAGGTGCGCTTGGCAATCAGCGTATCGAGCGCAGCATCAGAGTCATTGATGAGACCGATATTGCGATCCTCGTAATTGACGGCAGCATCGGCATGGGCGACGACGAGAAGGCGCTTCTGGCTGAATTTAAGAAGCGTAAGATACCTCATCTCGTGGTAGTAAATAAGAGTGATCTCGGCACTGCAGAAGTGCCCGAAGATGCTATGGTCGTAAGCGCTCTCAAGGGCGAAGGAATCGAGGAGCTTAAAGAGAAGGTCGCTGTCATCATCAGCCAGCGCAAATCCCGTCCTCTGGTATCCGATCTCGTGGAAGAAGGCGATCTGGTCGTGCTCGTTGTACCCATCGACAAGTCCGCGCCAAAGGACCGCCTGATCCTTCCCCAGCAGATGGTCATAAGAGATCTTTTGGGCAAGGGCGCGATCCCCGTCGTAGTCAAGGATACCGATCTTGCCATAGCGCTCGGGAAGATCGGCAAGGTCAGAATGGTCATTACCGACAGCCAGGCTTTTGCCAAGGTCTCGAAAATCGTCCCCAACGACATCCCGCTCACATCTTTCTCGATCCTGATGGCAAGGTTCAAGGGCATCCTCGACCAGTCGATCGAAGGCGCCAACATGCTCGATAAGCTCCATGACGGCGCGAAGATCCTTATAAGCGAAGGCTGCACCCATCACCGCCAGTGCGAAGACATCGGTACTGTCAAGCTTCCCGGCTGGATCAGGGAATATACCGGCGCCGATTTTGACTTTAAGTTCACGTCAGGACTGGAGTTCCCCAAAGACTTAACAGGGTACGATCTGATAATTCACTGCGGAGCCTGCATGCTCGGTGAGACAGAGGTCGGAAGCCGCTATCAGAAGGCAAAAGACCAGGGCGTTCCCATGACCAATTACGGCATCGCGATAGGCAAGATGAAGGGGATTCTGGACCGCGTCATCAGGTTTAATTAGTTAAGATTCTTGACCAAAACAGAACGGTTTTTGGGCATGTGTCCGAATAACGCATTTTTGCTCAAAGAATGCCTATTTTGTAAATTGTATTCATTTCCGCACCGCGCATAATGTGTTGAAGTGTCTTGTGGGGAGGCACGAAAACATATTTAAGAGGTGATGATAATGAAAAATACGATTTACACCAAAACCGCGTCCGCAGCGCTTTGTCTGGCTGCAGCAGCTTCTCTGGCATCATGCGGTATCCCGCTGAAGCAGCCGGTCTACACGGCGCCGAGCACGGCACCTGATGCCACAAGTGAGGTCCGGACAACTGAGGCTTCTGCCGCAACATCAGAGACCCCTGCAGACGATACTCCCGCAACGACCGGCAATCCGTACGATGGCTTCATCGACGGTTTTAAGAAGGCCGTTAATGAACCGCAGGATGCCTGGTACTACGGTCCGGATCTTGACTCCTCGAAAGCATCCGACAGCGATGTCGGAATCGCATTGACAGGAATCTGGGGTGACACATTCAATTACATCCTTTACGACATGGATAAGGACGGCGTCGACGAGCTCTTCATCGGCGAAGAAGTTGCTGACCAGAGCGGGAAGCGCATCAACATCCTCGGTGTCGTAACAGTCGCTGACGGCAAATACAAGGTTGTCGCAGCAGGCTGGGAAAGATCCGAACTTACTTACCTCGGCGGCACCAACTTCTATGAGACAGGTTCCAGCGGAGCAAGCTTCCACGCCGCTTCCCTCTACACCTACAACAGCAGCAAGAAGGCCCTGGATCTCCTCTACACGATAGAGTATGACGAGAAGGAGAAAGGCTCTTCGATCGAGCTCTTCGAAGGCGAAGACGGCAAGGTCAAGTCCAACACCGCATCCTGCAAAGACAAGGAAGCCGAGACAAAGTTCGAGCAGGCCAAGAAGGACGCCTCCAAAGACAAGAACGACCTCCTCTGCAAAGAGTGGACCAAGGTCTCATTCAAGTAAGTAATTCCTTAAATTGCGCTATATTAATGGGGTTGTCCCGGTCGGGATGACCCCATATTTTATTGGTGTGATGTTCTTTTCGAGAACTTCCCGATGACAAAACAGACCGAATACACGATCAGGAGCATCACCGTGACAAGGCCGATGAGCCCAACAGGGTAGAGCTTCGCGCCCGTGATGCTGAATATCCATTCCAAAGGCGAGTCCTTCGTCGGATACATCAGGAAGAAATAATTCACTCCGAACCGGCGGTCGATGAAATAGATCGGCGGCGTGACCAGCGCCAGGAACAGGTACGAATACCAGAAGTGCTTAAAGCTTACATGAACCATCTTCCTGACCGGGAACACGAGCGGAACGAACACTATCAGCGTGTGCGTGAAAAAGCACAGCATCGACACGGCTGACCAGAACGGCCTGTATGTCCAGTCCGGGAAAAGCAGCGCGCCGACAGAACCCGGCAGGATCAGAACGAGCGATACTTCGGCCAGGAAGGCCCTTACTCTGCCGCGCGTGACCGACGCCAGGATGTTCACGAAAAGCCCGAGATTGCACAGGTGCAGTGGCAGGAATTCCGGGACGTTGTAACCCTCTCTTACCAGCAGTGCATCCTGGATCAGTTCGCCCGCCAGCGCCGCTGTCGACAGTACGAGCGCCGCCCTGAGCACGACCTTCTCACTGCTCCTCCTGATGAGAAGAAGCCCCGTGGCTGTTGCAGCCGCAATTAATACCAGCATCCCGATATGCTCAGGACAGAAATGCGAGAATGAGGTCATCTTATCCGGCACCTTCATATTGATGCCCTTATTGTAACACCGGGAGCTTCTGTGTTTTGTTAAAACTCCCGGCAAAACCCCCGGCGCTTCTGTGTTTTGTCAAAACTCCCGGCAAAACATCCGGCGCCGCCTGGCATTCCGCCTGGAATTCGACCGATTTGACCCCAAACTCCCGGCAAAACATCCGGCGCCGCCTGGCATTCCGCCTGGAATTCGACCGATTTGACCCCAAACTCCCGGCAAAACATCCGGCGCCGCCTGGCATTCCGCCTGATGTTTTATCAAACTTCGAAAAGTACGGCTGTTTGCCAGGCTATAGCCGTACTTTTAGCCTGCATTTTGTGTATGAACGGCAGAATGAACGGCGCTGTGCCGCCCGTTTTGCCGTCCGTTTGGCCTAAAACACCCGTTTTGAACGGCAGAATGAACTGCCGTCGGTTTTGCCGTCCGTTTGGCCTAAAACAGCCGTTTTGAACGGCAGAATGAACGGCACCGTCGGTTTTGCCGTCCGTTTGGCCAAAAAACAGACGTTTTACCCTACATCAGGCAAAAAGCCGCCTGTTTTGCCGCCCGCATGCACCCAACCCGAACCCGAGACCTTATAGTGTGCATTCGACTATAGAACCACCCCGCTGCCGGCATGTAAAACCGCTCTTTTGTGCAATGGCGGGGTAGTGCGAATTGGAGTCGTCATGTTCTATAATAGAAGAGTCTCGGTTGTCGATTTATTTAGAGGGTTTTATGCGCAATAACAGGAAAACGCTCTCGCTGACGCTTACAGCGACCTTTATTCTCGTGGCTTTGCTCGTGACGTATACGACAAGGCTTATGTATCTGTCGTCCTATTCACACACTTATGAGATCGGAAACGATAAGGCGGCGGCGATTACCGCTGATATCGAGAATTACCTTGAGACCGCGAGGTCGGTTCTCTGGGTGGCTGCGGATACCGTTGACCATATGGTCGCAAACGGCGCGACTTATGAAGAGATAGTTGAGTATATAACCCGTGAGTCGACCAATACGGCGTCGCAGTTTGACAGCAGCTACACGGGAATTTACGGATATATTAACGGCCGGTATGTTGACGGTGTCGGCTGGGAGCCGCCGGAAGATTACGATCCTACGGCAAGGGACTGGTACAAGGAAGCTGTGGCTGCAGGTGGTCAGCCGCTGGTCGTAAATCCTTATGTTGATGCGCAGACGGGCAATGTCATTATCTCGGTCTGTAAGGCGCTTTCCAATACAAATGACGTGTTAGGCCTGGATCTTACGCTCTCGGGCGTGCAGGAGACTGTGGAAGGGATCCAGATTGCCGGCAACGGATATGGTTTTATCCTGAATTACGACGGCACTGTTATTGCTCACAAGGACAGCAACGAGAAGGGCAAGAACTACAGCGAGGAGCCTGAGAGGAAAGAGCTCTATGAGGCGATGATGAGCACCGAGAAGGGCAATTTCGAGATGGTCATCGACGGCAAGAAGTGCACCGTCTTCGTGGATGAGGTCCTTAACCAGTGGCATTTGGCGATAGTCGTTGAGAAGAGCGCGCTGCTGAAGAACACCTGGAGCGTGCTTACCGTGAGCGTGCTTGTCGGACTTCTTGTTTTCGCGCTCATATCGGTATTCTATATCATCGGTTACAGGCACGAGCGCAAGGTAAACAAGCGCATGGAAGAGATGAATGCGAATGAGCAGAAGAGGGAGTATGAAGCTAAGCTCCTCATGCTCGAAAAGAAGGCGGCCGACACTGCGAACAAAGCCAAGAGCGACTTCCTGGCCGACATGTCGCATGAGATCAGGACGCCGATAAATGCAGTGCTCGGCATGAACGAGATGATCTTAAGAGAGTCAAAAGACGACCAGATCCTGGAATATTCGTCCAACATCAAGAGTGCCGGAAATACATTGCTCTCGATCATCAACAATATCCTTGATTTCTCGAAGATCGAAGACGGCAAGATGACTTTGGTCCCTGTCGAATTCGATGTTGCCGAGCTTATAAATAATCTCGTAAATACGATCAGCGAGCGTGCGCGCCTTAAGGGCCTCGAGTTCAACGTTGAGGTCGATGAGACCGTGCCTTCAAGGCTTTACGGCGATGACGTGAGGATCTCGCAGATCGTGATGAACCTGCTTACAAATGCCGTTAAGTATACGGAGAGCGGCAGTGTCACGCTGCGCGTAAAGAACAACGGCACAACAGGCGGCGATGCCAAGCTGCGCTTTGAAGTGGCTGACACGGGCATCGGCATTAAGGATGAAGACTTGAGCAAGCTTTTCGAGTCCTTCAAGCGCATCGAAGAGAAGCGCAACCGCCATATCGAAGGAACGGGTCTGGGCATCTCGATCGTCTGCAAGCTCCTTGCCATGATGGAGAGCAGGCTCGATGTCGAGAGCCAGTATGCGATCGGCTCCACATTCGGATTCGACTTGAAGCTGCGCGTCGTGGATGCGGAGCCTTTGGGCAGATACGACGGCAGGAAGAAGACGGTATCGAGCCACGGCGAGGAGGTCCGCTTCCATGCGCCTGATGCAAGGATACTCGTAACTGACGACAACGCCATGAACCTCAAGGTCGCAGAGAACTTCCTGAAGATCTTCGGTATAGCGCCTGTCACGTGTTCTTCGGGCAAAGAGACGATCGAACTCATGAAGAAGAACAAGTTCGACATAGTTTTCCTCGACCACATGATGCCCCAGATGGACGGCATTGAGACACTTAAGGTGTTGAAGGCCGAAGATCTCCTTAACGGCGCCTCTGTTATCGCCCTTACCGCGAATGCCGTGGTGGGCGCGGAAGGCCAGTACCTGAGCGCCGGTTTTGACGGGTATCTCTCGAAGCCGATCACGATACAGGAACTGGAGAAGACGCTCAGGAAATATCTGCCTCAAGGATCTGTTGAAGACCAGGCGCAGGAAGCTGAAGAAGAAAAGCCTGCTTCAGTCTCGCTCGATAAGGTGCGCGATCTTGGTCTCAACGTGGATGCCGGCCTTATGTACACATGCAATGATGAGGATTTCTATCTGGAACTCCTGACAGATTACGCAAAGAGCGCTGATGACAAGTGTTCCGAGCTCTCTTCCTATCTCGAAAAGGGTGACCTCAAGAACTACGAGATCCTGGTCCATTCACTAAAGAGTGCTTCAAAGACCGTAGGCGCCGATGAGCTGTCCGACCGGGCAAAGGCGCTTGAGGAGGCTTCCAGGGATCTGAATGCAGACTTCGTAAATGCTAATCACGAAGCCTTTGTTACGGGCTTCAGAGAGCTCGCCTCCAAGATCCTCGGCTGACCTTATATATCAAGGGATCCTTAGAGTATTTAATATCCCCATTTGATATAATAAAAGGGTAGTAATTCCTTTTATGGAGTAAGGGGGGATTTATTATGTTCGTAAATAAGCTCAATCAGCTCTACAAGCCGTACAGACTTTTGTACTATTACGAAGCTTCACCTGAAGAGATCAGGAATTTCCGCGAGGGCATTGTTCCGGAGATAATCGGCAAATACGAGAGTGCCTTCGGTACCTACGATCATGTCGGCGTTTTCTATGTAAAGCAGCTCGGAGGATTCGTCATCGGTATCGAATACAGGATCGGTGATGAGAGAGTCGCATATCCGGAAGACCTTAAGATGATCGAACTGGAAGGCACGTTCTTCTATTCGATCGAAGTCGACAGCGGCGTTGAGACCGATAAGGAAGCGATCAGGGAACTTTTCGAGAAGATCGCATTGGATGACGATGCGCACAGGTCTTATACCGATCTCTCGATCAAGGAAGAGACACAGGTTATCGGGATCTTCCAAAGCGAAAAGAAGGAGAGGATCCTTTACGAATGGAAGGTCGATATCGACCGCGCTGCAGCGATCATTAATGACGACATGGATGCGCTCAAGAAGAAGACTCTCTACAGGCAGTCGTTCTTCGATCCGATCACGCAGCACTATAACTGGAACCACCTGGAAGCGTTCCTGGAGATGCCGATGGACTACGGGATCAACGACTACGCGTTCGTCCATTTCGACATCAAGGAGTTCAGGGTCATCAATGAGGTCTATGGCCATATTGCCGCGAATAAAGTGCTTTGTAACATTGTTAAAGCGATGAATGAAGCCGATTTTGTCTATGCGAGCGCAAGGTGCCACAACGACAATTTCGCCATGATGATCCAGGACATGCCGGAGCAGAAAATGGTGGAGGTGCTGGAGAAGTTTTTCGAAGACCTGTCACATCTGGAGGGCGATCCGAACTACAAGATCTACTACAGAGTCGGTGTTGTTCCGATGCAGAGAACGATCCTTAACGGCAACCGTGTCGCTGATGCTGCAAAGCTCGCACAGTCGTTGGGCCAGAACATGAACAAGACCGAGATCATCTTCTTTACCGACAAGATGCATGACGACATCTCATGGGGCAACTACATTAAGGCATCGATCGACAGGGCGATCGCAAATAATGAGTTCATTGTCTTCTTCCAGCCGAAGTTCGACATTACGGGCGATTCGACCGAGCTCAAGGGCATAGAGGCCCTCATAAGGTGGAACTACGGGCAGAAGGAGTTCTTATCGCCTTCGAAGTTCGTGCCGTTCTTCGAAAAGGACGGCTCCATAGGCAAGATCGACGATCTGGTCTTGACTAAAGCGTGCGAGACTTTAGCCAGATGGAAGCATGAAGGCAGGAAGCTCTATACAGTATCGGTAAACCTCTCAAGGAGCAGGTTCTACTTTGAGAATCTCATAGAGCACCTGGTATCGATCGTAGACAGATATCATGTAGACCATCAGTATATCGAGTTCGAACTTACAGAGAGCGCCACATACGAGGACATGGACCACATGATCGGGATCCTTGAAGAGCTGCGCGAGCGGGGCTTCCAGATATCGATGGACGACTTCGGTACCGGTTACTCTTCTCTGTCGCTCCTTACCGAGATGCCGCTTGACACGCTGAAGATCGACAAGAGCTTTGTCGACAAGCTCGGTGTCGAAAAGGAGCAGAAGGACGATGTCGTGGTAATAAGCCACATCATTACGCTCGCAAAGGAACTGGGATTCATTACACTTGCTGAAGGCGCAGAGAATGAGGCTCAGGTTAGACGGCTCAAAGAACTCGGCTGCGAGACGGTTCAGGGATACTATTTCAGCAGACCCGTGCCGATCGGGGAGTTCGAAGAGAAGTACAACAAGTAAGAGTTTTATCCATGGGGCTGTCTCAGTGAGGCAGCCCCTATAATTCTTGTGCACTGTGGCGTGTTTTTTTCGAGTCCTTGGCATGTTACCGCCGGTTAAGAATTGTTGCCTCAAATGTTGCTCTTTCTGTCCGCCCGGAAGGCAACAAATAAGGCAACATTGGTCATGTTGCTCTCTGTGTTGCTCTTTTTGTCCGCCTAGAAGGCAACAATTCCTTAACCGGGATGGGGGAAGCTTGAAACAAGCGCTTTTACGAGATTGTCATATTTCACAAGCGACATAACTCGATTTAAGGTGTACAATCGTGTCGCTATGTTAGAAAGAATCAAGAAAGATCCGGTCTTATTTATCTCAGGGATACTCGCAATAGTATCCTGTTTCTTTGTCCACCCGAACAAGGAGTATTTGGGCTACGTTGATTTCAGGGTGCTCTCGATCCTCTTCTGCATGATGATCGTCGTATCCGAGCTCGTTATATTAGGCGTCTTCGATAAGCTCACAAATAAGCTCCTGTCCAAAGTCCATTCATCAAGGCTCGTATCGCTGATACTCGTATGGCTCTCATTCTTCCTTGGAATGATCCTTACAAATGACGTAACGCTTGTAACGCTCGTGCCTTTCGCGATCGCGCTGATGAAGTCATTCGACGACAGGAGAACACTGACATTCACCTTGATCTTAATGACTGTCTCAACCAATCTGGGAAGCATGCAGACACCGATCGGAAACCCGCAGAATATCTATCTTTACACGTACTACAACATGGAGATAGGACACTTCTTAACGCTCGTGCTGCCTTATTCATTGTGCTCTCTGGTGCTCGTTACGATCGCCGTGTTCGTGCTTTGCAAGGACATGAAGATCGAGCACAGGAAAGAGCAGGAACAAAAGAAGACATCAGGCGTCAAACTTGCGGTCTGCATCGTGCTTTTTATCTTAAGCCTCCTTGTCGTATTGAAGGTCATCGAATACTACATCGTCCTTGGCATCATGATCGTGGCGATGCTGATAATGGATCGAAAAGCATTCAAGGGCGTTGATTACACGCTCCTTATCACGTTCGTATTTTTCTTTGTCTTCGTAGGCAATATGGGCAAGATCGACATCGTCTATGAGACGATATCCAAGATCGTCGAGAAGTCTCCGACGATCACAGCGATCGCATCTTCGCAGGTAATAAGCAACGTTCCTGCGGCGATCCTCTTATCGGTATTTACGGACAACGGTGACGCGCTTGTAATAGGCACCAACCTGGGCGGTTTGGGAACCCTCATCGCGAGCATGGCAAGCCTTATCACATATAAGTTCCACGCAGCGCTCCCGAAGGCAAAAGAAAAGAACGTTAGCTACATAGGTGCATTTACTGTCGTAAATATCATTTTCCTCGCTGTGCTCTTAGCTCTTCATTTTATTATCCGTTGATATCTGGCCGCCGGCTTCACTTTGCAAAGCGCCGGATCGTACGTTTTTCGAGTTCAAAAGAGCACGAAAAAAGGCTTTGCAAAGAGCAAAGCCTCATATCGTACGTTTTTCGAGTTCAAAAGAGTACGAAAAAAGGCTTTGCAAAGAGCAAAGCCTCATATCGTACGTTTTTCGCCCTTAAAAACGTACGAAAACAAGGCTTGCAAATTGCAACGAATGAAATCGTACCTTTTTCACCCCTAAAAGAGTACGATTTTACCCTTTGCAAAATTACTTTCTCTCGTCCAGTACTTTCTGAGCCCTGCTCTGCGCTGTCTTGATCACGGAGTCCAAGTCCTTTTGGCCCAGGAAGTATGCGGGCATTTCTTCTATCAGGATGATGCTGACGGCACCGTCTTCCGATTTGCTGTGTGTGCAGCTCAGGATTATCTTCTCCATGTCATCTATGTTCTTTTCGGAGAAGGTGATGTGATAATGGACGACGTCCATTCCGGGGAAGTTTCTATAGAAGTTGTCAGTGTTCGCAAAATCGACATCTGCCTTGGATGATTCACGGAATGCCTGACGGTTAAGTGTGAAGCTGGCTGTTTTCGCAGTCTTATACTGGAAATCATCACTTAAGAGAAGCTTTACGAATTCGCCGCAGGCATCGATGTCTGTGGCATGAGCAGACACGGCAACGGATGAGTTAGCGCTGACCAAAGGACCGCGGCCGTCAGTGGAGGGTATGCCCATTACGCGTTCTGCACTCCCCAGTTCCACCATATAGTAAAAATATGAGCCTGTGCCGTATAAGTATAGATCTCTTGTCCCGAATGCCATGTAAGTGTTAGAGTCGAAAGACGTATAACCTTCATTATCATAATTCGTATCCGATTTCTCGTGAACATTGTCTTTAACGAATCTGGCAAGCTCGGCAAATTCCGGAACCGTGAAATCCGCTTTGCCGTCTACGATGAACTTCTCGCGCATGGCATTGAAGAGCCTTGCGAAATAGCATGCCTGACCGTTGGAAATGACGTCTCTGCCGTTAAGTGTCTTGTTCAGAAATTCCTTGTATTCGGATGTTGTAAAACCGATACCCGAGAAGGAATCGACATCGTACTTCGTCTGGATTCCGTAGATGCTGAATTCGACGGGCAGATTATAGATCTTACCGTCGGTTCTGTAGCAGTCGATAATGTTGTTGAAATACTTGGACTGATCCGGTGTGCCGATATAAGGTGTCAGATCAGCAAGGTATTTGTCGCAGCTTAGCTGGGCAAGAGCAGATGTATCCAAAAGGATGTCGGGTCCGTCTCCGCCGGCGATGGCAGATGCGAGATATGAGCTTTTCTTCGCATTCAGACTAAGTTCAGCCTTATATGCCTCATCCACGCTGCTTGCAGAACTTAATTCTGCGTCAGACTGGTCGAAACGGTCTGTGATCTCAATAAAGTATTTCCCGTTCTTAGCGTTGAATTCGAGGACAGCATCGCCTATGACCGGGCTGATCATATAGTCGCCGGCATACATTTCGAGGATGGTCTTGCCTTCATGAGGATTTTTGTCGGCCTTCTTAAAATCGAAAACTTCGAATCTTATCGGTTCGATATCATCGTCGAAGACTCCGTATGTAGAAGGGCGGCTTGTAAAAACTGCCGAGTCATTACCGAGATATGCCAATTCCGATCCTGCAAGCGAATCCGTGTTGATGCCGCAGTAACTGTAATTGAAAGCCTCGACGGCTTTTTTCTGTGCAAAGTCCAATTTATAAATGCCGGTCTTCTTCATGCTGTAAAGAGGACCTGCCTCATTACTGTAATCAAAGTTCAAAATATACTCATTAAGCCATGTGTAATCTTTGGAATCTGCTCTTGTTATAGCAAGAGATCCGAGATCGAGTTTATAAAAACTATCTTCCGAATCAGTCGTTGCAGAAATGAGCGCGGTGGTCTCATTCTCAAGAACGATGAATCGTAAGTAATTAATTTTATGATCCGCTTCAACAAGCTCTGCGGTTCTTGAATTACCGTCAGATCCCGACACAAGAAGGTGATAACCGCAGTCCTCAGTATCCGGGACAGAGAAGAATTCTGTCTGAATATCGCAGCTCCCTAAATGAAACATCTGGGTGTTGGCGTTAGTATCCTGCATGTATTGATCCTGACCCGCCTCATTGCCGGTATCTGCATCAATGGTCTTCACGTAATAACCTGAACCGGTATCCATTATGTTACGGTACTTGATCCGGATCTGGCTGCCGGAAGCAGTAACAGTCTCGAACCGTTCATCTTCTTTAAGAAACTTCAGAAGGTCGATCGTGCGGACGGTGCTGCTTGTCGCCCTGTCGATTACGGTTATGATCTCGAACCGCTCAAATGAAGTATCCGGATCAAAGTCCCCGTTTCCCTGGAAGCCGTATGATCCGCCGGAATGTACCAGGATCCTCTTCTCATCACAGCCGATAAGGGCCATTTCGAGCATATCCAGCTTCCTTGACTTGTCGACCGGAGCGTCTACAACGTAGGGACTGCAGTCATACCAGGGTGTATCTGCAGTGATCTTCTTGCCGCTCCGTTTTTCCTTGTAATCGGTTTTTTTCCTGCCGCATGCTGCAAACGGCAGCAACATTGAAATTGCCAGCAGAGCTGACATCATCCGGATAGTTTTCTTGTTCATGGTACTTTCTCCTTATATCCCCAAATATAAGTGTTTACCTGATAATACTAGCATTGGAAGGCTTTCAATTTGCGGTATTTTTGAAGGCATTTTACATTATCAAATTGTATACGGGATAGAGTTCTCGAACACCTGTTAAAAAACTGATGTTTCTGCCGTCAAATGGTATAATCGTATCGGTATGTCGGCTTTACATACGCATTTATTTGGGGAAACATTATGGATTATTATTCTTTGTTCAAGTATGCATTCGCAGCTGCGGCTGTCGTCCTGATCGTTATCGGTGTGTCCGGAATATCTCGAAAAAGAAGAGCAGGCGACGATTTCGTAAGGCAGTTCAAGAAGCAGCACCCGTTCGTTGATGCCGCGGCCGGTGTTATGATCACGGACTATAAAGAAGTCGTCGTTAACCGCGATACCACTTTCAAAATGTGGAAAGTCAGCGACATAGCATACGTTAATACTTTATCTTCGATGTCGAGGATCGGGCAGCCGCAAAGATACATCAACTTCCTGGACAGCGATATGAATCCTGTGGCAGGACAGCTTTTCGCGCCCTCCGGAATATCAGTCCGGGATTATCAGAACAGCGACCATATCTGTGTCATCGGTGACAACCAGGTCCGTGATGTCTATGAACTTCTGAGAAGGCATAACACGTATATCAAGCTCTTGAAGGACGGTGTAGAGCAGATATGAAGATCGCAGTGATACAGGCAAGCTCTCAATCAGGGAAGAATGAACTGATCGTAAAAACGATTGAGAAATATGCCGCTGATGCGGAAGTGATCAACTTCGGATGCTTTGGCAATGAGGAGCAAAAATACAGTTATATAGAGATCTCGATATTGGTCGGGCTCCTGTTATCAAGCAAGGCTGTTGATCTTGTTGTTACCGGATGTTCTTCCGGACAGGGCATGATGCTTGCCTGCAATAACATGCCGGGCGTGCTTTGCGGATATATCCCGACGCCGATGGATGCATATCTTTTCGCGCAGATAAATGACGGCAATGCCGTATCACTTCCTCTTGGTGAAGAGTACACATGGGCAGGTGAGGAGAACCTTGATAAGACTATCGCGAAGCTCTTTTCCGAACCGTTCGGACAAGGTTATCCGAAGAGCGAGGCGGAAAGAAAACTTGAAGACACAAGGCTTCTCAAGAGCATCAGAAGTTCTTCGCAGATTAAGATGACAGAGCTCTTAAAAACCTTAGAAAAACCTCTTTTAGATAAAGTATTTTCAAAAAAGGATGTAGTAGAATACGTCCTGGAAAACGGCAGGGATGAAGAATTGTCTTTGCTGATCAAATCAATAAAGGGGTAAATATGGAAGTTCAGACAGGTAAGATAATCAGTGCGCAGAAGGCACCTACGCACTTTATGTTAGCGTCTAAGATCGTGATCTTAGTTGCTACACTTATTCTCTATGTGATGCAGATGCTGATAGCAGTTCCGCTCTTCGGAGCATTTGTCCTCGAAGAGAACTGGGGTGATATGGACAACGCACGTCTCTCGGCTGTAGGAATCCTTCTGGCTGTGGCATTAGTGCTGGATCTCGTATCATTCATACTTGCGATCATCGGATCTGCAAAGCAGGAAGAGCCTAAGACAAAGATGACGGTCATCATCAAGGCACTCTTTATTCCGTTCTTTCTGATCAACATCACGCTCTATGTATTATCATTTTTGGGAATGCTCAATCCGTTCCTTATGTGGGCGATCCCGCTTGTTATGGTCATCGGTGTCTGCCTGACATATGCTTATATGTTCATGTCGAGCTGGCCGGATATCATCTACATGATCATCTACCTGATCAAGAATAAAAGACGCCCAAAACCCGGAATGGTTTTAGGCATCATTTTCGAATTCTTTTTTGTGCTTGATATCGTAGGCGCGATCCTCATTAACAAGGCATATAAGGAGAGCCTTAAAGAGAACGTCTGATCAGAGAAGATCGCTTAATTTCTTACTATACAGATAATCGTGAACGATTCCGTCGAACTCTTTCCACATGGGAAGAGTCTCGCATTTTTTGCGCCTCGGACAGTCGTAATGCTTGTCAGCAAGACATGCTACGGAACAGATCGTTCCCTCGAGAAGCGTAAGTATCTCGCCGACAGTATATTTCTCGGGCTTTTTGACGAGCTTATATCCGCCGCCTTTGCCGCTTAAGCCCTTGATGAGGCCGCCTTCGACCATCTGCTTTACGATTATCTCCAGATATTTCTTGGAGATCTCCTGACGCTCTGCTATATCCTTGAGCGGAATATAACTGCCGTCATTGTTCTGGGCCAGGTCTATCATTACGCGAAGACCGTATCTTCCTTTAGTTGAGATCATATCCGTCCACCCCGTTCCTGATATTTTTACCTATTATAACAGTAGGCAAAAGGGTAAATCAATACGATAAACCTATTGACATAGTAGGAAATAGTAATTATCATATCGCCAGACATGAATTTGAGAGGAGAATTACCTTGATATACGCAGACAATGCCGCCACCACGAAGATGAGTGACGCGGCCATAAAAACATTAACAGATCTTTTGAAAGACACCTACGGCAACCCTTCAAGCCTTTATGAATTCGGCCAGAAGGCCAAGGAAGTGCTTGAGCAGGCAAGAAGAGACGTCGCTGACGCGATAGGCGCCCAGCCTAATGAGATCATTTTCACATCAGGCGGAAGCGAAGCCGACAACCAGGCAATCCTTTCTGCAGCCAAGATGGGCGCTCTTAAGGGCAAGAAGCACATCATCTCAACTGCTTTCGAGCATCACGCAGTGCTTCATACATTAAGAAAGCTCGAAAAGGAAGGCTACGAAGTAACGCTTTTAGACGTTCACGAGAACGGCCTTGTTACGGCACAGCAGGTAGCTGATGCGATCCGCGAGGATACATGCCTTGTTTCGATCATGTATGCAAATAATGAGATCGGCACGATCCAGCCCATCCGTGAGATCGGTGAGGTATGCAGAGCTAAGAACGTCACATTCCACACTGACGCAGTTCAGGCAGTTGGACATATCCCGGTCAATGTCGTTGCCGATAATATCGACATGCTCTCTGCATCAGGCCACAAGTTCCATGGCCCGAAGGGTGTAGGTTTTCTTTATGTAAAGAAGGGAATTAAAGTATTTAATCTTATCGAAGGCGGCGCCCAGGAAAGAAACAGAAGAGCGGGTACTGAGAACGTTCCCGGTATCGCAGCGATGGCAACAGCTCTTAAGGAGTCGGTCGCATCACTTGATTCCTACAAGGCAAAGCTCACGCCAATAAGAGATAAGATCATCAAGGGCATTGGAGAGATCCCTCATTCCGCACTTAACGGTGATGCAGATAGCAGAGTTCCTTCAAATATCAATTACTGCTTCGAAGGCATTGAAGGCGAGTCGCTCTTGCTCCTTCTAGACGATAAGGGTATTGCGGCATCTTCCGGAAGCGCCTGCACATCAGGCTCGCTCGATCCTTCACATGTTCTTCTTGCGATCGGAAGGATCCACGACGTTGCCCACGGTTCGCTCCGTTTAAGCCTCGGTGAGGACATTACGGATGAAGATGCAGATTACATCATCAAGTCAGTCAAGGAAGTTGTTGAGTACTTAAGAGGCTTCTCGCCCGTATGGCGTGACCTTGTCGCAGGCAAGAAAGAATTCATTCTCTAAGGGAGGTAATAATATGGCTTTATATAGTGAGAAGGTAATGGATCATTTCAGGAATCCCAGAAACGTCGGCGTTCTTGAGGACGCTAACGGAATAGGTGAAGTCGGCAACGCAAAGTGCGGCGACATCATGAAGATGTACTTAAAGATCGAAGACGATATCGTAAAGGATGTTAAGTTCGAGACATTCGGCTGCGGCAGTGCGATCGCTTCGAGCTCGATGGCGACAGAGCTCATCAAGGGCAAGCCGGTATCCGAGGCAAGACAGCTCACCAACAAGGCTGTCGCAGAGGCTTTGGACGGCCTTCCGGACTACAAGATGCACTGCTCGGTACTGGCCCAGGAAGCAATAGAATCAGCGCTCAAGGACTATGAGAGCAGACAGGAAAAGAAGTAAGTTTATAAACCTATTGACATAATAGGTAAGTAGGCGTAAAATCACTGCCATAAACAAAATCTATATCAGAAGGAGACAGTAATGATGAAGTGCATGTGTTGTTGTATGTCATATAACCGGGCAATGAACTGTTGCTGTCTTAATTTGATTCGATGTTAATGGATCATACTGACAATCGCGTTCTTAAATGCCCGGAGCTGAAGTGACAGTTCCGGGCTTCTTTTTTACAAAATCCACTAATCCGAAAGAGGTAAACAAAATGAGCAATACAGACGGTCTTAAACTTAATTCACTCCTTATCCACGGCGGTATCGACGGCGATGAGATAACAGGTGCGGTAAATGTTCCCATATACCAGACTTCAACATATAAGCAGGACGGTATCGGCAAGAACAGAGGATGGGAATATTCCAGAACGGGCAACCCCACAAGAGCAGCTTTAGAAAAGCTCATCGCTGACTTGGAGCACGGCAAGCACGGCCTCGCATTCGCATCAGGCCTTGCTGCGATCAACACGGTCCTGTCACTTTTCAAGAGCGGCGACAAGCTCGTTGTATCAGACAATATCTACGGCGGTACATTCCGCATACTCGATAACGTTTTCAAGAACTTCGGCATCACATACAAGATCGTAAACACATCTGATCTTGAGGCAGTCGAAAAAGCTATCGACGATGATGTAAAGGCTGTATACATTGAGACTCCCGCAAATCCGCTTCTCACGATCACCGATATCGAAGCAGTTTCCAGGATCGCGAAAAAACACAACAAGCTCACGATCGTCGACAACACTTTCCTCACGCCTTATCTGCAGCGTCCTCTGACACTTGGTGCTGATATCGTTATCCACAGTGGTACCAAGTATCTCGGCGGACACTCAGATACGATCTCAGGCTTTGTAGTAGTAAATGACCGGGCTCTGGCTGAGCGCCTTTACTATCTCCAGAATGCCATCGGCGGCGTTCTCGCTCCTTGGGACAGCTTCCTTATCATAAGAGGAATCAAGACGCTTGGCGTGCGCATGGACAGGCACGTTGCAAATGCAGAGAAGATCGCAAGATGGCTTGTCGGAAGCGGCTTTGTAAGCAAAGTCTATTATCCGGGCCTCGAAAACGATCCGGGCTATGAAGTGCAGAAGAAGCAGGCTGACGGTGCAGGCGCGATGATCTCTTTCGTACTCAAGGATAAATACGACTATAAGAAATTTTTCGAGAACTTAAACCTCATTACTCTTGCAGAGAGCTTAGGCGGCGTCGAATCACTCGTATGCCACCCCGCCACGATGACACATGCTGCGATCCCCGCAGATATCAGACGCAAGGTCGGCATCGTAGATGAGCTCATCAGATTCTCAGTAGGCATCGAAGATGCTGATGATCTCATCGCAGATCTTAAGCAGGCAATCGAGAATTCGGCAAAGTAATAAGAGGTGATCACCATGAATAATGTATATGAAGATATCAGAAGCATGATCGGCAACACACCGATCCTTAAGATCAACCATATGGGCGTCAAGCCCGGAGTAAATATCTACGCAAAACTTGAACTTATGAACCCCGCAGGAAGCGTAAAGGACCGTGTAGGCGTATACATGATCGACGATGCAAAGAGGCGCGGGATCCTTAAAGAAGACGGCACGATAATAGATGCCACGGCAGGCAACACCGGAATAGGAATAGCAGTCGCAGCGCTTAATCAGGGCATCAGAGTCATCTTCACGGTACCTGAGAAATTCTCCATTGAGAAGCAGCAGGTGATGCGCGCTTTGGGCGCGGAGATAATTCATACATCAAGAGAAGAAGGAATGCTCGGTGCCGAGAGGAAGGCTGAAGAGCTCTTAAAGCAGATTGAAGGTTCGATCTCTTTAAGACAGTTCAGAAATCCTGCAAATCCTCTCGCACATTACGAGACGACAGGTCCGGAGATCTATTCGCAGCTTGACGGCAATATCGATTATTTCGTGGCAGGCGCAGGCAGCGGCGGAACATTCTCGGGAGTCGTTAAATACCTGAAAGAGCAGAACCAGGATATCAAGGGAGTGCTCGCAGATCCTTACGGTTCGACGATCGGCGGCGGTGAGCATTTTGATTACAACATTGAAGGAATAGGCAATGATTTCATCGCTGACACGATGGACATCACCCTTGTAGATAAAGTCATCAAAGTAAATGACGACGAAGCATTCGAGATGAGCAGAAGGCTCGCAAAAGAGGAAGGCATCCTTGCAGGATCTTCATCGGGCGCAGCACTTGCAGCTGCATTTAAACTCGCATCTGAAATAGAGAGCGGAAACATAGTAACTGTTTTCCCTGACAGGGGCGACAGGTATCTTAGCAAAGGATTATTCGATCAATGAGCAACGTCTTTGAACTGACAAACGTATATAAGACATATAAGAACGACGGCAAGGAATTTGAGGCGTTAAAGGACGTAAGCCTTGAAGTGCGTGAAGGCGAGATCTTCGGCATCATAGGCATGAGCGGCGCCGGCAAATCTACGCTGGTAAGAACTCTGAACCGCCTTGAGGAAGTAACATCCGGCAGCGTTAAGTTCTACGATAAGGATCTCGCGTCTTTGAAAGCGCGTGAGCTCCGCGAAGTAAGACACTCCATCTCCATGATCTTTCAGGGGTTCAATCTCGTTAACCAGAGAACGGTCCTGTCTAACGTTGAGCAGCCCCTGAAGATCGCGGGAGTACCGCGTAAGGAACGCAAGGAAAAGGCTCGCCAGATGCTCAAGATCGTAGGACTTCTTGATAAGCAGGATGTATTCCCGGCGCGTCTCTCGGGCGGCCAGAAGCAGAGAGTCGCGATCGCAAGAGCGCTTGCGGCAAACCCCAAGGTGCTCTTGTGCGATGAGGCCACGAGCGCATTGGATCCCAAGATCACAGGCGAGATATTGGACCTTCTCAAGAAGATCAATCTCGAGAGGAAGCTTACGATAGTCATCATCACGCATGAGATGTCTGTGGTAGAGAAGATCTGCGACCGCGTTGCGATCATCGATGACGGCAGTCTCGCAGAAGTCGGCGACGTTAAGGATGTCTTCTCGAATCCGAAGTCAGTGGCTGCGAAAAAGCTCGTCTTCCCGAGCAATCCCTTCGACCCTTCCGATCCTTCGGGCAGGATCGTACGTATCGTTTTCGACGGCACGCATTCGAGCGAACCTTTCATCGCAAATCTCGTCGAGAAGACCGGACTTAAGGTAAACATCTTAAGCGCAAATACAAGAAGTGTGGGCGGCATCGGCTACGGCCAGATGATCGTCGAGCTCCCTGAATCTTCTGAAGACCAGAAGACCATCATCGACTTCTTCACAGAGGGCGGACTTAACGTAACGGAGGTGGAACACCATGAGTGAATATATAAGACAGGCAATACTGTCGGGCATCCTTGAGACCTTTGAGATGACGTTCTTTGCGTCTTTGTTCTCATATATTGTCGGAATGCCTCTGGGCGTTATCCTCTATGCCACATCCAAGGGACGCCTTCTTGAGAACCGCATCGTAAATGCAGTCATCGGATTTATCGTCAACGTAACGCGTTCACTGCCGTTCCTTATCTTGCTTGTATTGCTAATTCCGTTTACTCGTTTTGTAGTCGGATCTTCGATCGGTACGGTAGCTTCGATCGTACCTCTTACTGTAGGCGCTATTCCGATCGTCGCACGAATGGTCGAATCATCCTTAAATGAAGTAAATCCGGGCATCATCGAGGCTGCAACATCCATGGGTGCATCGCCCGTATACACGATAATTCACTTCATTATTCCGGAAGCGACACCATCTCTTCTTCAGGGAGGCGCGATCAACGTTGCAACAGTTCTCGGATACTCTGCGATGGCAGGCGTTATTGGCGGCGGCGGACTTGGCGCCATCGCTCTTCAGTACGGCTACTACCGTTACCAGAAGGATGTTTTGTGGACCACGGTCACACTGCTCATCATCATGGTAATGCTCATTCAGGAGATAGGAATCAGATTGTCTAAAAAGACCAGAAAAGTATAGGAGGGAAAATACATGTCATTGCATGAAGATATAGTTGAATACATCCGTTCAGGCGAGACGGACGGGCAGGCTTTGGGCCTCGAGATAGAGCATTTCGTCGTGAACAATGAAGGCATCCAGATAAGCTTTGACCAGGTCACTGATCTCATTGAACAGGTCGCGGAAAACCTTGGCGCTAAGATAATATATATGGACGGATATCCTGTCGGTTATGTAACCGGCGGGTATTCTGTTACTTTGGAGCCTGCATGCCAGTTTGAGATAAGCATCGATCCTAAGTCTGATATCGAATCGATAAAGCAGATCTATAAGGAGTTCCTGCTGCTGTGGATTCCTATTTTCGAGAACTGCGGATATCACATGATCACCAAAGGGAATCTCCCTCTTGTGGAGTCAGGTGCGATCGATCCTGATGATATCCCGCTGTCCCACAAGAAGCGCTATCAGTACATGGACGCTTACTTCAGAGAAAGCGGCAAATACGGAAAGTA
>JAEEGJ010005806.1_pt1 | contig 38023 bp, 32 predicted proteins | sample 8958761 | NCBI WGS metagenome assembly JAEEGJ01 (sample SAMN16246546, study PRJNA631951) | gut metagenome | biome: gut microbiome; feature: rumen; material: RS-attached | host: Bos | place: Iran: Karaj | collected 2018-10
ACAGGTAAAATCAACGATGTAAAGATTACAAGAGAGGTTCCTAAACTGTTGACTACCATTTGGAACCAGTCGGCATTGTACAACGACATGTGCCCAGTTGATTCTGCAGGTTCCAATTATCATGTGTATGCAGGCTGCGTGGCTACGGCCATGGCTCAGATTATCAATTTCTGGCAATGGCCTCAAAATGGTAGGGATGCGTATTCCTATCCTTGTTATCCTTATGGCAATCAGTATGCCGATTTTGAACATACCCAATATCATTACGAACTGATGCCCGATTTTTTGGATTGGACCTCCACTCCGGAGGAAATCCATGCTGTGGCTTTGTTGCAGTATCATGCAGGCGTCGGTGTGGATATGGGTTATAGTCCCCAAGGCAGTGGCGCGTTTTCACCCGAAGTGGTCGGTGCATTGGAACGGTATTTTAGGTATGATGGCTCTTTAATGCGGTTTGAACAAAAGAACTGGTATACGAGTTCGGAGTGGGATGGCATGTTGCGTGAAAACTTGGATTTAGGTATGCCGATGTATTATGCCGCAAGTGGCAGTGATGGTGGTCATGCTTTTGTCTGCGATGGCTACGACGACAACAACATGTTCCATTTCAACTGGGGTTGGCAGGGCTTGGATAACGGTTATTATGCTATCAATGGTTTTTACCTCTCGAATTATTCTTTCCCCGATGGACATGAGGCCATTTTTGGTATCTATCCGGATGCGGATTATTATTTAAGACCTATGCCCGTGGGCGATTTGCAAGTCGATGCCATATCAGCGGGAACCAACCGGATTACTTTCACGGCTCCTTCGATGACCATTTGCGAATTTGATTTGGATCAAATCGATTCTATCTTGATTCTTCGCAATAATGAGGTGATTCATAGGGAATTGAATGCTGCTGGTGGCGCACAGGTTACGTTCAATGACACCGATGCTTTGGGTATATGCCATTATACGATTTTACCTTGTGCCTATGAATTTGTGGGTGACTTCAAACGAGACACTATTTTGAATGGTCCCACCTGCGAAATGGCCTTCCATTTGCATGATTCCATCGGTGATGGCTGGATTGCCAAGTCCATTTCCATCGTCGACTCACGTGGAAACGCTATCGTACGGTTGGGGCTGTCAGAAGGCAGTGAGGCAACTGTCAAGGTGGAGGTGCCCTCCGATGATGAACTGGCCTTGCATTGGGCTTATGCCATTGGAGGAAAGGATGGAGAGAGCTATTTCGAAATGTATGACTGGCGTGACCAGTTGGTTTATGCCACCTCAGGCAGGCCTTTTGTCGGGGAGTTGTGCCGATTCTACACCGATTGCGTGGATGCCGTGGATGAGGTGGTGGAGCCCGTTTTGAAGCTTTACCCCAACCCTGTCAGTGCTCAGTTGACCATTGAAGGCGTTGAGATAGAGCAAATTGAGGTGTTCAATGCGCTGGGGCAATGTGTGGGACAGTATCGCCAAAACGTGATCGATCTTTCAAGTTTCGAAAGTGGTGTGTATTTCCTCCACATTTCATCGGTTGAGGGACAAGTGTTTTTCGAGAAGGTAATCAAGAAATAATACGGAGAAGCCATGAAAAGAATAATCATCTTGCTGGCATCAGCTTTGTTGACGGTTATGAGTTTGCAAGCCGCTCCCGTTGATGTCAATCGTGCTAAAGCTTTGGGCGTCAAATTTATGAATGCCAACACTGAAATCAAGTCGGCTCAAGCTGATTTGGTTTATACGGCCCATACCGACAACGGCCAAACCTGTTTTTATGTCTTCGGAGTGCAACCGAAAGGCTTTGTCATTGTGGCTGCCGACGACCGTGCCAAACCTATTTTGGGTTATTCCACGGAGAGCAACTTCACGCCTCAGCTTCCTGATGGCTTGATGACCTTTTTCGACAACTATAAGGCTGGATTCTCTCAGATGTTCGCGAATAATGAAGAACGCACCGGGCAGGCTGTTGCCGACTGGACGAGCCTTGAAAAGACAGGCAAACTGACGGCCAAGCGAGAAAGTGTGGTTGGGCCTTTGTTGTCCTCTATTTGGAATCAGACCGATCTTTACAATAACATGGCTCCTTACGATCCCAATTCGGTTTACAGCCAGCACTGCAAATCGGGTTGCGTAGCCAACACGATGAGTCAGATTATGCGCTATTGGGAATGGCCTCGCCATGGGCAGGGTGGACACGGCTACAACGCCAACGGCTATTACGGCAACTACGGCTGGCAGGAAGCCAACTATGAAGACGCCACTTACCGCTTCGAGTTGATGCCCGACTTTCTCGACTTTGCCAGCCCGCAGGACGAAGTGGATGCTACGGCTTTGCTCGAATACCATGCCGGTGTGAGTGTCGATATGATGTATGGGGCCAATGCCAGTGGCGCCTATTCAGAAGATGTGCCTGATGCATTGATTGATTATTTTAGATATTCACCCAGCTTGATTCTCAGAGACTTGAACTATTACACATTTGACGAATGGGAAAACATGATTTATACGAACCTTGATGCGGGAATGCCATTGTATTATGCATCTTCAGGGCCTGACGGAGGACATGCTTATGTGCTTGACGGCTACGACGACTTCTATATGTTCCACCTGAACTGGGGATGGGCTGGATTCGACAACGGTTATTATCCCATCGATGGGTTTTATCTGACGTTCTATTCATTTCCCTGGAATCACAAAGCTGTTTTCAACATGCGTCCCAATCCAGAGTATTATGATGCGCCTATGGCCGTCGAGAATCTGGAAGCTTCAGTGTCGGATGGAGCCAATGCTGTAGGATTGACCTTTAATCCTGTTTACGAGACCCGCGGCGGTGAACCTTTGACCCAAATCGATGCCATCTATATCATGCGTGATGGTGTAGTGGTGGATTCCTTGGTCAATGTCTCGGAGCCCCAAGTGCGCTATACGGAAGAGTTGGAGAAAAACGGCACTTATTATTATACGGTGTATGCCGTCAACGAGGCGGGAATGAGTAAGGTGGCACGTGACACCGTCATGGTGGGCAGCACATGTGACCTTCGTTTCGAACTGGCCGACACTGGCGAAAACGGCTGGGACATGTCGTTCATCGCTGTTTTGGATGAAGATGGCAAGGTCTCGCAGCGTGTGGGGCTATGGGATGGCGCCTCAGCCTCTATCACGGTTCCGGCACCAAGCGACCAAACCGTCACCTTCTTCTGGACTTACGACAACACTTGCTATTCGCACGGTAGTCTCATTGAGGTTTCCTATGAGATCTATGATTGGGACGATAACTTGATTGTAGCCTCCAATGGCTATCCCGAGGTGGGCGAAATCATCACATATGAAATGAATTGCGACCCGAATGGTGTGGCTGAGCAAGAAATGGTGAATGTACTTTATCCCAATCCGGCTTCCCATAGTTTCACGGTCGAAGGCAAGGTGAAGGAAATCAAGGTGTTTGATGCGCTTGGACAATTGATGTATCAAGGCGTCATGAATGTCGTGGAAGTGAGCTCATGGCCCAACGGTATGTATTTCGTCCGCATCCTAGATGAGAACGATACCGTCTCAACGGTGAAGTTCATCAAGGATTAACGACTTTCTTGTATTGTTCAAACATTTGCTGTCCAATGTTTTGGGCGGCAAATGTTTTTATGGCATAGTCTCGAATGGCTTCGCGGTCGTACTCTTGGCAATGGTCAAGCAAGGTGTTCATGCCTTGCAGCAAAGCGTTTTCGTCACCCGAAGGAATAAGGATGCCTCTTTCGGGTGAGAGAATCTCGGCGATGCCGCCAACAGCAGTGCTCAATACGGGCACGCCGCTGGCAAAGGCCTCCACGATGACGCAGGGCAGGTTCTCGAAGTTGGAGAACAAGACGAAGAAGTCGGCATTCTGATAGGCTTGGGCGACCTCGGCAGAGGTCTTCTTGCCGTGGAAGATAACACAATCTTCCAAGTTGTGTTCCTTCACGAAAGCCTTGAACTCGGGCGCATCATAATCATGAATGACATGCAATTCGAAGTCATCGCGCTGTTGTCTTAATCTTTCGATAACACGCAGGATGCCGCTGAAGTTCTTGGCCTCGTCACGCAAGGTAGAGATATGAAGCATTCGCTTTTTCCCGCCTTGCATGTCATTCCTACGCAGGTTTGTGGGAAGGTTGGAAATGCTTTGCATTCGGCGTAGCCAATCTATGCAAGGCGGCTCACGCAGTTTAAACATATCCGTATTCACCAAATTATAAATCACTTGAAAGCGGTTGTGCACACCATGTCCCTCCATGCACCGCTGCAGATCGAGGCTGACGGGCATGATGAGCTCGGCATTATTGGCAATCTTGATGATTTTCCGTTTCAGCTTACCGACCAAAACGTCCTTGTTCTGCGGCTGGTAAATGGTCCAATGCTCGGTAAGGACATATTTGTAGCCAAAGAGCTTCTTCCACAGCAAGGCCACTTGTCCAAGCGGGTAGGTGACATGCAAGTGGATGAGATTAGGCTCAAAGAAGTGTTTTTTGATGTAGTTGAGGCCATATTGGTACATCCGCAGCATCTTGAGCTTGCGAATGGCGTTGATCTTCGGCGGACGGATGTAAATCTGCACATGTGTATGATGCTGTCCCTTAATCTCCTTGACCTCAAAGGATTTCGTCATGTCTTTGCCGTCGCAGACGGAGAGGATGACGGAGTGGCACTCCTCGGGCAGGGCATCAATCATGCGGACGCAGAAGTTGCCTAAAGTGGGGTCGTCGGGGGTGGGGAACCAACTCAATAAGTGCAGGATGTTCATCAGACGTTCAGTTAGGAGTTAGCAGTTGTTCAGTTGTCGCTTTGCGTCATTGCGAGGAACTAAGCAATCTAGGGTGACAGTTATTCGATTTTATGCGTTTTGATGTTGATTTCAAAGTATTTGTGAGGTGTCTCGTAGGGCACAAGCTTGTGCGTGGGGAAGTCCTCGGGCAAATAGACGGCGCACAAGGTGTTGGAAACATGATAGATATGCTTGCGTTTCTCGGCAGGCGTACCGTCGAGGATGGCACCCATCACGTCCCAGCGGATGGTCTCAGGGTCGAGGCCGTAGTCGTGCCAAACGATGATGCTTCGTTCGCCTTTCAATAGTTTAAAGGCGGTCTCGGTGTCTTTCTTCACGCTTTCGTAATGATGGTCGCCGTCGACGAAGACCATGTCGTATTTCCCGAAATGCGGCCCAAAGTCAAAGGTCTGGGAGTCGCCGTAAAGTTGCACCACGTTGCCCAAGTCCTTGCTGAAAAAGCTGTGTAGGTCAGCATACAGTTGATTGTCAGTCAGCTTCATGATGTCTTCTTTTGGTAAATTGAAGGTGGCACAATGCTTGACCACCTCAGCTAAGTTGGCCACGCTCTCACCGCGCCAGGTGCCGATTTCAAAGTAGTCCTTTACCTCGTAACGTTTGGCCAAAGCTCGCAGCAATGCGATGTCGATGGGCATGGTGGCACCCGAGAGGTAGGCGTATGGCTTGGCGACTTCCTCAAAATCAGGGAAAAGCTCATTGATTTCGATGACGGGCAGACCGTCGGCGAGGCCGTATTTGCGGATGACATCTTCCTTGTTGCTGCCTTCGTCTTGCAGGACGAGGTTAAGCAGATAAGGATGCTTGATAATGCGCCCGAGGGCTTTGGTGAGTTTATGGAGTTTATTCATTTTCAGTAGGTTGTTTCAAGAATTGTTGTTTCAGTTCGGTGATGTAGTTTTGTATCTCACTCTTGGTTAGGATGAAGTCTCGGCCCTTGAAGCGTGACTCTTTGAAGAAGAACACGAACAGGAAAATGGCGTTGACCATATACGACACCGCCGAGGTGATAGCCGCGCCTGTGACGTCATATTTGGGTATTAGCGTGAATCCGCAAACAAAAGTGGCAACCAGCCCGCAGAGTGCCGCAAAGGTGTTCATCTGATAACGCCCCGTGCCCGAGTAATAGTGTCCAAGGATAAGGAAAACACAGTAGAGTAGGATACCAGGCGCGAGAATGCGGATGAGATGCGCCATCTCTCCGAAGTCCTTGCCGAAGACAAAGACATAGAACTGAGGAGGCAGCAGGCATAGCATCACTACGGCCACTGCCGAGACGAGCAGGCAGATTTTAGTGAGGTCTAATGTGAGTTTCTGCGAATACTCACGATCGTCGGCATTGGCGATGCGGGCATACTGCACCAAGGCGATGCTGTTGCTGATAATCCAGATGGCTTCGGCCAAGGAGACCGACCGTGAGAAAACGCCTACTTGGCCTCTTCCGATGTAACTATCCAGTAGATAATAACTTAGGCGAAGATTGAAGAACTGCACGAAATGTCCTGTCTGGTTGAGGAAACCGTATTTGAATAGGTCTTTGAGAACAGGACCATACTCTTTGTCTTTGTCGTTACGCAGGTTGGTGTATTCTTTTCGTAGCATCCACACGCCGAGCAAGAATGTGCCTCCGTAAGCAGCATAAAGTCCGATGATGTAGCCATAGATGTCAGTCTTTTTCAGCACAAGGTAATACACGATCAAAGTAATGGTTAGTAACACAGGCTGAAGCAGGGTATTATAGTTGGCCTTTTGTATTTCTTCCTTGCCGACCAAAAAGCGGAAGTTGATATTGCTGAGCGAGGAGATGAACGACAGTATAGCCACATGCACGACCAAATCGGACTCCAACTTGGGATAGAACAGCCTGATGCAGAAGCCCATGATAACGGCAATCAAGGCCGACCAAATCACCGAGGCGACCAATATCTTCTTGAACGAATGGCGTGGGGCGAGGTAGATGATGCTCGCGCCGCAGACGATTTCGGAGAAGATAAGGATGAAGGTGATGGAGGTCAGCACCAGCGACTGTGTCCCCGAACCCGTGTCGCCCAAGGTCTGGGAGATGATAATGGCGATAACGAAGTTGAGCGCGGCGGCCAACATCTTCGTTCCAAAGGTATTTAGGATTTTCTTGAACACAGGCGTTTGATATATGAATCAAACGACAAAAGTACGGAAATAGTTTTTAGGAAACAAAATACGTCTGGAAAAGCCTTTGTAAATGTAATAAATTGTGCGTAAATCAGCGGAATCGCAAAAATTTTGATAGATTCCGCTGGTTTACTGCAAGACAGAGCCACCTCAGCGCTCCGTTTTTGAAACAAGATACGCTTGTGACGGAAATAATTGGAAATAAGGGGTTAAGGTCTCCAAATCCTTCCACTACAACTATCACTCTCAGCCCCTGTCACCGAAGCCAAAACATTAGTCTTTCCCTCCATGCGGAGCAAACCAAGGAAAGCAAATACCAAAGCTTCTTTGTAGTCGATGATTTGCTTCTCGGGGACGACCACTTCATGTTTGGTGCGGGCTTGCAGACGTTCGATGAGGAACTTGTTCCTGGCACCGCCTCCCGTGCAGAGGATCTTGCCTTTGGGCAGGAAACTGATGGGTAAGGCAATCTGCAAGGCGATGTGCTCCACAAAGGTAGCCAGCATGTCGGGGACGGAAAGACCTTGCAAGAGGCCTTTCTGGTTGGCTTCGAAGAACTCGCGCCCCAAGGACTTTGGTGGGAACTGCCCGTAGAAAGGATGTCGGTTCAGCTGTTTCAACAAGGTGATGTCGACTTCGCCACTACGAGCCAACTCGCCGTCACGGTCGTAGTCTAGGCCGTTCATGTTGGCAAGGTAGTTCAGGGCTTGGTTGGCGATGCAGAGGTCGTAAGCAATGCGACGGCCGTCCTCGTCGTAGGACAGGTTGGCGATGCCGCCGATATTGAGGCAGATCTCGTAATCGTTGAAAAGAAGCTTGTCACCGATAGGTACCAGTGGTGCGCCCTGACCGCCTTTGCTGACGTCCTCGCTGCGGAAGTCGTTGATGACGGTGAAACCACAGGCCTTGGCTAACTCTTGTCCGTCACCGATTTGCAGGGTGTAATGCTCCTCGGGACGGTGGAAGATGGTGTGACCGTGTGAGGCCACAAAGTCGGGTTTGGCATTATATCTCCTTACAAAAGCCAATACTTGCTCGCCAAGGTATTTGCCATAATCCTTGTCCAGCTGCACCAAGTCTTCAGGCTGTTTGTGAAAGGCCTCGGAAAGTAATACTTTCCATTGCTCGGGATAGGGTAGGGTCTCGGCTTCGAGAATTTGGAAATGGTATTTGTTGCTTTCTTCTTGAAAGCGCACGAGGGCGAGGTCCAGCCCGTCCAACGAGCTGCCCGACATTAAGCCTATGGCGGTATATGTTTTCATATGTTTTTAATTCGGAATGTGGAATGCTGAATGCTGAATTAGGAAAGACATTCATCATTCATAATTCATCATTCCGCATTCTACAATAATGGTAACACCTTTCCCAGTTGTATGCTATTAGACCCTTTGACGAGTATCGTCTTTCCGCTGATAGGATAACTCTCAAGGTATTGGCACAAGTCTCCGACTTTTTCGAAGGTTTGCCAATCGGCATTCTCGTTGTAACTGCAGAAATTCTGCCCAACGAGCATGGCTTCTTTGTAGCCGAGTTCTTTCATCAGCGCGAGGATGCCGCGGTGCTCTTCCTCGGAGGCGGCGCCCAATTCGCGCATGTCGCCCAAGATCAGTAGGCTGTTTTCTCCACAGATATTGGCGAAGTTGATTAACGCAGCACGCATGGAAGTCGGGTTGGCGTTGTAAGCGTCCATGATGACGCGGTTGTTCTGCGTCTCAATCACCTGCGAACGGCTGTTGGTAGGTGTGTATGCCTCCAAGGCTTCGATGATGGCGTTCTCGTCCACCTCGAAATACTGTCCCACACCAATGGCAGCGGCAACGTTCTCAAAATTGTAGCTACCCACAAGATGAGTCTGTATGAGATGTTTCTTCCAAGCAACGCTCAGATAGGGTGCGCAGGCACCAGGTGCGACAGGGCAGAAAGCGCCACAATAATTTCCGTAGGAGATGCGTTCCTGTCCCTCCGACTGCTCCCAAAGCAATGGATTCCCTTGGTTGACGAACACGGCTTTGCCATGGGCTTTGATGTGCCGATACAATTCCGTCTTGGTCTTGATGACACCCTCGAAGCTGCCGAAGCCCTCCAAATGTGCCTTGCCGATGTTGGTGATGAGGCCATAATCGGGGTCGGCAATCTTGCAGAGGAAGTCGATCTCCCCAGGGTGATTGGCACCCATCTCCACGACGGCAATCTCCGTGTCGGGGTGTATGCTTAGCAAGGTGATCGGCACCCCGATGTGGTTGTTGAGGTTACCCATCGTGTGGATGATGTTGTATTTCTTGGCCAACACTGCCGAGACGAGTTCCTTGGTGGTTGTTTTGCCGTTGGTACCGGTGATGGAAAGCACAACAGCCTTGCTTTGCTGACGGTGATAGGCGGCAAGGTCCTGCAAGGTTTTCAGCGTGTCATCTACAATCAATATGCGTTCATGCTGAGGCAGGTCTTTGCGGTCGGCGACGACGAGGCTGGCCACGCCCGCTTCAGCTACTTGCAGGGCAAAGTCGTTGGCATCGAAATTCTCGCCTTTCAGAGCGAAGAAGACGGCATCTTTCTCGATCTTGCGGCTGTCGGTGGAAACCTTGTGGGCTTTGATGTAGTGTTGGTATATGGTCTCGATGGGGTTCATGTGACTTGCTTTTAATGAAAGAAGCCGCCTGACTGATCAAACGGCTTCAATGCTATCATGAAAAAGAATCTATTACTTTACTTTGCAAACGAACTGCCCACCTTGTTCATGGCGCAACGGAAGCCGATGGTGGAAGCGGACTGGTTCTGGTTGAGGTAGCGGCGCGTGCCAGGACTCAGGTAGTAAGGACCATCGGCCCAGGAACCACCTTTGTACACTCTTGATTCATCGCTGATGAGGGTCGTACCAGGGGCGTCGTTAGTGGCGTATTCATACATTTCTCTGGTGAACACGCTCTGGTCGTCTTGAGGATCGCTCCAACGGTTGCGGATGGCTGACATGTAGTCACCATCGTCATAGTTGGAGTTGAAGCTGGTACGGTAGTTCTGACGCTTGGCAGCTTCTTCTTGAGGGATGGGCTCTCTGCGGATGCGACCGAGGGAGTCTTTCTGCAGCAGGAAGCCTTCGTCGTCGACGGCTTTGCGGGTGAACACGTTACCACGGAAGGGGCTGTAGTCAGCCACGTCTTCATGAGACAGCGGACGATAGACGTCTTGGCACCATTCGGCCACGTTGCCAGCCATGTTGTACAGGCCGTAGTCGTTGGGCCAGTAAGAACCAACAGGGGCGGGCAGAGCGGCACCGTCGTTCAGGTTGCCAGCAACACCCATGTAGTCACCAGGGCCTCTCTTGAAGTTGGCCATGAAGCTACCATAATATCTCTTGTTGTCGGTGCGCAAACCATCACCATTCCAAGGATAGACTTTGCGCTCGCTGACGATTTCGTTGCTGGTGTTACCCACCAAACCGACAGCGGCATATTCCCATTCGGCCTCCGTGGGCAGACGATAGGAAGGCAGCAGGATACCGTCATCCATTCTGACGTTACGCACGCCGTCGCCACCCTTCGAGAGGTCCTTCTTGCCGTTCTTCACCTTACCGGTATATTGTCCAGCTAGATAAGCATCGGTATTGAAGTTCTCCTCGTCTTGCTGAGTCGGGTCCCAATCGAGGATACCGGCCTCAACGAGCATCAACTCGTTGACACGGTCGGTACGCCATGCGCAGTAGTCGTTGGCCTGCACCCAAGTCACACCGACCACCGGGTAGTCATTATAGGAGGGGTGGCGGAAGTAAATCTCCACCATAGGCTCGTTGTATGACAAGCGGTCACGCCAGACCAAGGTGTCGGGCGCAGCGTTGCGTACCACCTGAGGATAGTTTTGGCCATACACGCGGTTCAGCCAGTAGATGTACTCACGGTAGTCCACATTGCTGACCTCGGTGCGGTCCATCAAGAAGGAGGGCACAGTGACCTTGCGGGGCGAGTTGTCCCACGAATAGGTCAGATTGTCGGTCGTGGCACCCATCACAAAGGTACCTCCTTCGATGGCAATCAAACCGGGGCCGATTTCCTGATCGTTGATTTCGGTGACTTCAAAGCCTCCATTGTTGGCGTCATTATACGCCCAACCAGTGGTGCGCGAAGACTTCTTGGAGCAGGAAACAGTGAGCAGACCTGCCAAAACGATGATGGCTAATGTTTTGAATCCTTGTTTTTTATACATTGTCGTTCAAATTTGTTATCTATAAACTCAAACGGGATGCATTTATTGTATGCATCTCGCAAAATTTTTCAAAAAAATCACGCAAATTTAGGGACTTTTTTTCAATCCGAAGACATTTTTGACGATTTTTCTTTTTTCTCGCCAAAAAATCTCCTTATGTAATATTTTTGTCGTATCTTCGTTCTCTTTATAAGTAGGTGTGCCTGAAAAAGGTATGGTTTTTGTAATGATTTGATTGTTAAGTAATAAAGAGTTTTATGCAAAATAAAATACGCTCGTATTCGGTGTTGTTTTTGATGATCTTCGCCTTTTTGGCTCCCGTTTCCTTGTGGGGTCAGCTGAAGATGAGCTATCCGATTAGCTTGCAATGGAAGGGTGTGGCTGAGGAACGCGTCGGTACAGACACCTTATTATATATGGCACTTGAGTCAGCAGAATACAATGGTATCATGCCCGTGTTTTGCCAGTCTTTTCCCATTTACGATGATGCGGTAAAAGTGGATGCCCAACTCCTTGATGTAAAGACTGCGGTGCTTTCCGCTGAGGAAATGCAAGTGGCTCTTGATTTTTCATATGGCCTTGATTTTGAGCTGAATGCCATTCCGTTGCGGTCACGTGATGAGTCTTTGCTGTCAGTGCGTATCGTGCCTTTCCGTCAAAAGGGTAACCAATACGAAAAACTGATTTCAGCCAACTTGTCCGTGACATTGATACCTGACTTTGATGTTCAGCGGTCAAGTCCGACATATGCGAATCGCTCTGCCATGGCTTCGGGCGAGTGGTACAAGATTGGCCTTCCCGAAACGGGCATCTACAAACTGACCGCTTCCGACCTTTCCGAATTGGGCATCAATGTTTCCAGCATCGACCCGCGCCAAATCCGCATCTATTATAATGGAGGCGGTGTGTTACCCGAGATGAATGCCATCTCTCGTCCCGATGATTTGGTGGAAGTGCCTATCTATGTGGCTGGTGAGTCCGATGGTCGCTTCGACAACAATGACTACATTCTGTTTTACGGACGAGGTCCTGTTTGCTGGTCGCTCGAATCCGATAGGGTTGCTTATACTCATGCACAGAATCCTTATGATGATTATGCATACGCTTTTGTTGTCTTGGGCTTGGGTCAAGGCAAACGCATCAGTGAGGATTCGGCTCCCTCGGGCAATGCCAATGAGGTTATAAATCAATTTATTGATTATCAGGTGTATGAAAACGATCAATACAACTTGCACCATGTGGGACGCACCTTTTATGGCGACAAGATGGACCTCACTTCGTTTAAGAATATTGATTTCACCTTCCCCAACGTGGTCACTTCTAGAACTTGTTGGGTCCGTTCTGCCTTGGCGGGACGCAATTTCCAGGCTGCCAATTTTGAGGTGCATGTCGACAATGTGAAGAAAGCGACTTATTCGATTAAGACCACGACCGCTTCGTCGGAGAAGCCTTATGGCTATAATGTGGGAGGGTGGGTCAGCGCACAACCTTCCAGCGATAATGTGCGTGTTACGTTGAAACACGATGCTCTCGGTTCTTCTTCTACATCAGAAGGTTATGTGGATTATGTGCTCGTCAATGCATGGCGTCACCTGACGTTCACGGGCGGTCAAATGCTTTTCCGCAATCCAGAGGCTTCATTCGCCAACAAGACCTATGAGTATCGTCTGTCGGGCGCTTCGCAACAGACTCAAGTTTGGAATGTCAGCGACCCGCGAAATCCGACGATGATGAAAGGTCAACTCAATGGTACCACCTTCAGCTTCAAGGTGATGGGTAACCACGAAAACGAGTTCATTGCTTTCAATGGGAGCACCTATCAGACGGCAAAAGCCATCGGAAAGGTCGACAATCAGAACCTTCATGGTGTCCGTGACATGGATTTCGTCATCTTGTCTTATCCTGATTTTGTTTCGCAAGCCGAACGTGTCAAGACGATTCACAACCGCATCGACCCCGAATTGAACATCTTCATCACCACTCCAGAACAGGTTTACAATGAGTTCTCCTGTGGCGCAAAGGACATTTCTGCTATTCGTGACTTCTGCCGGATGCTTTACCTCGACAGCAATCCAGGCCATCGAATCAAGTATTTGCTTTTGCTGGGCGACTGCTCCTACGACTATAAGAACCGTGATGGCATCGTGGATTTTGTGCCTTCGTTTGAGACGGTGCCTTCGCTTTCCATGGATTCGGCTTTCGTTACGGATGATTATTTCGGCTTTATGGATGAGAACGAGGGCGATATTGATCATTCATTGGCCGACATTGGTGTAGGTCGTTTCCCTGTGCAGACTTTGGAGCAGGCTACTCAAATGGTTGACAAGATTGAACGTTACATCTTTAAAGACGAGTCCACCATGCAGCCATGGCGCAATACAGTCAGTTTCTTCACCGATGACGAAAGCCAATTTGTGACCAGCGCTGAGACGTTGTCAGCTATGCTGAAAAATGTGGGTGGCGATGGCGTGGTGGTCGACAAGATTTATCTGGATGCCTATCCACAAATCAGTGCGCCAGGCGGTGAGATTGCTCCCGAAGTGAACGCTGCCATCAACAGCCGAATGGAAAAAGGCACATTGATACTCCACTATATAGGTCATGGTGGTGAGGTGCAGTTGGCCGAGGAGAAAATCCTGCAAAGAAAAGACGTCGACTCGTGGCGCAACGCCCCGATGTATCCGTTGATGATCACGGGCACCTGCGAATTTAGCCGCTATGACGACCACAACCGCACTTCCTTGGGCGAATATGCGTTTTTGAACCAATATGGTGGCATGATTTCAATGTTCACCACTTCGAGAGTGACCTATGGCAACAATAACGAAGCTTTTGCCAAGGGAATCTACAATAATCTGTTCCGTATCTATGGCCAAGAGCATTATCGTTTGGGCGATGTGTATCGTATGGCGAAAACTTCGGGTCATAATGTGGAAAAACGCTATGTCTTTTTCGGTGACCCAGCCTTGCGCCTGGCTTATCCTAAATGGAAGGTGGAGACCATAAGCATCAATGGGCAATATCCAGGCCATGACTTGGACTCCATCCAGATCAATGATACCACATGGCTGACCTATCCGATTTATCGTGATACCATTAGTGCTTTGCAGCCGGTTGAAATTGAAGGTGTAGTGAAAGACCTGAACGGTCAGGTGGCCTCCAATTTCAATGGGGTGGTGAGTGTGATTGTGTATGATAAGGAGGTCGAGCTTACAGCCAACACTATAAATTACAAGTTACGCAATAGCGTGATTTTCAATGGAAAGACCAAGGCAGAGAATGGCAGGTTCAAGATAGAGTTTATCGTTCCTCGCGACATTTCCTATCGTTACGGTCAAGGATTGATCAATTATTATGCAACGGATTATGAGATGGAAGCAAATGGCAACTGCGATACGTTTATTATAGGTGGTTTCTATGACGAGGCCTATGATGACGACGAGGCTCCAGAGGTCAGGCTGTTCATTGATGACACGCTCTTTGTGAACGGTGGCTTGACGGGTCAAAGCCCGACATTGTTGGCCTTCATCGAGGACGAGAGCGGCATCAATACGACAGGTGCCGGCATCGGTCACGACATCTCGGCCACATTGACTGGACCATCGAAGAAGATATACTGCTTGAATGACTATTTCGTCGCCGAACTCGACCAGCCAGGCAAGGGCACCATTACCTACAAGATGCAAGACCTTGCCGATGGCGACTACACTTTGACACTCAAGGTTTGGGACATCTACAACAATTCCGGCACGGCCACCATCGACTTCACGGTGGTCAACAACGGTGGCATGGTCATTGAGAATGCTTTCAATGCGCCCAATCCGGTGACTGACGAGACGCATTTCGTGTTCGACCACAATCAAGTGGGCAACAATATGCAAGTGGATATTTACATCTATGATATTATGGGCCGTTGGGTGACCACACTTTCCGAACAGGTGTCGGGTACCTCAACACGCATTTCACCTATCCGTTGGGATGGTCGTGGTGCGCGTGGCGACAGTCTACGCAATGGCGTCTATATTTATCGCATTGTGGCCACCAACGACAACGGCGAAACGGCCACATTGGTTTCAAAATTAGTGTTAAGTAAATGAGAATCACTATGAAAAAGAGGAATATACTTGTTGTCGCGATAACAATATTGACCTTGTTCTTCAGCCAGACGGCCTGGGCGCAAGACAATACCTATCAGTCTGTACTGAGCGAACACACTTGGTACCGCCTTTCGGTGACCAAGGAAGGAGCCTATCGTTTGGATTATGCCGCCTTGAAGGCCATGGGCATCGATATGGATGCCTTGAATCCGAGCCAGATACGGTTGTTTGGCAATCTTTCTGGGGCTTTGCCGGAGAAGAACTCAGACAGCCGCCCCGATGACTTGACGGAGATGGCCATTTGCGTTACGGGTGCCGATGACGGCCGTTTCGATGAAGGCGACATGGTGCTTTTCTACGGTCAGGAACCCTCACGCTGGACACTGGTCGACAATAGCGTCAAGACGTATCAACGTGAACGCAACTATTATTCCGACACCACCTATTATTATCTGTGTGTCGACAGCGGCATGGAAGGTTTGAGAGTGGGGGAGAAGGCCAGTCTTTCTTTGGATGACGTTACAACGGTGATCACTGAGTTCCCTGACTATTTCTGGCATGAGGAGGAACTGTTTTCGCCCTATTCCATTGGACAAAACTGGTTTGGTGAGCGGGTTTCAGAAGAGGATTCCTTGCTTGTTATCCCGTTTGTATTTCCCGATTTGGTGAAAACCAAGGCTTTGAGACTGCGTTCTCAAGTGTTGGGCCGCGTTGCGAAGGATAGTATGTACTACAATGTATGGATTGGTGATAATCATGTGGCTAACAATGAGAGGATACAAAGTTTTGGCAACCATGAATACGGCAAGTCTTCGTCGTTCGAAAGGCAAATCATGCTTGATTCCGACACCGCCGCTTTCGAACTGAGCCTTGTACCCGCTGCGGGGGCATCGTTGTATCTGGATTATGTGGAGATCTATGGATGGCGTTTGTTGAAACGGTCGAATAACAACTTCCTTTTCCGTTTGATGCCGAGCCAATTTGGACACGGAAAAAGCGCCGTTTGGGTGCAGAACACCAATGCCGACTTTTGGCTTTGGGATGTGACTTCGCCCTTGCAGCCCATGCTTCAAGAAGGTGTGTTGAGCTCGGATAATTTTGTGTTTACCACGGAGGAAATAGCCGAAAAACGCTATGTGCTGTTCCATCCGGGAGCAGCCTATCCTATTGCAGGTTGGACGGCATTGCCGAATCAAAACCTTCATGGTATTGCCCAAGCCGATAACTTGATTCTGACGACACCTCTTCTCATGGAGCAGGCGCAGGCGTTGGCAGACTATCATGCCGAAAAAGATGGCTTGACTTGCTTGGTCGTCAATGTGAATGAGATTTACAACGAGTTCTCGACTGGCACACATGACCCTTCTGGCATCCGTGACTTTGTCCGGATGGTGTATCGCCGTAGTGGTGGCCAAATGAAGTATCTGACTTTGTTCGGGAAGGCCTCCTTTGACTTCCGCAATCTCTTGGGATATGGAGAGAATTATGTGCCGACCTATGAGACGTTCGTCAAGCCGGAGTATGAGTTGAGTTTCTGCGCCGATGACTATTTCGCGCTTATGGACGACGACGAGGGCAACAATTGTAATGGACGTGTCGATATTGGTGTGGGTCGTATCTCGGTTTCAACGGTGGAAGAAGCGGAGACGGTGTTACGGAAAATGAAGCATTATGATGACCTGGCCGCAACGCATGGCGAGTGGAAGACAGACCTTCTGCTATTCGCAGATGATGAAAAATTGAGTTATGTGAATTGGGCCGAAACCTATGACCGGATGATAGATACGATTTGTCCTTCTTTGACGAAAAAGAAGGTGTATTGCGGTGCCTATCCTACGGTAAACACATCGAGTGGAGTGGAGATTCCTGGCGCCAATGAAGATGTAATGCGCGCTTTCGACAAAGGAATGCTTTTCGTGTTGTATGTCGGCCATGGTGGCGTTAGAGGCCTTACAGGCGACAACGTTTTCACTAATGCCGACATTGCGTCGCTCGCCAATTACGACCGTATGCCATTTGTGTATACTGCTACCTGTGAGTTCACCAAATATGACAATCCACTGCTCATTTCAGCAGGAGAGGAGATGTTCTTGAATCCTCGTGGCGGTTGTGTGGCATTGTATACTTGCTGCCGTCCAACCTATGGCCCTCAGAACGATTGCCAGACGCGAGCCTTGATTCCTCTGCTGTCACAGCGAGATGAAGAAGGGAAGCCGTTGCGCTATGGCGACATCGTTAGGTTGGCAAAGAGTAACTCGCTCAATTTTGATAACCTGGTGAATAAAAACATCCGTTTCCTGTTTTTAGGCGACCCGTTGATGCGTTTCCCCCTGCCTGAGAAACATGTTACCTTGCAAAAAATCAATGGTACGTTGGTGGGTGATACCGACGACATTGAGCTTCATGCCATGAGTATGGTCTCGGTGGAAGGCGTGGTGAAGGGCATCGACGGCCAAGTTGATTCGGGATTCAACGGCACGCTGTGGGCGCGTTTTTATGACCAGAAGACAAAAGTCAGTGTGAAGTTTGATGACAATGACTCACGCAATGTGTATTATCACAAGGATGTACTGTTTCAAGGTCAGGTCAGTGTGACGGCAGGCCGATTCAACCTCTCCTTCCAAGTGCCTAAGGACATCTTGCCCGGAGAAGGTGAACCGCGCTTCAGTTTCTATGCCTATGACTCGATCCGTGGCGTCGATGCTTTGGGCAAGTTCTCCGACCTTTCTTTGGGAGGCATCGATCCTGCCATGGTGCCCGACGACCAAGGCCCCAGCATCACATTCTATTGGAATTCACCCGATTTTGAGGACGGACAGTCGGTTGAGCGTCAAGGGGTGCTCTATGCCGACCTCTATGATGCTCAAGGCATTTATCATTACGACTACAGCTTGGGTCGCGACATCATGATGAGCAGCAACCACTCAGCCTTCAATCATCTCGTGTTGAATGACCGTTATGAACCCGTCATGAATGACTTCAGACGTGGACGCATTGTCCTCCCTGTCAGCGACTTGGAGCCTGGCACTTATGAGTTCAGTTTGAAGGTTTGGGATACGCAGAACAATCCTTCCGAAGCCTCGTTGTGGTTTGTCGTCGACGATGACATGTTCCTCTCGCAGGTGCGCAACTACCCCAATCCGTTCTCAGAAGAGACTCGCATCACCATGACCCACACGGGTGAGGATGGTACGTTTGATGTCAACATCGAGATTTTCGACATCATGGGTAGACAAGTGCAGCATCTTTATAAAAAAGTGACCGCTTCCAATGGCGTTATTGAACCTATTCTTTGGAACGGCCGTGGCTATTCCGGGAATCCTTTGCAGACAGGTGTTTATCTCTACCGTCTCACTTTGACGGATGAGAAAGGGTATTTCCGCACCGTCAGTCAACGCATGGTGATCAAACGTTGAGGAAAAAAAATTTAGGGCTATACAATAAGCCATTTGAAATATCGTTATTTTTGCACGTTTAATTAATACAAGGAAAAAAATGAAAGTTAGAAGTATTCTTTTGATCGTGTTGGTCGTTATTGGAATGAGGTCTTTTGGTCAGAGTTATAATGAGATTTCTGGTCAATCGGTAAATCCTAATGTTATTACAACGGCAGTGCCTTTTGTTTCCATTTCACCCGATGCCCGTGGTGGCGCCATGGGCGATTGTGGCGTGGCCTCCGACCCCGATGTCTATTCCATGCACTACAATGCTGCGAAATATGTCTATCTTGAGGACAAGTTCGCTGCCGGATTGGGTTATAGTCCATGGTTGCGTAATCTGGTTCCCGACATGAATTTGGCTTATTTGGCCTTAGCTTATAAGATTAATGACCGTTCGTCAGTGGCAGGAACGTTGCGTTATTTCAGCTGTGGTGAGATCGAATTCAGAGATAACTACAACCAATCTTTGGGTAAGTACACCCCGAACGAATGGGCTATTGATGCTACCTATTCACGTATGCTCGGTGATTACCTTTCGGGTGCCGTGGCCGGTCGTTTCATCTATTCCGACTTGACCCAGAACCAAGGTGACATGGCTCGTCCAGGTATCTCTGTGGCTGCTGACGTGTCTGTCTTCTACAAACGTCCGGTGGAGTGGTTCAGCAACATGGATGCCGACTTCTCTTGGGGCGCCTCTATCAACAACATCGGAAGTAAGATTAGCTATAGCGGTGTTTCCGACCGCCGCGACTTCATCCCGACCACCTTGCGTGCCGGTGCCAATCTGAAACTGGAGCTTGACGAGTACAACTCTTTAGCCTTCATGGTGGATTTCTCGAAACTGATGGTGCCTACACCTCCAGTCATCGCAAGACAGGATAATGGCAGCCCGATTCTCAATCCTGATAACTCATATCAAATCCTCTATGGTTACGACAACAACGTTTCCGTCGTGCAAGGTATGATTCAGTCGTTCTATGATGCTCCAGGTTGGGGCTATAATGCCGACAACGAGTTGGTGCATTATGGTAAGTTCTACGAAGAGCTTTGCGAAATCAACATCGGTGGTGGTATCGAGTACTGGTACAACAACATCTTTGCTGTGCGTGCCGGCTATTTCAACGAGACTGCACTGAAGGGCAACCGTAAGTATGTCACCCTCGGCGCCGCTTTGAAATACAATGTGTTTGGATTGGATGTCTCTTACCTTATCCCCGTCAACACGGTGGCAGGCAGCAACCCCTTGGAGAACACCTTGCGCTTCAACCTGACCTACAGCATGGGTGGTAAGAAGGGCCAATGAATTTAATAGTAACTTATGAAGGCGGCTTTCGGGCCGCTTTTTTTGTTGTCATTGCGAGGAGGAACGACGAAGCAAATCGAAGATTCAACGTAGTTAATCTAGAGTAAAAGCTTCATGTTTAGACCGCTTCGTTCCTCGCAGTGACGAGCCAAAAAGAATATTGCTTCATTATGAAATCAAATTGCAAAAAGTCTTATTTTTGCGCCAAAATTCTGAGCACAATGAAAAAAGTATTGCCTCTTTTAGTATTGGTCCTGCTAGCCTTTGGCTGTCAGCGTGGCCCTGCAACTTATGAGTTTACCGACAATCCACGTGAAATAGTTCCCCGTGCGGAGAAATTCGTGAACCAAGTGGAGAAGAAGTCAAAACATTATACGGCCGAGGATTGGGATCTCGCTGTGGAACAATTCGTTTCCATGAGCAAGAATTATGTTGACAAGTCTGCAGACTTGACACAGGAAGAAATAATGAAGTTCAACAATGCCCGCCTCAAATTCATGTCGGCTATCCATGCCAATGGCACCGAAGAAATGGCCATGCAAGTGAAGAAAATCTATTCGGAGTTGATGGGAGAATAGTTCATCTCCTGCTGTTTCCCAAACCGATGTAATACAACAACGAGACCAAGGAAGACAGGGCTGCGACCACGTATGTGCTTGCCGCCCAGCTGAGGGCTTCTTTGGCTTGTGCTAACTCAGTAGTGCTGAGTGAGTTGGATGATTGTAACCATGCTAAAGCCCTTTTGGAGGCATTGAACTCGACAGGCAAAGTGATGACGCTAAAGAGGAACACCATGGCGAACATCGCAATACCTATCCAGAACAAGGCCGGGAAAGTGTTGATGAGAAACAACCCAATGAGGATGACAATCATCGAAAGTTTCGAGGAAATGCTGACGGCGGGTACCAAAGCGGAACGTAGACGTAAAGGTGCATATCCCACTTTATGCTGCACGGCATGGCCGCATTCATGGGCGGCGACAGCGGCAGCCGCAACGCTGTTCATGCGATAGACGTCTTCACTCAGGTTGACGGTCTTCTTCGTTGGGTCGTAATGGTCGGTCAGTTGTCCTTTGATGCAAGTGACTGAGACGTCATTAATGCCATTGTCGCTCAGCATCTTCTGTGCGATTTGTGCTCCTGTAAGTCCGCCAGGCGAAAGTACTTTCGAGTATTTGGCGAATACGCTTTTAAGTTTCCATTGGACCAGCATTCCTACAACGCCGATGACAATAATAAGAATCCAATTTGCGTTCATGATTTCTGTTTTTTAATGTTTATGGTGCAAAGATAATGGATTTTTTCCGATTGTTTGTTGAAAAATTCACTGACCAACATTGTTTTTCCTTATTTTTGAAAAATTTTTGAAAAATCATTTCACAATGATCATATCGATGCAATCCTTTCATTTGTTCTTGATTATCATGGCTATAGTGGCATTGGTGGTGTTTGTCAGCCTGTTTTTTGTGGATGCCGGCTATGGCAAGTTCTACGATAAAAAGTGGGGCCCTGCGGTCAACAACAAGCTGGGTTGGGTGTTGATGGAGTCGCCTGTGTTTATTGTCATGTTGCTGTTGTGGCTCTTTTCCGACCGCCGTAATGACTTGGTGCGCATGGCTTTTCTGTTTTTGTTTGAACTGCACTACATCCAACGATCCTTTGTGTTTCCGTTCCGGATGCGTGGACACAGCATGATGCCGCTTTCCATCGTCTTGATGGGCGTGACATTCAATGTGTTGAACGCCTTGATGCAGGGTGGCTGGATATACTTTATTTCACCCGAAGACTATTATCCCGCTGATTGGCTGACCGATCCGAGGTTTATCATCGGATTCTTGATTTTCATCATTGGCATGTACGTCAATATCCAGTCAGATGGCATTATCCGTAACTTGCGGCAGGATGGCGACACCAACCATTATTTGCCCCAAGGCGGCATGTTCCGTTATGTGACCTCGGCCAACTATTTCGGCGAGTTTGTGGAATGGGTGGGCTTTGCCATACTCACTTGGTCTTGGTCGGGAGTGGTGTTTGCCTTGTGGACTTTCGCCAACCTTGGACCTCGTGCCGACCATATCTACAAGAAGTATCAGGCCGAATTTGGCGACCAACTCGACACGAAAAAAGTCAAAAGAATCATTCCTTTTATATATTGACCTATGGAAAACTCAATCATATTCACCCCTTGTCAAATTGGGCCTATCACCTTGCGCAACAGGGTGATACGTTCGGCGGCTTTTGAGAATATGGCCTATGGCAACCGCCCATCCGATGATTTGCTCAACTATCATGAGGCTGTGTCCCGTGGTGGTGTAGGCATGACGACGGTGGCTTATGCTGCAGTCAACAAGTCTGGTCTTTCATTCAATGGCCAGCTTTGGATGCGCGAGGAGATTGTCCCCGACCTGAAACGCCTCACCGATGCCGTCCACAGCCATGGCGCGAAGGCTTCCATACAGTTAGGTCACTGCGGCAATATGACGCATCGTTCCACTTGTGGCTGTATGCCTGTGGGTGCCTCGCGTGGCTTCAATCTATATTCGCCGACCTTCGTGAGGAAACTCAGAAAATCGGAGATTTACGAATTGGTTCTTGACTTTGGCAAAGCTGTAAACTTGGCGCGCAAGGCGGGCTTCGACTGCGTGGAAATCCATGCGGGACACGGTTATCTCATTAGCCAGTTTTTGTCGCCTTACACCAACCACCGCCATGATGAGTTTGGTGGGGTCTTGGACAACCGTATGCGTTTCATGAAACTCGTCGTCGAAGAGGTGATGAGGGCTGCGGGTAACGACATGGCTGTGGTGGTCAAATTGAATATGCATGATGGTTTCAGAAAAGGCATGGATCAGGACGACTGCATCATTGTGGCGAAAGAGCTGGAAAAGCTTGGCGTTCATGCTATTGTGCTTTCGGCTGGCTTTGTCAGTAAGGCTCCGATGGAGGTGATGCGCGGTGCTATGCCGCTCAAGACCTTCCGCTATTATATGGACACGAAGAAGTTCTGGTGGCTGAAGGCGGGAATAGCCTTGTTTGGCCGCCTGTTGGTGCCTACGGTGCCTTACAGCGAAGGCTATTTCTTGAAAGATGCCAAGGAATTCCGCGCCAACCTGAAATTGCCTTTGATTTATGTCGGAGGCATGGTCTCGAAGGAAAAGATGGAGGAAGTACTCAATTCGGGCTTTGTGGCTTTACAGATGGCACGCGCTTTGATTAATGACACCGACTTTGTTAACAAACTGCACAGCGGTGAGCTGACGCGCAGTGAATGCAAGCACTCCAACTACTGCATCGGACGTATGTATTCCTTGGAGATGAAGTGCCATCACTGCGTTGACGAGGAACTGCCGAAGAGCATCAAGAAAGAGATCAAGAAAGCGGAAAAGAAAGGATGAACGCCACAAAATGGTTGAATCAGTTTCAGGAGTCGCATGGACATCGGCCATGGGCTTTGGTCACGGGCGGCAGCTCGGGCATGGGCTTGGAGTATGCGCGTCAGTTGGCTGAAATCGGATGCAACCTGCTGTTGGTCAGTAATCAAGCAGAGGAATTGCAGAAAGCCGCAGAGGAACTGAGACGCGACAGAGCCATTCAAGTGATGCCACATTTTCAGGACTTGGCCACCGAACCAGCGGCTGATGAACTACTGGCTTTCTGCCAATCCAAGAATCTCCAAATCGACATCCTCATCAATAATGCGGGAATGTTTTTCTTCGAAGAGTTGACCACGGAGAATGAATCCAAAGCCTTGACGATGATGCGTTTGCATATCTTCACGCCAACGAGATTATGTGTGCTGTTTGGTGAGGAGATGAAAAAGCGCGGCTATGGATACATTATTAATATGTCTTCAATGGCGGCCAATCTGCCTTGTCCAGGCATTACCATTTATTCGGCTACGAAGGCCTATTTGAAGAGTTTCAGCAAGTCGCTCTTTTTCGAGATGCGACCCTATGGAGTGGGAGTAACCACGGTTTGTCCGGCCGCCATTGCCACGCCACTTTACAAATTAAAGCCCAGTTTGTTGAACTTTGGCGTGAAAATTGGACTGATAGGCACACCACAATGGCTGGTGCGCAAGGCTTTGAAAGGCATGATGCGGAAGAAAAGGGTAGTGAAGCCTGGTTTCATGAACCGTTATCTACCGCCTTTGATTGCCATTTTGCCCCATGGATTAGTCAATAAGATATGGCAAAAGTACAAGTAACGATATTGTTTCTGCTGGCTTGTCTGACAGCCTCTGCCCAGTGCTATGAGAAAGTGCCTTTTGGTGATTTCGAGCAATGGGCGGTGCGCTATATTACTGAATCGCAAATCGTTGGTGGTCAGGAGAAAACCCTATATGTGATTGGACCGTCAGATACTATTCGGGGCAATGAGCCATACAATTATAAGAACACGATTTGGTCGTCATCCAATGCTTTTGCCAAGGTGATGGGCGTGGTGAAGACCAGCACGAACGTCACGCCTGACAAAGGTCCCAATGGGAAATGCGCCAAATTGGCCACACAATTCGCTTCTTGCAAAGTGGCGGGATTGGTCAATATCAAGGTGTTGGCGGCGGGCTCCATCTATTGGGGGAAAATGCTTGAGCCTGTCACAGGCGTTAGTGACCCGTATGCTTTTATGAACTGGGGCATACCATTTACGAAACGGCCTAAAGCTTTAGTAATCAATTACAAAGCTATCATTCCTAATACTGGGAAACTGGTGAAGGGCACCACTTTCCGTACCACTGAGTTTGATGGTTACGACCCCGCTGAAATCCTTTTCATTTTACAAAACCGTTGGGAGGATGAGGAGGGTAATATCCATGCAAAAAGGGTGGGTACTGCGGTTTATCATATAGAAAAATCATCCTCCGGCTGGGTGAGGGATTTTAGAGTGCCAGTCATCTATGGCGATGCCAGAAAATCAAAAGAATACGAGCCCTATATGGACCTGATTTCGGGTGACAAGACCATGTATGCGCTGAACAAGAAAGGCAATAAAAAAATCATCCAGGAAGAGGCTTGGGCCGAGGCGAATTGTCCTGTCACTCATGCCATTATGATGATTACCTCGGGCAGTCAAGGTGCTTTTATCGGTGCTTTGGGCAATGTGCTTTGGGTGGATGAGATTCGGTTGGAGTATTGAGGGATTTTTCAAGATTTGAATTGACTTTCCAAAACTTTTCCTATTTTTGCAGCCGTTTTTGAAAAAAGAATGAACTATGGATTTAAGTAAAATTGTATCGATATCTGGCAAACCTGGACTGTATCAGGTTAAGTCACAGGCCATTGGAAGACTTATTGTTGAATCGGTTGTTGACGGCAAGTGCTCGCCGGCCTTTGCTCGCGACCGCATGAGCTCGCTTGAGGAAATTTCCATTTTCTCCACTGATGAAGACCGCCCGCTGAAGGAAGTCTTCAAGATGATCCATGAGAAGATGGGTGACAAGGTCGACTTCGACTTCAAGAAAGCCAGCAATGACGAGTTGCGCGAGAAATTCGCTTTCGTCATGCCCGACTACGACGAAGAGGCCGTGTATCCTTCGGATATGAAGAAGGTCTTCGCTTGGTATCAGATGCTGATGGACAAAAACCTGCTTGATTTCACCGAGGAGGAAGCCCAACCTGAGGCAACCGAAACTCCGGCAGAAAAAGAATAATGTTTTCATAGGATATATTGGTTGGAAGCCGCTTTATGCGGCTTTTTTTTGTATCTTTGTCCCATCAAAAGGACGGAAAAATGACAAAACAAAATGCAGACCTCAAACTGGTCGAGAAACAGGACTTTGGTCGCTCGGTGCTGTTGCGATTGAGATCGGAACGAGCCTTGCCTGAAATACAACCGGGACAGTTCGTACAGGTGCGCGTCGACGGCTCGCCAAGCACCTATCTTCGCCGCCCGATTTCCATCCATGATGTGGATTTTGAACGGAATGAAATCAGCTTGCTGGTGCAGCAAGTCGGTGAGGGGACACGGCATTTGGCGGCAGCTGAAAACGACGATGTTATCAATATGGTGTTGCCTTTGGGCAATGGTTTCAGCTTTCCTGAGAAAGGGGAGAGGTGCCTGCTCGTCGGGGGTGGCATCGGCATTGCGCCTTTGTATTATTTCGCAAAGGTGCTAAACGAAAAAGGCATCTGCCCGACCTTGCTCTTGGGCGGTAAATCAGCTTCGGATCTGCTTAGGCTAACTGATTACCAAAAACTAGGAAAGACTTTCGTGACCACCGAAGACGGTTCTTTGGGCGAAAAAGGCTTTGTGACCATGCACTCGGTTTGGCAGAAGCAAAGTTTAGACAAAATCTATGTATGTGGGCCTAAACCTATGATGAAGGCGGTAGCGAAGTTGGCCGCTGAGAAAAACGTGTGGTGCGAGGTCTCATTGGAAAACCTGATGGCTTGCGGTCTCGGTGCCTGCCTTTGCTGCGTGGAGGACACCGTCGATGGTCACGTGTGCGTCTGCAAAGAAGGTCCGGTATTTAACACAAGGAGGTTGAAATGGTGAACATGACGATAGACTTGGGTCGCGGCCTGGTGCTGCGCAACCCTGTGATGACGGCTTCGGGTACCTTCGGCTACGGCGAAGAGTACACCGATTTCGTGGACTTGGCTCAGCTGGGCGGCATTATCGTGAAGGGAACGACGCTGCACCCGCGCGAGGGCAATCCTTATCCACGCATGGCCGAGACGGCTTCGGGGATGCTGAACTGCGTAGGACTGCAAAACAAAGGCGTCCAATACTTTATTGACACCATTTATCCGCGCATCAAGGACTTTGATACTAATGTTCTGCTCAATCTTTCCGGCTCCACTTTAGAGGACTATGTGAAAGGTGCCGAGATGGTGGATGCCTTGGACAAGATTCCCGCTATTGAACTAAATGTCTCTTGCCCCAATGTGAAGCAAGGCGGCATGGCTTTCGGCGTGACTACGACAGGCATTTCGCAGGTGGTTTCCGAAGTGCGCAAAGTGTATCATAAACACTTGATGGTCAAACTCTCCCCGAATGTGACCAATATCGCCGAAATTGCCTTGGCTGCCGAAGCTTCGGGTGCTGACTCGGTTTCCCTCATCAATACTTTGATGGGTATGGCCATTGATGCGGAAAAACGCAAACCGAAACTTTCCGTGATTACTGGCGGTTTGTCGGGTGCTTGTGTGAAGCCCGTGGCCTTGCGCATGGTGTGGCAGGTGGCCAAAGCAGTGAAGATTCCCGTAGTGGGCTTGGGCGGCATCTCCAATGCCACTGATGCTGTGGAGTTCATGCTCGCAGGAGCTTCTGCCATCGAAATTGGCACGGCTAATTTCATTGATCCTGCTATTTCAGCAAAGGTTGCAATCGGTATTGCTGACTATTGTGAGCGTCATGGATTCCAAAAGGTTACGGATTTGATTGGGGCTTTGGAATAAGGAACGGTTTTTGATGGGGTAATCCATGTTCAAAAACCCACTCATCATGAAGAAATCAAAAGTTTACCTCTTGTTGGTCGCCTTTACGATCATCGGTTTTGGCATGGGCTTGGCCTTTGACAACCTTTTCACGAAATCATACGCAAACGACAGCAATACGGATGCAATACTACCTTCCGAAAATGCCATGGAAGTCACGACAACGGGCACGGCTCGCAGTGCCGACTACGAAATCGTCACCATCTACGGGCGCAAGTACATCATTTTCAGCAATGGTGATGATATTGAAGTGCTGAATTATTAAGTTTGAACTTGTCAAACAAAATTGACCTCGGGACTTATCTTAATACCGAATTTGGCCTCCACAGAATCTTGGATTCTTTGGGCAAGTTCCACTATGTCCTGGCCTTTGCCACCGCCGTAATGCACTAATACGAGCGCCTGCTTCTCATACACGCCTACATGCTCGTCGCGCCAGCCTTTCCAGCTGGTCCCTGAGCACTGAGGTCCCTGAGCTTGTCGAAGGGCCGAAGGGCTGGTATGCTCAATTAACCATCCTGCTGGGACTTTTACCTTGCCATTAGGTTCATCATAATGCGGCATGTCAGGATATTTCTTTTGCAAAGCCTCATATTGCTCCCTGTCAATCACGGGGTTCTTGAAGAAACTCCCTGCGCTACCAATCTGCTTCACGTCGGGAAGTTTGCTATCACGGATGGCACAAATGGCATCGTGAAGTTGTTGCAAAGTCGGGTTTTCAATGCCGTTTTGCTCCAGATAGGCTTTGATGTTGCCGTATTCAAGATTCAGCGGGGCGTTTTTCTTCAAAAGAAAGTCCACTGAGGTGATGACGTATTGCCCCTTCAGTTCGTTTTTGAAGATGCTCTCACGGTAGCCAAAACGACATTCCTCTTTGGTGAAAACTCTTGTCTCACCTGTTTCCATTGCTATTGCCTCGCATTGCAGTAAGCTGTCTTTCAGTTCCATGCCGTAAGCACCGATGTTCTGCACGGGTGCTGCCCCGACTTTGCCAGGGATATGGGCGAGGTTCTCAATGCCATGCCAACCCTTGCATACGCAGAAGCGCACGAAATCAGGCCAGTCTTCACCGGCTTGGGCGCGGACGACAACTTCGTTTTTGTCTTCGCTAAGGATTTCTAGGCCTTTCGTGTTGATGTAGACCACGAGTCCTTCAAACACAGCTTCTTGGAAAAGAACATTGTTTCCTCCGCTGAGAATCAGAGTCTTATGCTTTTTCAATTCTCCACTTCTGATGAGCGTTTGCAGGTCGTTGATGGCATTGGTTTCAACGAAATACTTGGCAATGGCATCGAAGCCGAAGCTGTTGTAAGGTCGTAGGTTGACATTGGTTTTCATGGGTGCAAAAATACACAATAGAAGTTAATTCTCGCCGTTTCATCAAAAACATTCGTATCTTTGTCCCATGAAACGCGCCATCGTATCGGTGATTAACGATTTGGTAACGGACCAACGGGTCAACAAGTCGTGTCTGGCTTTACAAAAGGCTGGATATGAGGTGCTTTTGGTCGGACGGAAGCAACGCAAGAGTCCACCGATGGACGAACGCCCTTATGCCACGCACCGCATGAAACTGCTCTTCGAGAAAGGGCCGCTGTTTTATGCCGAGTACAACATCCGATTGTTTTTCTTCCTGCTGTTTCATCGAGCCAACTTTTTGCTGTCTAATGACTTGGATACGATTCTGCCCAATTATTTCATTTCGCGAATGAAAGGCATCAAGATGCTTTTCGATAGTCACGAGTACTTCACCGAGACCCCTGAATTGGTCAATCGGCCTAAGGTGCAACGCGTATGGAAACGGATTGAAGGCTATGTCGTGCCCAAGTTGAACGAGATGATTACCGTTTGTGACAGCATCGCCGACTTGTTCCGTGAGAAATACAATGTCAAATGCCACATCATACGCAACATTCCACCACGAGCTACCTTGCCTCCCAAAGGCGACAAACTGGCTTTGGGTCTGCCTGCCGACAAACATTTGTTGGTGTTGCAAGGCTCAGGCATCAATATCCAACGCGGAGCCGAGGAATTGGTACAGGCCATGGCACTTTTGGACGACTGTTTCCTGATGATTATCGGGGGTGGCGATGTGTTGCCTCTCTTGAAGCAAATGGTTGAAGATTTGAAGATTACAGACCGTGTGCGCTTCTTCCCACGTATGCCCTATCAGCAGATGATGGCCTACACGCAACTCGCCGAGTTGGGCTTCTGCCTCGACAAAGACACCAACCTCAACTACCGTTTCAGCCTCCCCAACAAGCTGTTCGACTTCATCCAGGCAGGCGTGCCGATTATAGCCTCGCATCTGACTGAGATTGAGAAGGTTATCAGAGAATTCGACCTTGGCCTTTTCATCGAAAACCATGAGCCTGCAACTATAGCTGCCACTATCCGTGAGGCCTTGTCGGATGAGGCGAGAAAGGAAAAATGGCAACGGAATTTGGCCATTGCGGCACAGGATTTGTGTTGGGAAAACGAGGAACAAAAACTGCTTGAAATATACAAACATTATGAATGATACTGATTATCACCTACATGTCATCGCTTTCGACGTACCATATCCTGCCAATTATGGTGGAGTCATCGATGTGTTTTATCGAGTGAAGGCACTCGTTGAGGCTGGCGTTAAGGTGCATCTGCATTGTTTCGAGTACGGTCGCGGTGAGCAGGAGATCTTGAATCGTTGCCATGAGGTGAAGTATTACAAACGCGACACTTCCTTTGCTAAACAGTTGAGTCTAACACCTTTTATTGTCAATTCGCGCCGTTCCGAGGTTTTGGTGCAGGACCTGCTGAAAGACGACTATCCTATTCTTTGCGAGGGTTTGCATACCACGGTGGTTCTCCTCGACAAACGTTTGAAAAACAGGAAGATTTATGTTCGCGCCCACAATGTGGAACACGATTATTACAATGGTCTGGGCGACACTGAAAGATGCGGTTGGAAGAGGCTGTTCTATCACACAGAAGCATGGAAACTAAGGCGTTATGAGTCAGTGTTGAAGAAAGCGTCAGGCATTTTTGCCATTTCTCAACAAGATGCCGAGTATTTTGGAAAGCGATATGAGAATGTTGTGCTCGTTCCTGGATTCAATTCCGCTGACTCTGTATGCTCGGAGACGGGTAGGGGAGATTATGTCCTGTATCATGGCAATCTTTCTGTGAGAGAGAATGAAGATGCTGCCAAGTGGTTGATAGAGAATGTGTTTTCTGAGCTTGACCTGCATTGTATTGTGTCGGGACTGGATCCTTCTGATAAGTTGATAAAACTGGCCGAAAAGTACAGCAATGTCACCTTGGTGGCCAATCCCGACGATGCCGAAATGATTGACCTTTTGCGACAGGCGCAGGTGAATATACTGGTAACGAATCAGCCTACAGGATTGAAACTAAAGTTGTTAAATGCACTTTATAATGGACGCTTCTGTCTGGTCAATTCTGACATGGTGAAGGGAACTTCGTTGGAAAGCCTTTGCGTGGTGGACGATGAGCCCGAGCGGATGATTGCTGAAATCAAGCGGCTGATGGAAGAGGACTTCACTGATGACGACATTGAAGAACGCGATGCACAAATGAGGCAGCTTTATGATAATGAGGCCAATGCGAAAAAAATCATTAGTGCCATTTACTCATAACTTTTCAACGCTAAACTATCAACTGACTCTAAACTCTATACTCTAAACACTAAACTCTCAACTATTCCATCTCCGAGCAAATCACCGTCCCATTCTTGCAGTTGGCGATGCGGGAGGGATATTTCTGCATTAAAGTGTAGTTGTGTGTGGCCATCAGCACAGCTTGCCCGTTCTCACTGATGCGGCGCAGGAGTTTCATCACATCAAGGGTGGTATCAGGGTCGAGGTTGCCTGTGGGCTCGTCAGCGAGGATGACGTCGGGGTCGTTGAGTAAGGCGCGGGCAATGGCGACGCCTTGCTGCTCTCCGCCCGACATCTGGTGCGGCATGCTTTTACGCTTGTCGCTCAGTCCCACTTTGGCCAGCACCTCATCGATGCGGCGTGAAATCTCAGCCTTTTCCGTCCAACCTGTGGCACCCAGCACAAACTCCAGGTTTTTCTCCACGCTTCGGTCAAACAGCAGCTGGAAATCCTGAAACACAATACCGATTTTGCGGCGCAAGTAGGGAATGTCTTTCCTTTTGAGTTGAGTAAGGTCGTAACCTGCCACGCGCACGATGCCGTCGCGGGCGGGCAACTCACCGTACAAAGTCTTTAACAAGGATGACTTCCCGCTTCCTGTGCGACCGATAAGGTAGATGAACTCGCCTTTGTTGAGCGTAAGGTTGACGTCGCTAAGGACAAGATTCTCCCGCTGGAAGATAGACGCGTTTCTGATTTCTATAATTGGTTCCAACATACTCATTGATTTGTTTTATTGTTCTTTGTCACAAAACCTACAAAACCCACAAAACCTTTTTCTAGACTGTGGGAAGCACGCCAACCGGCTGCTTCCCGGCGACGCACGGTTGTGCTGTCGCCATACGTGTTTCTGGAATTAGACATTGTTTTGCTTGTTTTGAAGGTTTTGTGATGAAAAGATTACCAGCTTCCGCTCGCTCCGCCGCCACCGAAGCCGCCGCCACCGAAGCCTCCAAAGCCTCCGCCACTGAAACCACCTCCACCAAAGCTTCCACCACCGAAGCCGCCTCCTCCAAAGCCTCCGCCCATGGGAATCCAGATGGTGCGGGTGCCGCCGCCGGAATAGTTCTGATTGCCATTGCCCGAACGGAAGATGAGGATGAGCGCAATGATGAAGATGAGGATGAGCCAAAAGGGAATAGGCTTGCCGCCATCGGCGTATTCGTCTTGGCTGAACTTTCCTGAGCATAGGTCCATGATGGTGTTCACGGCATTGTCGATGCCAGTGTAGTAGTCGTTTTCCTTGAAGGCGGGAATCATCTCTTTCTCGATGATGCGCTTGGCCGTGGCGTCAGTGACATATTGTTCCATGCCGTAACCAGGACTGATGTTCACTTGGCCTCTTTCACTGCCTTTCCTAGGCTTGACAAGGATGACAGCACCGTTGCCTTTGTCCTTTTGTCCCACACCCCAACTGTGGCCGATTTCTGTGGCATATTGCTCAACGCTGTAACCTTGCAGGTCATCGACGAGCATGACGAGGATTTGGGTGGAAGTACTGTCGTCGTAGGCCACCAACTTCCGCTCCAAAGCATCAATTTGAGAGGCAGTCAAAGTACCCGTGTAGTCATTCACCAAACGGGGCGGGACAGGAGGACTTGGCAGTTGGGCTTTCAGTGTTGAACCAAAAGCAAGCAGAACGAAAAGCAAGCCGAGTAAAAGCGTGTATTTCTGTCTATTAGTTGTCTTCATAGGAAATATCGTCTGGGATTTCATTGATGTCGTCGGATTGATATGGGAAATAGGCCTTGAGTTTTTCGCCGCAACGTTGGATGCCTTCTTCGAGACCTTCAGTGAAACGGCCTTCCTTGAAATGACTCAGCATCAGGTCTTTGACATCATTCCAAAAACCGTCTTCCACGACCTTGTCGATGCCCTCGTCGCCGAGGATGGCGAATTTGCGGTCCTTGACAGCCAAATAGATGAGCACACCGTTGCGCAGTTGGGTCTCGTTGAGTTTCAGACGGTTGAAGACGACCAGACTGCGTTCTTCGACATTGCCACGGCAATGGTTTTCGATATGCACTTTGATTTCGCCCGAAGTGTTCAACTCGGCCTGTCGGATGGCCTCCACGACGCGTTGGTCTTCCTCGCGGTTCAGTATGGTAATGGCGTTTGACATGATCAATCTGTTTTGAGTGCAAAAATAATCATTTTCCGCAATTCCGCATTTCAAAGTTGTCAATTCCCAATGTATTTTGTTTCTTTGCAAGTTGAACGGACAGACTATATTGATATGAAGTGTATTTCAAAAGCCATAACTGTTATGATATTGATGATGGTTTTTGCTGTGAGTTGCCAAAAACCAGATGAGCCGAATAATGGTGGAAACGATAATGGGAACGACGTCAACGGCCATGAATACGTTGACCTTGGGCTGCCGAGTGGTACGTTGTGGGCTACCTGCAATGTGGGTTCAAATACGCCAGAAGGCTATGGCGACTACTATGCCTGGGGCGAGACCGAAACAAAGGAACTATATGATTGGAAAAGCTATAAATATGGCCGTTTCATCCATGAGCGCTATGAGTTGAACAAATACTGTACCGACTCGGCCTTTGGGCTCAATGGTTTTGTCGACAACCTGACGGTCCTGGAGCCTGACGATGATGTGGCTCGGGTTTGTTGGGGCGAGGGCTGGTGCATGCCCACCATAGGGGAATGGGATGAGATGTTCCAAAACACGACCAGCGTATGGACAACCCAGAATGGTGTGAATGGGTGGCGCTTCACTGCCTCGAATGGTAATAGTCTTTTCTTACCCGCAGCAGGCTACTATTGGAATGGCGAACTTAATGCCGCCGACCTCGGTGTCTATTGGTCGGTCACGCTCAACGTGGAGTATCCGTACCGTGCTTGGGGCTTCCATTTCAATGCTTTCCAATGCCACCTCTGCGGCAGCAGCGACCGCAACCGGGGACAAACGGTGCGGGCGGTGCGTTGCCGTCAGTAAAGCAATCCGAACAACCAAAGCGGGATTTTGTTTCCATAGCCCATCTCGGTTTCATCGATGGCTAAATGTAGTATTTCAAAACACAAGTATTTTGCAAAAAATAATGTTTAAAAACACTAAAAATTACAAATTATAATGTTTATAAATACTAAAACAATATTAAAAATAGTGTTTCTAAATACTAATTTTAGAGCTTAGATTATTTAAAGTGTTTGTCGGGATGGACTGTCTTTTTGTTTATTCTGAAATCATTTCTTTGAATGTCCTCAACGAAACCACATTCAAGGGTCTGTCAATTACTGTTTCTCTGACATCACGGTCACCAGAGACTAGATATTTTGAATGAGATTGGAAAGCTAAATCGAAGAGGTAGTTGTCTTTGGGGTCTCGGCAGCTCGAAAACTCATTCTGAATGGTTAGGAAAGTGCTGATTTTCTCGTAAAACGAGATGTATGATTGTAAGGGCAAATGTAAGTATTTCTTGAATTTGTCGCGGCTGATGACCGAAATTAATTCATGAGTAAGCTCCTTGGCACGAAAAAACTCGACATCGTGATTTGCCATCAAATCAACGAGTTCGGTGAATTTTCCTTTCAAGAAATAGGAAATCCAAATGTTGACATCGAAGACGGTTCTATTGTCCATTTCTCACTTTTTTAACCTCATCAACAATCTCTTTCATGGTGATGTTGTTCTTCTCTACAGAATTATCCAAACGCCGTGCTTCCTCCCATAAAAGCATCAGTTTCAATTGCTTTTCCAGTTCCTGCTGTTGGTTGGTGGCAAGCTGGGTTACCAGAAAAGTAATTCTTTGGATAATGCTGTCCGTATTTAATGTCGCGTTTTCCATCTTTCTCTTTGTTTTGCACCTGCAAAATTACTATTTTCTTTTAGAAAGTGGTTGGTTTGGATTATTTTTGTTTCTTTGCAATGTCAAACAACTAAAACAAAATGGATATGAACAGAACTTTGAAGGCAGCTGCAGCCATGATGCTGATGATGGTTTTTGCGTTAGGTTGCACAAAACCTAATGAGCCGAATAACGGCGGAAACAACAGTGGTCAAAACGATAGTATTGCCGATAACAGCGGTACTTTGAATGGTCACGATTTTGTTGACCTTGGTCTGCCGAGCGGCACTTTGTGGGCAACCTGTAACATTGGTGCGAATACGCCTGAAGGCTATGGCGATTACTTCGCTTGGGGCGAGACGGAACCGAAAACAGTTTATGATTGGACTACCTACAAGTATTGCAATGGAGATTCCGACCAATTGACCAAGTACTGCCAAGAGGCTATCTATGGCTATGATGGTTATACCGATGATTTGTATGATTTACAACCTTCGGATGACGCGGCCACAGTGAATTGGGGCGAGGGTTGGCGCATGCCGAGTGCCGGTGAAGGCGATGAACTGTTGAGCCAATGCGAACTTAAAAGAGACACGGTTAATGGCGTACCAGGATTGCGAATTGTGGGAACAAATGGCAACACGATCTTTCTGCCTTCGGGAGGTGCGAAAGGGGACTTCGTTGGCCCCGCCCCCGAGTCTTTGCAAGTGGGTGGTCACGGCTATTATTGGGTCAATGAAAGATGTTACGCTTTTAATAATCAGATGGTAGGGTGCTACGATCACACGGCGAATTTCATCAGCTTACCTGTCGTCTATAGTGCTGGTGGGAGGACAGAGCGTATGATAGGCATGTCTGTCCGTCCAGTTCGTTCAGCAGAATAAAATTCTATATGCGTTATAAAAGTTAAAATCCCCACAACACCAAATGGCGTTGCGGGGATTATTGTTTCTGATTCTCAAATTCTCAAATTCTTGATTATAACTTCTCAAGATTCCTCTTGACAAACTCGCTCAAATCCTTGCCTTTCAGCAAGTTCTTCGAGAGCAAAGCGAGGTCGTAAATCTGTCGAATCGTGGCTTCCTGTGCGGTTTCGTCCTTGTCCAAGAGGCCGGTGATGACGGGACTGTTGGTGTTGAGCATCAGTGTGTAGCTGTCGGGCATCGAGCCGTAGAACGACATCGGACCGCCGCCCATCTGCTCCATCTCCTTCATGCGGCGCATCCACTCGTTTTGGGTGACCTCCACAGGAGCGGCTTCGGCACCTTCGTTGCTGAACTCCACGTTGAACTTTACCTTGTCGATGACCTTCTCGAAGGCGGCCTTCACGGTCTCCTTCTGCTTGTCGTCGAGGCCCGAGGCGGCTTCCTTGTCGTCCTTCACGATGAGCTTGTCGATGGTGTTGGAGTCCACACGGGCAAACATCGCGCGGTTGTCGTCGCCCTTTTCGCCTTCCTTCTGCTCGTAGGCACTGATGAAATGCGGGTCGAGGATGCCGTCCATCATCAAGACGTTGTAACCCTTGGCCTTGGCGTTCTCGATGTTGGTGTATTGGTCGTCCTTGTCGGTGGCGTACAGGTAGACCAGCATCTTGTCCTTGTTGGTCTGGTTTTCCTTAATCAAGGCCTTGTATTCCTCGATGGTGTAGTACTTGTCGTCGGTGTCCTTGAAGAGGAAGAACTTCTCGGCGCGTTCGTAGAACTTCGGGTCGCTCATCATGCCGTATTCGATGAACACGCGGATGTCGTCCCAGTTTTTCTCGTAGGCCTCGCGGTCTTTCTTGAAGAGCTCTTCCAGTTTCTCGGCCACCTTTTTGGTGATGTAGGTCGAGATTTTCTTCACGTTCTGATCGCTTTGCAGGAACGAGCGGCTGACGTTCAGCGGGATGTCGGGCGAGTCGATGACGCCGTGCAGCAGCGAGAGGAACTCGGGCAGGATGCCTTCGACGCTATCGGTCACAAAGACCTCGTTGCAGTAGAGTTGGATCTTGTTGCGCTGGAACTCGTAGCGGTTCTTCACCTTCGGGAAATAGAGGATGCCTGTGAGGTTGAAGGGGTAGTCCACGTTGAGGTGGATGTGGAACAGCGGCTCGCCGAAGTTCATCGGATAGAGCGTGTGGTAGAAGTCGTTGTATTCCTCGTCCTTGATGTCGGTCGGGGCTTTCTTCCACAGCGGAGCCACGTCGTTGATGATCCATGGCTTTTCCACTTCCTTGGTCTTGGGCTTGCCGTCCTTGTCGGTCTCGCCCTCGATTTCCTCCTGCACCTTGCGCGTGCCGAACTGGATCGGGATGGGCAGGAACTTGCAGTATTTGTTGAGCAGTTCGCGGATGCGGCCTTCTTCGAGGAACTCGGCGGCATCGTCACTGATATAAAGGATGACGTCGGTGCCACGGTCGCCCTTCGGGATTTCGTTCATGGTATACTCTGGGCTGCCGTCGCATTCCCAGATGACGCCGTTCTTGCCTTCTTCCTTGCAGGACTTGGAAATTAGCGACACCTTCGAGGAGACCATGAAGGCGGAGTAGAAGCCCAAGCCAAAATGTCCGATGATGTTGGCGGCTTCGGCTTCGCTTTGGGTCTTGAACTTGGCGATGAACTCCTCGGCGCCCGAGAAAGCGATTTGGTTGATGTACTTATCCACCTCTTCGGCGTTCATGCCGATGCCGCGGTCGCGCACGGTGAGGGTCTTTTTCTTCTTGTCGACTTCCACCTTAATGGTGAGGTCGCCCAGCTCGCCCTTGAACTCGCCCGAGGCGGCAAGTGCCTTCAGTTTTTGCGTGGCATCCACGGCATTACTGATGATTTCGCGCAGGAAAATCTCCTGGTCCGAATAGAGGAACTTCTTGATGACAGGGAAAATGTTTTCTGTCTTTACTCCAATGTTACCTGTTTGCATATCGTTAAGTGTTTAAAAATCGAGATTTAAGATTTATAATTGGCCGATGGCTTATGGCTCATAGCCTATGGCTGCCTTGAAGTTGAGGCAAGCCATAGGCTATAGGCCATCGGCCATAGTCAAATAGTGTGCCAATGGAAAAACTGACATTTTGGCAAGGAATTGTTGACTTGAATGATAGAAGTTTTCTATTTTTGCAATCAAAATCTTTTTGGTATGAAAAAAAACATGTTTGT
>JAEEGJ010005807.1_pt1 | contig 38019 bp, 40 predicted proteins | sample 8958761 | NCBI WGS metagenome assembly JAEEGJ01 (sample SAMN16246546, study PRJNA631951) | gut metagenome | biome: gut microbiome; feature: rumen; material: RS-attached | host: Bos | place: Iran: Karaj | collected 2018-10
CTCAAGGCTCCCCGTGCTGTATCACCAGTCTTACCGCTCTTCCTCTCGTCCGACAGCTTTATTATTATATCATCATTATCTACCTTTGTCAACTAAAAATATTGCCGTTGAATCGACCTGTTTTTATGTATATTTTACCGTATTATATTTTTTATATACCACAGGAACGCCAGTAGCCTTTTGCTGCTAATAACATTCCTATACCTATGAGTACTGCTGTCTCTTTGAACCATCCCTCCGAGCGCATGGAGCTTTTTACATCTATTCTGTTCATTCTATTTTACTTTAGAAAGGCATATATGAACCTTGCTGAAAACATTACCGTTACGCCTACCATTACCCAATACAGCACTATGTTCTTCTTCATCGCGTCTTCGTACTCAAATCTCTCAGGCTGCTTCGGATCGTAAATGATAAGCTCCTTCGCTCCGACTTTCAGTGGTTGATTGTAGCCGGCCTTATCGACTGCTTCGATCATCTCGCCGTCAACTTCGTAGCGCATCTTGTGTGCATAACCGGCAATCTGCTGTTTTTTTCCGCGCGTTATCTCAGATACCTCTACGACTTCCGCAAGCACTGTAATGCCGTGCTTCTTTATATATGTTAGTTTTTTCAGCTGAATTAGCGACACTATTATTATTATAATGCCGACTATTGCCCAAATCAATTCCTGCATTTTATCACCTCTTTGCAATAATAGCATTTTTACGGCTTTTTGTCAATAAAACGGACATCAGTCGATGTCCGTCTTCTCACATACAGTATTTATCGTACTTAACTTCGCCTTTCGCCTTTTCGGGATAGTGTACGGCAAGGAAATTGTAAATCTCTGAAATCTCGCTGTCTTCCGCACCCATTATTCCATTCGCCTGCTTATCGTAGACATTGTCCGCTATCGCACGCAGGCAAACATAATTCCATGAGTTTTCTCCTGTTCCGACTTTGAATCTAAGTTCTGCCCATATTTCATGGTATTCCCTGTGCTTATACCACTTGAATGCATAACTGAACGACTTCACTTCTGACATATCAATATCGTACTTCACCCAGAACCATTTCCAGCTTATCCTTTTCTCATCGTATCTCACTACCGTCATTTTGAAGCTCATATACGCCTCTGTTATAGTTACTGCAATTAAATACACTACTGAATATACAATGACCAGTTTATAGTGTTTGTCATCTAAGATGAGCGTAGGTATCAGCCACAATAACACAACAAGAGGTGTTGCAAACCAGCGCATATCCCATATTTCTTCAGGCTTGTAACATATCTTCTTTTCGTTCATAATCCCTCTCATTTCACAAAACGGACAGCCAAAGCTGTCCGTTTCTTTATATGTAGTTCTTATGCCATTAACTTGACCATTACAGCCTTCTGTGCGTGGAGACGGTTTTCTGCTTCCTCGAAGATCTCGTTTGCGTGAGCCTCAAATACCTTCTCTGTTATTTCCTCTTCGCGGTGTGCAGGCAGACAGTGGAGTACCATTGCGTCTGTGTTTGCAAGTGCCATGAGCTCGTCGTTGATCTGATATCCTGCGAAAGCCTTCTTACGCTTTTCAGCTTCGCCTTCCTGTCCCATTGAAGCCCATACGTCTGTAATGAGTACATCTGCATCCTTAGCAGCCTGCTTGGGGCAGTCTGTCATCTCGAACTTGTCGCCGTACTGTGCAGCAAAGTCAAGTATTTCCTTAGGAGGCTGGTAGTCGTTCGGGCAGGCGATAGATACTGACATACCTACCTTGAGTCCGCCTACGATAAGGGAATTTGCCATGTTGTTTCCGTCACCGATAAAGCACATCTTGAGCCCGTCAAAGCTGCCCTTGAACTCACGGATAGTCATAAGGTCAGCAAGTACCTGACAGGGGTGACAGAAATCTGTAAGGCCGTTGATTATCGGGATAGAACCGTACTGTGCAAGATCTTCAACTTCCTTCTGCTCGAATGTACGGATCATGATTCCGCTGAGGTAGCGGGAAAGAACTCTTGCCGTATCCTGAACAGGCTCACCTCTTCCGATCTGAAGATCATTTGAGGAGAGGAAGAGAGGATATCCGCCAAGCTGATACATACCTGTCTCAAAGGAAACTCTTGTACGTGTAGATGCCTTCTGGAATATCATACCGAGTGTCTTGCCCTTGAGGTGGGGATGCGGAATGCCGTGCTTCAGCTCATACTTCAGCTGATCAGCAAGGTTGAGGATGTCTATGATCTCTTCTGTGCTCAGGTCGAGCATTTTAAGTAAATGTTTCATATTTTCTACCCTTTCTATCTATGCTTATTTTTGCTTGTTCATATCGCCGAACGTCTTGTCAATTGCGACTGCAAACAGCGGTATATAGTCATCAAAGAACTTATTGTCAATGTCGATGTCATAGTGCAGCTCGCCGCCGACCGTGATCTTTGTCTTGATTATTCCGACTTTTTCGCCGTCGCTCGTTATATCGAAATTGTGTCGGTCCTTGCTGACAAGAGCGAACTTCATATTCTTTCCGTCTGCGGTTATCGTAGGATCGAGGAAGAGCGACTTGCATTCCATTTTAAGGAATGTTACATCGTTCAGTATTATGCTGAATGCCGGCTTCTTATCATCACCGGTCTGGACTATCGTATAGAGGACATAGTTGCTGGCATCGATAAGATTATACTTCTGACCGAAGCCTTTCTTCTTGATAGTATAGATCTGTCGCTGTTTTTTATCCTCGACAACATACTTATTACCGCCTTTAGGCATTAATAATAGCTCCATACTCATTCCTCCAGTATGCTTATCAGGATACCGAGTCCGTCTTTAAGCTCATCGTAAGAAATAGTCAGCGGCGGCAAAAGTCTGACCTTATCCTTAGCCGTCAGCACGAGAAGTCCCTTGTCGAGTGCAGCTCGTGCGACCTCAGCCGCTTTCTTTGTTTTAAGCTGTATCCCTACCATAAGACCAAGTCCGCTAACGGAGCTTACCTCGCTGCATTTTTCAAGTTCACTCTTGATAAACGCAGCTTTATTGCATACCTCATCGAGGAAACCTTCGCTTCCAAGCCTGTCAAGAACTGCCAGGCCGCCTGCACAGGCTATCGGATTTCCGCCGAAGGTCGAGCCGTGTGTGCCCGGAGTGAGAACTCCGCTGCATTTTTCATTCATAAGGCAGGCACCCATAGGGAGTCCGCCTGCGATGCCCTTTGCGAGTGTAGTTATATCAGCCTTTTTTCCGAAATGTTCACCGGCAAGGAATTTTCCTGTTCTGCCCACACCTGTCTGTATCTCGTCAGCGATGACCAGTATATCCTTGGGAGCACAGAGATCGTAGATGGCATCAACGAACTCCTGGCTGAGCGCATTTACTCCGCCCTCGCCCTGAACATATTCGATCATTACTGCACATACCGTATCGTCGAGCTTTTGCTTGAGGTCTTCGATATTGTTTGCCTCAACATTTATGAAGCCCTCAACAAACGGGAAGAAATAGTTATGGAAAACGTCCTGTCCGGTTGCTGAAAGTGTCGCGATAGTTCTGCCGTGGAAGGAATTCACAAGGGTTATGATATTGTGTCTGCCCTTGCCGTACTTGTCGAAGCTGTATTTCCTTGCGACCTTGATTGCACATTCATTTGCTTCAGCACCGCTGTTGCCGAAGAAGATATTTGTGTATCCAGTCATAGCGCAGAGCTTTTCAGCGAATTCAGCCTGTACCTCTGTGTAATAGTAGTTTGAATTGTGCTGGAGTGTGCGTACCTGAGCGCAGACGGCGTCAGCCCACTTCTCGTCGCAGTATCCGAGAGAATTGGTACCGATTCCGCTGCCAAGATCAATGAATTCTTTGCCGTTTTCATCGACGCAGCGTCTTCCTGCGCCCTTCTTCATAGCCAGCGGCATACGTCCGTAGGAGTGTGCGATGTGTTTGTCGAATCTTTCCATTACCTTATCATTTGAGTTCATATTATTTCTCCTTCCGACTGTGCCGCAAACCTGCAGCAATACTTCCAAACATTTAGTAGATACATATTAATTATAACGCCATTTATGCAATAAAATCAATAACTTTAACATTATATTGAGTAAAATTTCTGTTTATAAGTAAACATTTTTATGTTATATGGACTGTTTCATGTAAACTGTGTTCCAATTCCCTCGTTGGAGAGTATCTCGATGAGTATCGAGTGGGGAACTCTGCCGTCGATGATGACAGTCTTGTGGACACCGCGTCTTACAGCCTCAACACAGCAGTCGATCTTGGGAATCATACCGCCTGAGATGATGCCCTGTCTCTTGAGGAAAGGCACCTCGCTGACATTTACTTCGGGAATAAGAGTCTCCGGATCGTCCTTATCACGAAGAAGTCCTGCGATGTCTGTCATGAGGATGAGATTCTCAGCGCCGAGCTCAGCTGCGATACGTGCAGCTGCTGTATCAGCATTAACATTATATGTGTTGCCCTCTTCATCAGTTGCAACTGTTGCGATAACGGGAATATTTCCGTTTGCAAGAGCATCGAGGATGGGCTTGGTGTTTACCTTTGTTATCTCGCCTACCCAGCCGAGGTCCTGACCATCGTCTGTGGTCTTCTTCTCAGCCATGAGCATTCCGCCGTCTATGCCGCAAAGACCTACTGCGCTGCCCTTGTGCTGTGCGAGGAGCTGAACGAGTTCCTTGTTGACCTTGCCGGAGAGCACCATCTTTACAACATCAACAGTAGCATCGTCTGTATATCTCAGACCGTTCACGAAACGGCTCTCGATATTGAGCTTTTTCAGCATATCGTTTATCTCAGGGCCGCCGCCGTGTACCAGTACGACCTTTACTCCTACGAGAGAAAGGAGAACTATGTCAGTCATTACAGCGTCCTTGAGTTCTTTATTGGTCATAGCGTTTCCGCCGTACTTGATAACGAGTATCTTGTTGTTGTACTTCTGAATGTAAGGCAGAGCGTCTATGAGCACCTGTGACTTATCCTGATTTGAGATCTTAACCATTTCTAACACTTCCTGAATAATTTAATTTATCTGAGATCGCCTGTATGAGAGTAACCGATACTCTCTGTGGATCCTTAATGCCGAATATTCCTTCGTTTTTATTGGTAATTATACCCTTGGGATTTGAATATGTCGCGTTGAATGTGACATAACCTATGTCACGCGGACCTGTTTTATAGTTCACACCTCTTATAGATGTAAGATTTATTCTGTGTGGCGTACTGCCCTTTAGTATTATCAGCGAGTTGTCTGTAATAGCATAGGAGCGGTTCTTGAAATTGCCATCCTTCATCAGAAGAACGGCGCATACTACGGCACCTATGCTCACAACTCCCAAAATTGGGAACAATATCAACGCCAGCACTATAGCCACCGGAAGGCATCCGGTAGCACAGCCTGCACCGCTTTCACTCGCAGTTGCATTCTTTTCAGCAGCTCCGCACCAGATGATATACTCGCCCGGCATGAGAAATCTTGCAAACTTTGCTTCGAGCTCGCTCTTCTGCTCATAGGGCGCGAGCTCACTGTTGAAGTCCTCATATGTCTGTTCGTGATCATGACTGCACTCCTGACGGTATTCTCTGTAATCGGTGTGCAGATCCTGATCTTTATAGGTCTGTTCGTGACTGTGACTGCATTCTTCACGGTATTCATCGTTGCTCCGAATATAGTCGTCATCATATTTTGCGTTGATACTTTCATTATATTCATCGTAATCATCGCTTTTTTTCCTGCCGAACATATGCAGTCACCGCCTTTCGTTCAACTATAATCCAAGCCCTTGACCGCGTTTACCTCACGACGGATAACAGATGCAGCATATCCGGGGTTCTTGATGCCCCTGATATAGGCGTATTTCGGTATCTTCACTCCGCTTTTCCTTACGACCAGTTTCTTGGCGATATATACACTTCCGACACGTCGTTCACTATAATCACAAATACGGACGCGAATCTGCCGTAAAAAATCATCTGCCACTATGTCCTCAAGCGGTATGGATATGAGTTTTCTTCCCTCACGCATAAGGATTCTGCGGTCAGTAAGAGCATATCTATATTTTTTGCTTTTCTTCAAGATAAGAAGAACAATACCAAGCAATATACTCGCAATACCTAAGGGCGGCACGAACCATATAAAGACTATCGGTTCGACTATCAGAGCCGCAATAAAAGCAGTCCTGCATCCCATATGACTCTCTTGACCGGTAGCGCCGGGGTACATACTCTGACTCCATATTATACGCTCGCTTTCATCGATATATTTCTCCATGAAAGCTGCTGTCTTTGCCTGATCCTCATAGTCATTTTCGTCGAAGAATTTACTGTAGAAGCTTTCGCCATCTTCTTCATCGTCTTCGTCTATCTCAGGATCATACTCGTCGTCATCAAGACGCTCTTCATTCTCGAAGTTTTCATCCATATTATGAACGATAGTCTCCGTTGATCTTTACATAATCATAAGTGAGATCACAGCCCCATGCCATAGCTCTTCCTCTGCCGTCGCCGAGGGATATGAGTATCTGTATCTCTTCTTCACCGAGAACCTTCTTTGCGAGATCTTCGGAGAATTCTGTCAGACATCCCTGATGTCCGACTGTTATCTTGCCAGCCTTTGAAGCTATATCTATATCGACCTTGTTTACGTCGAAATCAGCGTCGGAATAACCGATAGCACAGTAGATACGTCCTGCATTTGCGTCCTCACCGAATATCATAGTCTTGAAGAGACTTGATGTGATAACGGACTTCGCAACTGTCTCTGCTATCTTGTCGTTCTCAGCACCTGATACTGAACACTCGATGAGCTTTGTAGCACCCTCGCCGTCTCTTGCCATCATACGTGCAAGATTCATCATTATTGCATAGAGAGCGTGAACGAACTTGCTGTAATCCTCGTTCTCATCAGCAACAAGAGCGTTTCCGGCAGTACCGGAAGCCATGATGCAGACCATATCGTTTGTGGAAGTATCTCCGTCAACGCTTGCGCGGTTGAGAGTTACCTTTACGATATCGCTGAGAGCTCTCTGAATGAGCTCTGCTGATATAGCTGCATCAGTTGTGATGAATGTGAGTGTGGTAGCCATATTCGGGTGGATCATACCGCTGCCCTTGAGCATACCGCCCATTGTGCAGGTCTTGCCGCCCATCTCAAATTCTACTGCTATCTCCTTGGGCATAGTGTCAGTAGTCATAATTGCATCGAGCGCCTGAGCGTTTCCGTCATAGGAAAGTCCCTTTGCAAGTCCGGGGATGCCGTTTGCGATAGGCTCGATAGGAAGCACCTGTCCGATAACACCGGTGGAAGCTACGATAACATCATCAGCAGAGATGCCGAGTTCCTTAGCTGTGAGCTCACACATCTTCTTAGCCTTTTCCACGCCGTCAGGATTGCAGGTATTGGCATTTACTGAGTTTACGATAACAGCTCTTGCCTTGCCGTTTCTGAGGTGTTCCTTTGTAACGAGGATAGGAGCGCCCTTTACCTTGTTTGTAGTGTAAACGGCAGCAGCGTTACATTCTGTATCTGCAACGATCATAGCGAGATCGTTTTTCTGCTTTGTATCGGGAAGTGCATTGTTTGCAGCAGCATTAGCAGCCTCTGTATCAGTAAGCGGCTTGTGAGCAAGTCCGCAGCGCACACCGTTTGCGCGGAATCCCTTGGCAGCACATACACCGCCTTCCACGAATTTGACATTTCCGACCTGTTTGAATTCCATACTTAGTCTCCTTGCTTATTGCACGCTTCTGCTATCTTGGTCTTGAAAGCGGAAGCGATCTTGAGATATTCCGACTTTTCCTCTTCGCTTGCCCATTCACGCTGCAGAGCAAGCAGCTCAGCTTCATCAAGTATCGGCTTGATGTCGCTGTAGAAAAGGCAGAGGTATTTTTCCTTTGATCCATAGAGAGTGCTCATAAGCTGACCGTCGTATATCTCACCTGCGAAGGGATCCCTGCGCAGTATATCGACAGCTCTCTTCATAGCGCACTTTGAGCACATTCTCTGTCTGAGCATACGGCAGACATCTGCGATAGTCAGCTCGTCCTCAGTTTTCTCAAGAATAGCGTTGAACCATTCCTGAAGCGGGTATGTATCCTCCTCATCGGGGATATAATCATACTCATAGATTTCTTTCAATTTCATCTTATGCATAACATAGCCCTCCGTTGGGGTAAAGAGCAAGCGTTATACGAGACCGGTCGTCTCATCAATGCCCATCATTATATTCAGGCACTGAACTGCTGCGCCGCTTGCGCCCTTACCAAGATTGTCGAGTCGTGAACAGAGAAGTATCTGTTCGTCATTGCCGAAAACGAATACCTGCATTTTATTCAGACCGCTGAGGGTATTTGAAGCGAGGAAGAAGCTCTTCTGCTCGTCTGCCGGCATAAGGGGCATAACTTCGACCATCTTTGCGCCCTTATAGTGCTCGGCATACATCTTCTGTACCTCTGCGGCTGTAACTGCCTTGGGGAGAGTTCTGGTCTGAAGCGGTACGCTTACGACCATTCCGCTGAAATAGTCACAGACCATAGGGTTGAACATAGGAGTATATTCAAGTCCCGAAACAGCTTTCATCTCAGGAAGATGCTTGTGCTGCTGTGAAAGCGCATACTGTCGGGGACTATTGAATTCATAGGGTTTATCGCTGCCCTCATATACGGCGATAGCCTTCTTTCCGGCACCGCTGTATCCGGATGTCGCATATGCAAATACGGGATAATCCTTGGGGATTATGCCGCTGCTGACAAGGGGATATACTATCGAAGCGAAGCCGCTGGCATAACAGCCGGGAACAGCTACTCTGCGGGAAGTCTTTATTTTTTCTCTGTGTGCTGCCGAAAGCTCCGGGAAGCCGTAAGCCCAGTCCGGATTTGTGCGGTGAGCGGTAGAAGCGTCGATGATACGAACATGGTCGTTGTCAACGAACGATACTGCCTCTCTTGAAGCATCATCAGGCAGACAGAGGAAAGTGAAATCAGACATATTGATAAGTCTTGCACGTTCAGCAGGATCCTTGCGCTTTTCCTCGCTTATCTTGATAAGCTCGATATCGTTTCTGTCCTTGAAACGCTCAAGTATCTTCAGGCCGGTAGTACCTTCCTGACCGTCTATATACACTTTAACTGACATAATTACTTCCTCACTTTTTCTTTTTATTTTTCTTTCGCTGGATCCTTCCGTTGACCTTGCGGTCGTACTTTTCACGGTACGGATCCTTAGCGCCGGACTCGTCCTCGATGAAGCTGTGCCATACATTCACGACAAGAGTGAATGTCACTATGCCTATCAGCCACCAAAGATGTGCTTTAGGCCGCACAGCAAGCCACAAGCCCATTACGAGCTCGCCTGCCATCCAGAGTATTCCGGTGAATATGCAGAGTCCAATAGTAAATATAACGTCTTTTTTCTTCATCAGCCGATCTGCTCCGCAAGAGCCTTTTCAGCTGCTTCTATCTGAACCTTTACAGCGTCGGGGGAAGGTCCGCCGTAGGACTTTCTCTCACGGATGCAGGTATCAAGGCTGATTGCCTCATAAACATCCTCGCTGAAGTTCTCGGTCATTGCCTTGTAGTCTTCAAGAGGCAGAGTTTCGAGTGTGAGACCTTTCTCTATGCACTTGGCAACGAGAGTTCCTGTTATCTTATACGCGTCACGGAAAGGCATTCCTTTCTTTACGAGATAATCAGCGCAGTCAGTAGCATTGATGAAGCCCTTTGCAGCTGCATTTCTCATATTATCCTTGATTACGCGCATTGTTGCAAGCATGGGAGTGAAAGTTCTTACGCAGAGCTTTACGTTATCGAGAGCATCAAATATGGCTTCCTTGTCCTCCTGCATATCCTTGTTATATGCAAGCGGTATGCCCTTCATCATAGTGAGGAGGGTAACGAGGTCACCGTTGACTCTTCCTGTCTTGCCGCGGATAAGCTCGGTAACATCAGGATTCTTCTTCTGCGGCATAATAGACGAACCTGTCGCAAAAGCATCGTCGAGTTCAACGAACTTGAATTCCCAGCTGCACCAAAGGATTATTTCCTCGGAAAAGCGGGAGAGATGTGTCATAAGAAGTGACATTGCACAGCAGAGCTCTACACAGTAATCACGGTCAGAAACACCATCAAGGCTGTTCTCCATGGGAGCTGTGAATCCGAGAAGTTCGGAGGTCTGCTGACGGTTTGTCTTATATGTAGTACCTGCAAGCGCACCGCATCCGAGCGGACAGTAGTCCATACGCTTTGCAGCGTCGCTGAATCTGCCGAGGTCGCGGAGGAGCATCCATACATATGCCATAAGATGATGTGCAAGTGTGATGGGCTGTGCTCTCTGAAGGTGTGTATATCCGGGCATTACTGTCTCGGTATGCTCTTTTGACATATTGATGAGAGTCTTTATGAGCTCTACAACAAGGGACTGTATCTCCTTTACCTCATCACGGAGGTAAAGTCTGAGGTCAACAGCTACCTGATCGTTTCTTGAACGTGCTGTGTGGAGTCTCTTTCCCACATCACCGAGACGCTTTGTGAGCTCTGCCTCGATGAACATATGTATATCCTCAGCATTGGGATCGAGTTCGAGCTTGCCGGAGTCTATATCAGCAAGTATCTCTTTGAGTCCGCCGATTATCTCAAGGCTGTCCTGCTTGGGGATTATGCCACAGTCGCCAAGCATTGTAGCATGAGCGATACTGCCCTGTATATCGTGGCGGTACATACGTCCGTCAAAGGCAATGGAAGAATTGAAGGCATTAACCCCCTCGTCCACCTGCTTGGAAAATCTTCCTGCCCACATCATATCTGCCATAGTATTTCTCCTTTTTAAGCCGTTAGCTTTTAGCCTTTAGCTTTCTTTACAAAATTCATAATTCATAATGCATAATTATGGTATCGCTTACGCGATAAAATTTAAATCTATCCGCGAAAGCGGACACCGAAATTATGAATTAAGCATTATGCATTATGCATTGACTGTAACAAATGCTTCTCAAATATACTTATTTCTGTAGTATAAGTCCTCACGCACTGTGAATCCCATATGTTCCCAGAAAGCGTTTCCGTTTTCGTTATGCTTGAAAACGACAAGCAGCACCTTGTTTATGCCCTCTTTGCGGAGAGCTTCCGCAGCGCTGTCAACGAGCATTTTTCCAACGCCCTGCTTCTGATATTCGGAAAGGACCGATACATGGTGGAAGATGCCTCTTCGTCCGTCATGCCCTGCCAGAATAGTACCGATTATTCTGCCGTCATCCTCTGCAACAAAACTCGTTGTGGGATTGCGCCTGAGATACTTTGCAAAGCCTTCGGGACTGTCGTCAACTGGATTAGTTCCCTCATGATTCTCCCAGACTGCGGCAACACCGTCCCAGTCATCAGGAGTCATAACTCTGACTTTCACCATGCTCTTTCCTCCTTTCGGGGAGCTTTACAGCTTTATTTCTTGTCTTTGTAGGCGTAGCCGAAATTTATAGGCGGAGCTGTTACGGAAACATAGACGAACTCGGTATCGCCGTCGTTGAGGAGACCGTGAACGTCCTTGTCAGCAAAGCGTACGACATCGCCTGCTTTGAACTCCCTGGTCTTATCGTCCGCAAGGAGAAGTTTTCCGGAACCCTTTGTCGCATACCATATCTGCTCGGAAGCATCATGGGTATGTCTTGGCTGGCTTGCACCAACCTCAAGATGAACTTCTGTAATAGTTACCCTGACACTCGTTGAATTCTCAGGATTGAGGAGCTGTCTCGAAACGACTCCCGGATTTGAGAGTTCAACTATGTCATTTCCGCTGATAAATTCCATTTTCTGCACCTGTTTCATATAAAGTCATAACAGGCAGGAGATACTTCTCCCCTGCCTGTACAAGAATATGATCCGTTGATTACTTGTTGTTTCTCTTCTTGTCGAGCTGAGCCTTTACCTTGATCGGGAGACCGAAGAGGTTGATGAATCCGGCAGAATCAGCCTGGTTGTAAACCTCATCCTCATCGAATGTAGCAACTTCCTCATCATAGAGAGTGTAAGGAGAAGTTACGCCGGCATTGATGATGTTGCCCTTGTAGAGCTTGAGCTTAACATCGCCTGTAACTGTCTTCTGTGTCTCTGTAACGAAAGCGCTCATAGCCTCGCGGAGAGGTGTGTACCACTGACCGTTGTAAACGATGTCAGCGAACTTGATTCCGAGGTACTGCTTAACTCTTGCAGTTTCCTTGTCGAGAGTGATTGTCTCGAGAACTTCGTGAGCGTGGTAAAGGATAGCACCGCCGGGAGTCTCGTAAACGCCTCTTGACTTCATACCAACGAGACGGTTCTCAACGAGGTCAGCAAGACCGATACCGTTCTCACCGCCGAGCTTGTTGAGTGTGGAAACGATCTCTACGCCGTTCATTGACTTGCCGTCGATAGCTGTAGGAACGCCCTTCTCGAAGTGGATAGTAACATATGTAGGCTTGTCAGGAGCATCGATAGGTGAAACGCCCATCTCGAGGAAGCCCTTCTTCTCGTACTGAGGCTCGTTTGCAGGATCCTCAAGGTCGAGACCTTCATGAGAAAGGTGCCAGATGTTCTTGTCCTTGGAGTAGTTTGTCTCTCTGTTTATCTTGAGCGGGATATTGTGAGCTTCTGCATAATCGATCTCCTGGTCTCTGGACTTGATGTCCCATTCTCTCCAGGGAGCGATGATCTGCATTTCGGGAGCAAAAGCCTTGATAGCAAGCTCGAAACGAACCTGGTCGTTGCCCTTACCTGTACAGCCGTGGCAGATAGCGTCAGCGCCTTCCTTTATAGCGATCTCAGCGATACGCTTAGCGATGATCGGACGAGCGAAGGAAGTACCGAGCATATATCTGTTCTCATAGATAGCGCCAGCCTGAACTGTGGGGAAAACATAGTCCTGGATGAACTCTTCCTTAAGGTCTTCGATGTAGAGCTTGGAAGCACCTGTCTTGATAGCCTTCTCCTCGAGACCGTCGAGCTCTGTACCCTGTCCTACGTCACCTGAAACAGCGATAACTTCGCAGTTGTTGTAGTTTTCCTTGAGCCACGGGATGATGATAGAGGTGTCAAGACCGCCTGAATAAGCGAGAACGACCTTCTTAATATCCTTCTTGTTTGCCATGGTTATTACCTCCTGAAAAAAAGCCTTTTTATCCGGCATTGATTTGCGTTATACTCTTATTATACACCCTAAGAAAAGAATGTCAAGGGGTATTGAATAAATATTCATTATTTTAGAAAATATTCGTGTTTTTCTGTATATTATTCATCTTCTGAGTCGTTATAAAAATCATATTTGCACTCCGGGCACTTAGGATAATCCGAATCTATCCTTGCGCCGCAGTTCGGACAAGTCATCTTGTCTATCTGAAGATCTTCGGGCAGTTCAATATCCATTATGAGCTTGTGACATTCATCGCATTTCATAGCCTTAAAAAACGGCACATATCCGCCCGAGCAATTTCCCAGTTTTATGTCTTTTATCCAGCTTCTGTCTTCAAACCAGCCGATCTCACCTTTAAAGCCTGTGATCGAATTTGACTTTGGCGGAAAGCGCACCTCGCCTTCATCCATTTTATTTCCGCAGAACGGACAATCCATAGTATGCCCCCCTTTGTTTTATGTACTAATTATATCACTCCCGATAAAAACTGTCAACGCTCAGGCAAAAGATCATCTTCTGAACCAAAGCGAATAAATATCCATATCTTTCTTCATATTTGTGCGCATTTATGAATATTATAAACTATTTTTGTTGCACTGGGCTTCCCGGCATTACACCGGGCATATATTACAAGGTGAAATTTCCGTGTTGGATTTTCAACTGTTTTGTACGATATACCGATTTTTGGTGATATTGCTGTAATTCGCTTGCTATTTTTCGTGTTTATGCTATAATGATAGTATAGATTATAATATGCGCGGAGTATTTAGAGCTTCGCACTAACGGAGGTCAAACTCATGGGAGAGAAAAACAAAAACGGAACTAAGATCACTATACTCGGCGCCGGAAATGTCGGCGCAACTATCGCATATACATTCGCTGTTGCAGGTACCTGTTCCGACGTTGTACTCGTCGATATAAACAAGGCAAAGGCTACCGGCGAAGCTATGGACATCCGTCAGGGTGTTTCATTCGGACATAACGTAGAGATCATAGACGGAACATACGAGGACGCAAAGGATTCCGACATCGTCGTAGTTACTCTCGGTCTCGCAAGAAAGCCCGGTCAGACAAGACTCGACCTCGCTCAGGCAAACGTAAACATCATCAAGGAAGTAATGCCTCAGATAGCACGTTTTGCTCCTGATGCAATTTACGTTATCGTCAGCAACCCTGTTGACATCCTCACATACACTATCCTCAAGTGTACAAACCTTTCACCCCAGCAGGTTATCGGTTCAGGTACAGCTCTCGATACTTCACGTCTGCGTTCTGTTATCGCTGACCATGTCGGTCTCAGCCCTAACAGCATCCACGCTTACGTTTTCGGTGAGCACGGTGATTCTTCATTCATCCCGTGGTCACTCACAAACATCGCAGGTATCCCCATGGAGCAATACTGCGAAGATCAGGAGCACGCTGACCTTGACGAAGAAGAGATCATCGACGAAGTCCGCAAGGCAGGTGCTGAGGTAATCAAGAGAAAGGGTGCTACTTTCTACGCTATCGCTATGAGCGTAAACAAGATCTGTGACTCTATCCTCAGAGACGCAAACAACATCATCACAGTATCGACTCTCATAAATGACAGATACGGCATCAACGACATCTGTCTCAGTCTCCCCTGCGTTATCGGTTCAAACGGTATCGAGCGTGAAGTTTCACCTAACCTCACAGAGGAAGAGGTAAAAAAGCTCCAGAACAGCGCAGCTGCTCTCAAGAGCGTTATCGCACAGATAGAATTCTGATAGCACAGGTATTGCACGTATCTTATATATATGGTATAATTGAGCCGTGGAGCATTTGCTCTGCGGCTTTTGATTTTATGTTGTGCAGAGGAAGTGCCCCCAGCGGCATTCCCTGCGATTACTTATAAGGTGGTATAAATATGAGTCTTAACGACATTCCCTCCGGTGAGAGGGTACACATAGGCTTCTTCGGCAGAAGAAACGCCGGCAAATCCAGCGTCGTAAACGCTGTTACAGGTCAGGAACTCTCAGTAGTATCCGATGTTAAGGGCACGACGACTGATCCGGTCACAAAGGCAATGGAACTGCTCCCACTCGGTCCGGTCGTGATAATAGATACTCCCGGCTTCGATGATGAAGGCAAGCTCGGCGAACTGAGAGTCCGCAAGACAAAGCAGATACTCAACCGTACTGACATCGCCGTTCTCATCGTTGACGCCACAGCAGGTCTCACTGAAACAGAGCGCCAGCTTACAGAGATATTCGCCGAAAAGGATATTCCTTACATCGTTGCATACAATAAATCAGACCTCACCAAAAAAACAGACTGCCGCGAAAATGAAATATCTGTCTGTGCTCTCGACGGAACAAATATATATGAGCTGAAAGAGAAGATCGCCGCTCTAGCCAATACCGACAAAGAACCGCGCCATCTCATCGCAGATCTCATACAGCCGAACGATCTTATCGTGCTCGTTACACCGATAGACGCTGCCGCACCAAAGGGACGAATGATACTGCCGCAGGTGCAGACTCTCCGTGATGTTCTCGATGCCGATGCTATGGCTGTATTTACCAAGGAATTCCAGCTTGAGGACACTCTCCGCAAGCTCGGCACCAAACCGCGTATGGTCGTTACAGACAGTCAGGCTTTTGCAATGGTGAGCAATATAGTCCCCGATGACATACCGCTGACTTCCTTCTCGATACTTATGGCACGATACAAGGGCTTCCTCGAAGCATCAGTCAAAGGAGCTTCCGCAATAAACAAACTGAAAGACGGCGACACAGTTCTCATATCCGAAGGCTGTACGCATCATCGCCAGTGCGGTGACATAGGCAGCGTAAAGCTCCCTGCACTCCTCAAAAAGACTACCGGCAAGGAGCTCAACATAGAGCTCAGCTCAGGACGCGAGTTTCCCGAAGATCTCTCGGATATAAGCCTCGTTATACACTGCGGAGGCTGTATGCTCGGCGAACGCGAAGTTGTTTTCCGCCGCAAATCCGCCGAAGATCAGGGAGTACCGTTCACGAATTACGGTATTGCTCTCGCTATGATGAACGGCATATTGAAACGCTGTCTGAGCGTTTTCCCCGATCTCGCAGAAACTGTCAGCTAAGGAGACAACACTATGCTCTCAACTCTTGATATTTATATCGCATTTGCGCTCATAGCTCTTAACCTTTACGGAGTGAAACGCTACTGCGACTACAAAAAGTCACGCAGGGATTTTGAAGAGAGCCATCAGTTCCCGGGTATGTTCAGCCGCCGCGGCGACTTTTTCAGAGAATACAAAAGAGAAAACCGCGAGATAAATTTTATCCTGTTCCCGTTCATCATACTGCTGATGTATGTAGTTCTCAGAATTTCCGGAGTGATCGAGAATCCTTTCTTCTGATAAACAAAAGCTCTCCCGTAAACATATAATAAACAACGGCTGTATAAATACGATACAGCCGTTAATACTATATACGCAAGACATTCAGGGAGTGTTCCCTGACAGCCTAATATAAGACCGGGAGATAATGATATGTCAGTAAAACGCGGAGAAATCTATTACGCCGATCTCAGTCCCGTTGTAGGCTCTGAGCAAGGCGGTGTAAGACCTGTACTTATCGTCCAAAACGACGTAGGAAACAAGCACAGTCCAACAGTCATAGCGGCGGCGATAACCAGTCAGCGTGACAAATCACGCCTGCCGACTCATATCGAAGTGCAGGCAGACAAGTGCGGACTCGCCAAGGACAGCATAGTCCTTCTCGAGCAGATACGCACCATAGACAAAAAACGGCTGAAGGACAAAATGGGCGAGCTTGACCTGCGTTCGATGAACAAGGTCAACACCGCGCTGTCCATCAGCTTCGGACTGGAGATATAACAGGAGGAAAGATATGCTTACAGACGTAATAAAAGCATTCATAGCCGGCGGAGCTATCTGCGCCGCAGGACAGATACTCATAGACCGGACAAAGCTCACTCCGGCGCGAATACTGACAGGTTTCGTAGTTTTGGGAGTCGTGCTCTCAGCAGTGGGCATATACGGACCGTTCGCAGACTTTGCCGGCGCCGGAGCCACCGTGCCGCTGACCGGTTTCGGACATCTTCTTGCAGAGGGAGTCCGCGAAGCAGTAGACGAAAAAGGTTTCGCAGGAGTGTTCACAGGAGGTATAACCGCAGCAGCCGGAGGTATCACAGCGGCGCTTGCGTTCGGACTGACCGCAGCAGCTTGTTTCCGCCAACGCGACAAAGATTGAATCAGCATGGAACATTATTCTATGACATAAATAACAAGGAGCTGCCAAACTGACAGCTCCTTTATTCATCAATATGTAGGATCAGGATAGACACGATACATAGGTTTTCCAGAGCCGCTGTAATTCGCCTTTTTACCCTGCTTGCAGCCGATCCATATCTCGATCTGCGACGGTTCATCGGCACGATAGCACACAAACCAGCGATTGAGCGTATCCTCGCTGTCCTTAGGCTCATACTTGGCAGGCACGTTGACCTTGCCTTTGGAGTTTTCCATCTGAGCATTCAGCTGATACACAAAAGGCTGCTGCTCCTGATCTATATTTACCCATTTGCCGTTTCTGTTCGTGTCGAGCACAGCTACAGGCATAAGTGTGTACGGAGTGCCGTCACTGTCGATCTTGTTATAATAAGGATTGCCGCCCCTGATTATGCTCTTGTAGCTCGAACCCTGCTTTGAATAGAAGGACTCCATAGCATGAGTATATACAGAAGCTCCGCCCCTGGAAGAACTCTTCCACTCGATACGCCTGTTTTCAGTTATTATCTGATTAACATTGTTGTGTATCTCTTTTGCGGAAGCTATGTCGGAAGTACGCCTTGCTTTTCTGACAAATCCCAGTAAGGACGGGATAAGAAATGCCGCCAGTACACCAATGATAGAAATGACAACTATCATTTCAATTAATGTAAAACCTTTTTTCTTTAACACGTCACTCACCCCTTGCTCTATATGCAGACGACTCAACTGGTTGATTTACATATAGTATATCACGCAAGATGGATGAAGGTCAACGAATCACACAAAAAATTTACAATTCGTATACGTTATGCACAAAGCACACGTCTCATTTTTTATCAATATGCCGGCTTAGGATAAGTCCTATACATAGGCTCGCCCTTACCCTGACTCTGACTGCCGCCGTTGCCTACCCACAGCTCTATTTCACTGTGATCATCAGATCTGTAACAGATAAACCAGCGATTTACAGGCTTAGAAGCATCCTTAGGCTGATACTTTATCGGTATCTTTGTATTAGTGCCGCTATAACCGAGATCTGCATTGAGAGCATCGACAAAATCTTTGTATTCCGGCTCGGTTTCCGTCCAGTTCCAGAAAGCGCCGCTGCAGCCTGAACCTCCGTTCATAACAGCAACAACGATAAGATCATAATTGTCGCCTGTTACCGGATCTGTCTTATGCCATTGAGGATGCTGAGTTGCCTGAGAATCGTCATAAAACGACTTTTCAGCCTGTTCGTTTTCACTGAGAAGTGACATGATGTCTTCTGAGATCTTTCTTCCGCTCGACATATCGTGAGTCTTTCTTGCCTTAGCGATATAACCTGTAACAGAGGGTACAAGTATCGCAGCAAGAACGCCTATGATAGCGATAACGACAATGATCTCGATGAGCGTAAAGCCCTTTAGCCTATTCTTTTTCATAAGATATTCCCCACCTTTTCAGTTGTTATCAGCTGCACCACCTAACGTGCAGACACCTTATACTGACACTATACTGAAATTATACTTTTTCACCTACATTATATTATATGAGAAGTGGATTGTCAATAAATCAAAGAGCAGTTTTTTATGAATTTTGTAGTTTTTGTGCCTTGTTTACAATTTGTTATTATTTGAGCGTCCTCCATTATATCTCTATGTGTAAAACGCTCCGGAATATCTCTGTACAGTTTACTCGCAGTATATTCGCTTTGCCGCAGCAGCTTTTTCGAGCCATTCTAACGCCTATCGTCAGCATTAACAAGTAGTACGTGCTTATCAAGAACAATTTTGTCAATTGTCACGTTTTTGATTCTTTCTCATTTTTTTACTTGACTTTTCTTGATTTTTGTAATATAATAATTAAGTCGCAGGTACGCCTGCAGTAAATTTGGCGGCATAGCTCAGTTGGCTAGAGTACTCGGTTCATACCCGATTGGTCGTTGGTTCAAATCCTACTGCCGCTACCAAGAAGGCCCGTTGGTCAAGAGGTTAAGACATCGCCCTTTCACGGCGGAATCATGGGTTCAATTCCCGTACGGGTCACCAATTTGCAATCCCACAGATGGCTTAAAATAGCCGTTTGTGGGTTTTCTCTTTTCTTAAAATTGTGGTTTGGCACTTGTTTGGCACTTATTATCTTTTAACTATTAATTTGGGTATCCGCAGAGCTTTTGCTCTGCGGTACTTTTTTTGCTCATAATGCCAGTGCCTGCTGCTCAGTCTCGGCTTCGGTATCGTCCTCGACAGGACTTTCTTCCTCTGTGCCTATATCGTTTGTGAAGCTCAGCGCATTGCTTATTGCATCGCAGTTGCGAGCCTTGGCTTCCTGAAACATATGAGAATACAGGTTCAAGGTAGTTCCTACGACGCTATGTCCCATGTCCGATGATACCGCTACTACGTCTCCGCCTTCAAATATCAGGAGCCTTGCATGGAGATGCCGCAGGGAGTGGATATTCTTGAACGGCACTCCGATACGCTCACAGTAGCCTTTCAGCCATTCAAACGGTGTCTGCGGATTCATCGGTGCTCCGTTCCATTTGGTGAACAGCCTGTCATGGTCTTCCCACTTGGTTCCGAGCTGTGCAGCTTCTGCCTCCTGCTCAGCTTTGAAGTGTTTGAGCAAGTTCATTATAGAGACAGGCATCTTGGACACTCGCTTTGACTTTCTTGTTTTCGTAGTGTCGGTATAAATGCCCTTCTCAGCAGTATACTGTGATGTGCGGCGGACGTGGATAATGTTGTTCTCAAAGTCGATGTCTTTCCATTCCAGTCCCAACATTTCACTGCGGCGGTAACCACTGTATATCGCAAGCAGCAGGTAGACCTGATACTTCATCGGCTCACCTCTCAGGTTCTCATACAGCTTCTTCACCTCATCAATGGTGTAGATCTGTTTCTCGTCCTGTTCCTGTTTCGGCACATATACTCGTCTGCAAGGGTTGTCCGTCAGCATTCCCATGCGTATCGCATAGCTGAATACGTCACTGATAAAGCTCAGGTGATGCACTGCCGTTTTCCTCGACAGCGGCTTACCCGTGTTCATATTCTTGCCATTGACAAGCATATCAGTCACGAACTTCTGAATATCACGAGCCGTTATCTTGTCGAGTCGCTTGTGCCCTATGGCAGGATAGACACGCTTGGTGAGCTGTTTCATTCGTGCGTATGAGGTTGGTCTGAGATTGACTTTGGCATATTCCTCAAACCACTGCTCTGCGAATTTCTCGAACTTGACAGCCGATGTTATCTGTCCCCTCTTGCATTCTTCCTCGAACAGAACAGCCTGACGAGTGAGTTCCTTTTCAATTTGCTTCGGTGTCATACCTGGCTCAGGCTTGTAGCTCTTGAACTGATTTCGCTGCTTGCCGTCTACACCATAGCCGCATGACACTCTTATCTGGTACGTTCCCTCGGAACGCTTTCTTATTGTCGCCATATATTTAAAAACCTCCGTTTCAAAACTATGGCGCATTTCCTCCACCGACATTATACCACAGGTCTGCGGAAATGTCTATCAGAAATGCGCCGTTCGTGTTATAAATCTACTTTACTGATAAAATCGCTCACGCTGTTTCTCCGCGGAGGTATCTCAGGAAAAGCTCCTTGTTGATGAGATACTTCTTGCCTGCCATGATGTGCGGTACTTGGTCATTGATGCACATCTGACGGACTCTGTACTCGGTCAGCCCTTCCACAAGAGCTGCCGCCTCCTTTATGGTAAGCATAACGATTTTTGTTTCTGTTTTGTTTTCAGCCATTCAATCATACTCCTTCTATTTGTCTTGTTCATGTTTCCTGTGTGAATTAAAGTGTTCATTTTCATCTTTCCTTTACTAAAAATTAAAGGGTACGGTGCTTGCCGTACCCTTTCCATTTGATTGTTATGTTATTTCAGGTTCTCGCTCCTGCCGAACAGCACATCAATTATCAGTTCGGCACAGTCACGAAATCCCTGTATGTAGCTCTCCGCTACGATTGTCTCAGATAGCATTCCCTGCATATCCGTTATCTCGTTCAGCAGCTTCTTATCGTCAGCCGACAGCCGTTTCTCCAGTGTGTCGCACATCTCCAGCAGCTCCAGACTTTGCTTTGCGTAGTTGGAGTCCTTCCTCACATCGTGCTGACACGGTATGACGTTTCCGTAGTATAGATCCTGCAACTTCATCGCCGCGGTCACCTCCTGACCAACAATCATACCACAGCTCGCTGTCGAAGTCCATTCACCAGACCTGACGAAAACCGGCTGTTGAAACAAAGCACACCTCACAGGACTATCCCATGTGTATTCCAAGTGCTTCCTTCCGCTCTCGTTCCTCTGCGAGTGCCTTGCTGTCAACGTGCTCCCGAGCGTACTCGGTATCATCAGCTGGCTCGTCCTCAATTATCGAAGCCATAGTTGCAACGCCGCCGACAATGCTATCAATACTGACTGCGAGATCACTATCCACTTGGCTGCCTTCAATCTTATCTTGTGCTTGTACTCGTCGAGCTCTTTCAGCTTCAAGCCATATTCCTCGTTCAGCTTCCCAGCCTGTGATGACAGGTCCGCTGTTGCTTTCTCCAGTTGAGCCGTTGCTGTTTCCGACAGTTCCGCTGCCTGATTCAGCAGCTTCTGACAGGTCGCTATGGTATCTCTCTGCTCGGAGCGTACTGTTTTCAGCACCTGTTCCGTTTCGGCTTTCGTTGATAATATCGACAGTGTTTGCAGTATCTCTAACTGCTCCTGTGCCATTTCCTTGTTGAGTGCTATCAGCGCTCTCCAGTTGGAATCGAGCACTACCACTGTCGGCTGAGTGTCCGCAGCTGCCGACAATTCCTTGTCGTACATCTGCTGCAATTCTTCTTGTTTCGAATTCATACTCCATATTCTCCTTTCTATACTTGTCGCCATGAAGCTTGTTGTCACGGCACTTTCTGCCATTGGGACAAGTGTAGGTGATGTATTTGCGGTTGTCCTCCCACCTGACATTGTAGCCCTGCTGTTTCATCATATAGCAGAACTGCTTTCGTGTCTTTGCTTGTTTCATCACTTGATTGATGACGTTCATCAGCTCCCACTTGAAGCTCTCACCACGCTTGGCTGACCTGTACTCGCTGTCGGAGAGGAAGTCCTTATTCATTTTCTTCTTGGGAGCATCAAGGACATGAACTCCGTACCGCTGACAAATCTCATCGCTGAGCTTCATCAACTCCTCGACACTCTCCTTGTTGGAATGGTACTTCTTCCCGTCCTCGAAGCTGACCGAGTTGAACACGAAGTGTGAGTGGATATGCTCTCTGTCGATATGAGTTGCCACTACAACTTCATACTTCCCGAATGCTTTCTCCGCAAGCTCCACCGCTATTTTGTGCGCGAGCTCGGGTTCAATCTCGTATCCGCTGGGGAAGCTCTGCACCAGATGATAGTACAGACGACCGTCGGGCTTATGATACAAGTTCTTGGTCGCGGTCATTTCATCGAGCGCAGTCTCGGGCGAGCAGTTGACTCCCGTCACGAAACGCTTGTCCTCTGACACGGTCTTCTCCTTTCTGCTGACGTAGTTGAGGACGTTCTTCATGCCGCCAGCGGTCTGGGTTTTGTTGTTGATGAAGTGAATGATAGGCATTATCTCACCGCCTTTGCTATGTCGCAGACGGCTGCTGTGACAGCCTTGTGCTGCTCCAAAAGCTCGTCCAGTCGGACGGAATGAAGCCGTCCCTCATGAGCCAGCATTGCAATCTGATTGAGGTTGCGTCCGATAGCTTTCTGCTGCCTTGCGACCTCGTCCAGTCCGTCAGCCACGACTATCTTTTTGTCAAACGCCGACCTGAGAACGAAGTCGCTCAGCGACAGCCTGTGACGCTCAGCCTTGTTGTGTATCCGCTCATACTCGTCATCGGTACAGCGGATAGTGATCGTTCTGTTCCGTTTTCTCATTATATCACTCTCCTTTCTTAGTGCGATTTTGATAGGGGGTTCGGGGTTCTCCCCGACCAGCAAGCGTTCGGCGGACTGCCGAATGCGATGCTGGCATTTCATACTTCCGTCGCCTGTAGTACTTCGTCAGCGGTTTTTTCCTCCTTCGCTGATAATAGCTATGCGGTATCGCCACACTCGCTCCACGTTGCGCGACAATCGCTTTCACCGTCGCAGGTGGGATAACTACCCGATTTGTGTATCGGCGGCAAATTTGGGCGTTTTTGTGCGTGACAGTAACTCAGCCGTGACAGTAAAACTACCGACACGGATTTCTACTGACACGCCCCGCAGATGAAGCTATATAGACGTTTGTGAGCTGTCAGGCAGTGCCTGCGTGACGGTAACAGTTCTACTGTCACTACTGTCACGCTCGCCGTTGTAGTGAAGAATAATAACTCGCCCTTTGTGAACTCTTTCGTACTTGAAATCAATTCCGTATTTGCTGAGTTCATAACCATTCTGAACTAAATCGCGCGTTACTCTGTTCGGATAAATAACTTCATCGGTAACTTTTTTCAATTCTTCAACCAACTCAGTCGCAGTACCTTCAAAGTGAATTCGCTCCTTGATGAAAAGATATACAGCGGAGAGAACAATATTGTCACGGCTCTTCTGCGTCGCAGGTTCATTTTCAACTATCCAGCGCATGACATCGGTATCGAAATGCATTCGCAGTTCAGTGTATTCAATGTCACGCCCCTGACAATACATGATCGCTTTTCCTGAGCCGCACTTTGTTTCCTTGAGCGCAAAGTTGCCGTCAGTTGCACCGCCGATACCTGTACTGCCTGTCATCATATTGAACGGATTATCGTCCTTAGCTTTTCGCATATGATGTATCATCAGTATGCATATACCTAAGCGGTATGCGACTTGTTTGAGTGCGATCAGTTCAGCATAGTCAGCACCATAACTCGACTCAACATTGCTGCGCACCATTTGCATTACATCGACAACAACTATTTTCAAGTCATCGTGCTCTTTCTTGAAGCTTTCTATCTGTTCTTCAAGACCTGCACCGATTTTATCAGCAGCAATCGCGAAGTGTAGATTCTCAATCGGATCAGCGTTCATCTGAAACAATCTGCGCTGTAGTCGCTGATAGTTATCCTCGAGACAAAGATACAAAGCAGTTCCCTGAATAGTTTCTCGTCCGAGCACCAGAACTCCTGTTGCAATGCTGAGACAGATATCCATTGCCAGCCATGACTTGCCTATCTTCTGTGTACCTGCAAGGACGTACAGTCCCTGCGTAAGAAGTCCGTCAATGATGAACTCCTTCGGCTTGAATACTGTTGTCAGTATTTCTTCTGCGGTTTTCGTCTGTAACATATTACTCATAGCATTCCTCCTTTCCTCATAAGATTCTCAGACACAGCCAACAGCTTTTTTCGTTACGGGCAACTGCTCGTGCGAACTATTTGTGTGGGCTGTGTCGGGCGATTCGTCACCTCCTGTTGTTTGCTGCCTGCCTAATAGCAGCATACATATTTGCACTAAAAAAACGCCCTGCCGAATGTCTCAGCAGAGCGTTGATGAAAATTGCCTCCATATATATACCGATGGGAAACGAAAAAAACGAAGATTGTAACGATTGGGAAGCAAATCTTTGTATAGATGCACAAGTGACAAAATAAAAGCATATATTCGATTGGTAATTTTTACCAGTAAAGAAAAATCCCCACAGCAACACTGTGGGGAGATGTTTACGCCGCCGGATCTTTATTGGAAGAACCATTGGGGATAGCGGTCTCAGGCGATTCTTTTTGCATAAAGATGATCTTACACTGTTCAAACAATGCCAATATCCGTTTATAGTTGTAGCTGACTAATCCCGGATAACCGAAGGCTTTAGCTTCTTCATAGAGCGAGATATATTCATCACGAAGCTTGTCCAATGCTCGTCGGCGCAGATCCTGCACTGCTCTCACAGTTGTACCCATTCTTTCTGCGATCTCATATGTATCAAGTCTACTCTTGAAGGAGCAGTAGAGAGCGCTGTACTGCTTCTCTGTTAGAACTTCCATCGCTTCCCTGAGAACCGGATCATCAAAAAGATCATCAAATCCGTTTGTGACTTTCCTTTCAGCGCTGAGTACAACAGAAGGTGTGTCCTGGAAGCGATGTTTTCTCGCTTCCGCACTTTCCCACTCGTTGTATTCTTCAAGACTGCAAGCCTTTCTGTTCTCATAATATCGCCTGTCAGAATTCAGCTGGTCTCGCTCGACCTTCTTCCATTCCTCAGACTCATAAAACGATGTCGCCTGTTCGTATGCTTCCTGACCATATGCCTCCTTATAGTTCTGTATCGGCGTATCCAACTCAAGAACGCTCGTATCGTTTTGCCTATGATGTCCATTCACTCTCTTCATGCGTTTTCCTTTCTGGCGGAAGGCTTACTACGTATGTATAGAATGAACGTTCTTGTTTGGTTAATGCTATTTTAGCACACGTTTGTTCGGTTGTCAATATAAAATCGAAAATTTGTTCTTTTAGCGAAACAAAAAACAACACCCTCAGCAAAGCACTGAGGGCATAAGAGCTTTTTAATACTTTATATTCTTGATCATCGCTATAATTTTAGATTTTCCGCTACGTCTCACTTATATCATTTTTTCATGAGAAGAGAATTAGTTTTGTTGTTCTGTATCTTTCAATTTACTTCTATAGTATTCTTTAGGTGGCAAAAATGATTTTTCCGTTTCTTTCCTTAAAAACATTGTTTGAAAATTCAATTCGCTATCGAATGCAATCATTTTGCGCCCAATATCTTCTAACCCTATATGATATAAGAATATGGAGAGAATAGTAGCTTTTAATACCTTTATTGAATCGCTTAGCTGTATAAACTCCAACACACCTGTTTTGTCTTTTTTATAATGTGAGTAATAGTTCCTTGTATCCCCAAGTTCTTTATAATAAATTTCAATTAGAATATCATCTTTTTGCTCTGGCTTTAAACTATCAAATTTATCTCCAACCTCTTCATCGGTTTCCAGATTATACTTTCTTTTTAGATGAGCTTTGATTTTTTCGTTATAATCATTATTTTTCAAAGGAAGCTTTTCTATGTTTAAAGCATTATTTGAAATGATTTTAAAATGTTTCTCGTCTAATTCCCTCAATCTATGTGATAATGTTGTTTTTGTTAAATACCCTTTGGCTATCCACTCTGCTATTTTTCCGACATTTTTTGAATTATATTTCCAGTCAGGAAGCACTTTATGAAATTCATTTTCAAATACTGGACGATCTTCAACATTATAAATTTTTGACTTAATTATTTTTATGGTTTTGCTTAGTGCCTTATTAAGAGCTTTTTCTGTTTCAGCATCACCAGAAATTCTTGTATGATATCCATCTAAAAACCGCATATACTCTACAAATACTTCTTCAGCAAATTTCTCTTTTTTATCATTTACAGAAAAGTAAATTCTTCTCAATAGCGAGAAATCATCGTTATTAAAGAAGTCTCGCCAATTAGAATAGTATAATTGTATTTTATTTTCGACGATATAAAAATATGTTCGAGGTTTATCTAAAATATCCTGTGTCATAAGATTATAGGAATAGTCATGATTTATAAAGAGCCAGCTTTTAAGATCTTGATCTTTAATAGTGAGTCTTATATCATTTGCATAGGAAACTTTTCCAATCAGTAATCCAAAGAACTGCATCAAGCACTCTATTTCAGAAGTAATTGCTTGAATATCAACCGGCTCTTTGTACGATACACGTATTCTTGGCTTTTTACTGATATTGATTTCAGTAGGATCATCAGCCATAATAGAATTATATAGTGATGAAGATTCAAAGTATATCTCAATCTTAGGATTATCTGATTTAATAATAATATTTGGCATCGGATATTCACCAGCTGCTGGTGTATCATCATCAGTATAACAATAATAAACAGTATCCATTCCAAGCCAATTAATTAGCTCAGGGATAATAAACGAAAACTCCGTTATTCCGGATACATTCAATTCTTTGGAGAATTCATAATTCTGCATAAGAACATAGTCTACTCTATGCGATAATGTATTAGCGATTGTCTTATGGTTGCCTCCATTTGTATAGCCCTCAACAAATACTTTATAACTATTATTTCCATCTTCGCCAATAAATGCCATTTTAAAAGGAGGCACGAAAAAGCGGCTATAAAACTCTATATGATTGCCATCAATTATTAGTTCGCCTATTTCAATTTTATCCTTTTCAGACTCTTTGTAACAAGTTCCTATATGTCTTTCCATAATATCTCCCATATAAAAATGTGTATTTTTTAGGTGCTATCCTTCTTAATCGCTATTAAAATAATAATCCAGATTCCTCACATTACCAAATTTCTTCTCAACCATATTCTTGAAATTATAATACTCCGTTTTCGTGCATATAGAGCCGATTCTTCTTGCAATATCAATAATACTATGTTCATGAACTAATTCTTCCTCTAACCATGCAACAAATGCAGGCTTATTCATCATTATTATTTTTAATACTCCTTCATCAGTCATCTTCCTCAAACCTAAGCTGAATAGTGTTGAATATTTTACCGGTTTTAGATTATCCCTAACTACTGCAAACCTTGATAATATTTCCGATAATACATCCAATCTTCCGATATCCTCAAGAACATGAAATGATTCCATTATTTCTGATGATGCTCTATTAACATTTGGAGATTTTTCCTGAGCATATAAATCAACTTCTTCAAGCAAATCTAACATATATTCTTTATTTTCATCTGTATCGGGATACAGATTAATTAACTCTTCATTAGGTGTAGGTTCAAAAGATGAAAGAAACTCAATTGAACAATCAATATCATCATCATTAAGCGCCTCAGAAAAATCATCGTTTTGTTCCGACTCGTCTGTTTTGTAGTATTCAAGCATTTTTATTGAAAGTTTCGCTCTTTCTTCTTCATCCTCAACCTTATCGCACCACATTTCAAGAAGTTCAATTGCGTTCTCATTTGGCTCCCACCTATCTGACAAAGGCATACAATTATCAATTATTTTATACCATGAATCTTCTTTATAAGGATTGTTATATACTAATTCAAGCAATTCATTTGCTTCCATTAGTTCGTTATTTGATATTTTCTTTTCTATTATTCTACCGCAGTGTTGAGGAACGTATCTATACATCAAGGAGAAATATGCATTTTTTATTTCTGGTGTTTCAAGAATTATTTTTTCTACGGTTTCTTCTCCAAGTATTTTTTCACAATCGTATGCTACCGAACCAGTTATATTGTATGAATGATAGCTTTTAACCTCATCTTCGTATCTTTTTATCAGATAAACCCACATTTCTATTGCAGTATTAACATCTATAGATGCCATTTGTGAAATTATATCAGAATAATGAGAACTATTCTTTCCAAAGTTGTTTTTTAGAATATCAAAGTTTTTTAATAGTATTTCTTTTTTCTTTTCTTTGCTAATATTCATATCGTTATCACTCCATTAATAGTCAAATTCAAATGTGTTCCCTGAATAATTATCGCAAACCCATTCCCATTGTCTTATTCTTTTTTCAAAAGATAGATTCTTTAATGGATTTTGGATATATACAGCTCTAACTTTTTTATCGTCCTGTATCATCAGGCATATATAATAATTGTCACCATATTGATGAGCTGCCGTATACTCGTTATTGGTAATTGAGAATTCGCCACTGTTTTTTATTGATTTTACTTCGATAAGTCGTGTTTCACCAGTAGGCGTAACGCTTTCAATATCGTAACCGATATTCTTTTTGCTGACATCGGTTGCCTTGTTACCGAATGAAGCTTCAATTTCAATGCATTGTTGTTCTGCACTTCTCCATTTGGATATATGTGGCTTTACAGTGATTATTTTTTCTTCAATAGTTTTTTGTATTGGAGCAGACTGAGATGTGATTTGTTTTGCTTTGATATTGGTTTTTTTCTCTAACCATTTAATACCTTCGTTCCCAATATCATTTTGCAAGGACTTACTTACGGTTTCATTCACGGATACACCAGTGGAAGAAATCTCTTTAATACTTAGAATACCTTTTTCAGTAAGGACTTTTACGTCATCAAGCCTTTTTGAGGATTCTGACTGTGAACTAAAACGTTCGCTTCTTACAATTCTGCTTAGTATTTTTGATTGTGTTTCTGCTGTCATTGATTCAACTAAGCATTTATCTTCCATCAGAGTAATTAAATCTTCGTTTGAAACTGTACATTGTGAGTACTGTGATATAAATTGATCAACAGCCTCATAATTGTCGTATATTTCATCAGCAAGTGAACAATTGTGAATGAAAAATGATTTCTTTCTTAGAAGATTAATCTCTGCTGGTTCTAACCAATTTGGAAAGATTTTATATTCACTTATTCTTATTGTATAACCATTATTAAGCCTTATGGTACACTTATTAAGTATAATGTCTTTAAGTTGCTGTCTAAGAAAGCTATTGCTTCTGGAAAAGAAAGAAACATTGAGGAACAATGAAAATATTTTTTTGTATTCTACGGATAATTCGCCATTTAACGCAGTTTGAATGATACTTACAATTAAATTGGCTATTTGAGTTAATGAGTTTTCTGTGTTTTTATCGTATGTTATATGCTTACGAGATGGATCGGTTGAAAAATCAGCATTTATTTTTACAGGAAATGTAACTTTATCATATGTTGGTAAATAACTATGAAAAAGCTGTTCTTCATCTTTGCACTCAATTATGCACTTTTCTTTATTATCATATTTAAAACCTATTGAACATTCATTACTACTATATATTAGCCAAGAGAAGCTTTTTTCGTTGGCAAAATTAATGTACTGCACATTTGATACTGTATTTCTGTTTAATGTGATCTGAGCAGTAAATGAAGGCAACTCAAATGAACAGGAAACAACATTTTTAAGAAATAAAAAGTAACCATTGTCTACTGACTTTATTTCATCAATAAATTCGCTGATCTTAGCATTTTTAAAAAGAAAAATAGTATTGTATCCTTTTTCTTTTACTTCAGTGAATAGATTATTAAGTGCATTACTAACTTGTACAAGTAAAGGAATACGTATCATCGGTATATTTGACGTTGGTAGATTAAGCCTATTGGAACAGAGTGATTTACTAAAAGAAAAACTTGTATCGTCACTATGTATTATGATTTCATCTGTAAGGTAGGACGTGCTTTTGAATCCAATTCCTCTGTAGCCGATGCTTTCACCTCGTTCTTTACTACTTGCACCCGAGCGACTAATTGCAATAACATCTTTTTCGGTAAAAGGATGTCCATCATTTGCAAATAGCAGATCATTACCTATATTCTTTACCAAAATATGCTTTGAACCGCAATCGTCCGCATTTTGAAGAAGCTCAACAAAAATACGACCACTATAGCTTTCGGACATATATTTTTCCATAGCAGCCATGTCCGAAAGTAATTGTGGGGAAGCTGTAGCCTCTTTTATAAATTCATCCGAGATATTTTTGACAATATTATAAAGCATTATTGCATCTCCTAAGATTATAGATAGTCAATTAGATTTACATTGATTGTTGCTTGGTTTTCCTCATTAGCAAGCTTAGCGTGGCTTAAAAGTAATTCAACACATTCTGAAGAAGGTTCAAATTTCATGTAATTTGTAAGGGTTTTAAGTAACTGTCCTATTCCATCTTCATAAGAGTGATTACTTATAAATTTTCTATTATTTTCTAATATATGAAGATATTCATCCAACTCAAATAGCTTATTTGAACTTGCAAGTTGTTCGAAGAATTCATCAGAATGTGAATAATATCTTTCAAATACTGATTTTTTTATAATTGGGTGATCTTTAAGTAAATCTAATGTATCATCAATCCCGAAATTTCTTAAATAATTGTTAAATGGGCATAGAACTATAAAGTACATATTATTACAATATCTATAATCGTCTTCGTAGTTATTATATTTAGTTAAACAATGCTCCCACATATTTACCGCTATATTCTTATCAAGACTATACATTTTTTCTATTATATCATTGATAGTTCGTAAATAGTCATCATTTTGATCATTAATCTTAGATTTGAGTTTTTCAAAACTATCAAGCAGTATTTCAATTTTTTTATCATTCATGAATTATTCCCCCAAAATATACAGTATTTTACGATTAAATTATACCATATTACAGCGCGAATATCAATAGTTTTTATTGAACTCACATAATTGTCGGTAGCAAATTGAATTCGTGCTTAGGATAGTTCGATATATGTGTGAAATATTTAACTGATTTATAGTTAAAAGAAAATGGACTTATTAGCATTTAGCAACGATGATATTAGACAGTTGAGTTCTTTGCTCTATAGATTAAAGTATTATTATATAAAAAAGGCAATACCTATTTAGCGGTGATATTGCCTTTGTTTCCATTTGATTTGATTAAGTTTTCTTTAATAAGTGAAGCTTTCGTTCCATTATCTCTTCTGCTTATCTGCTGCCATACTTGAAAACTTATACGTTCTATGGTATAATGTGTAAAGATTGAACGATACTAACCACAGTAATATGTGAGGGAACAAGTATGAAATGTGAAGATATACGAAAAATGGCTCATGACATCATTGAAAGCGGCGCTGTTGAGTCGGACTATATAGAATACAAGAGATCTGCTGAAACAAGAGGCAGCATACTTAAGACTGCCTGTGCATTCTGCAATAACTATATGAACCGTGAGATTGGACTTATCTTTATCGGCGTAGAGGAAGTCAACGACGAGGAAAACGGTATCAAAGCAATCCCTATGCGCCCTATATCAGGCATCGACACGGGCAATATTGAACCAACAGAAAACGCTTTAAAATCGTTGCTTTCAAACATTACCCCCGTTCCTAAATATCAGCTTATCCAAGATGAAATAGATAGTAGAACATATATTATTATCGCCGTTGAGCCCGGCAGCGACGGTCCGTATGAGACTAAACAGCAGGCTGAAACCGATAAGTCTATAAAACTGAAGCCCGGCAGGTATATTCGTGTCCGCCGCGATACAAGGCTTCCTAATAAACGAGAGGAATTCGAACTGCTTAAAAAGTTTGCGGATTTTCATTTTTCATCTGAACTTAACGAAACTGCAACTATTGACGATCTCAATTATGAATACATGAAGGAATATCTCATAGCTACCAATGCAAAGCCTGATATTCGCTCTATGCCCAAGGTTGATATGGCACAAGCAATGGGACTTATCAGCAAAAACGATTACAGCGGTTATCGTGCCAAGAACTTCGCTGTTCTGATGTTTGCGGATAAGCCACAGGAGTTCATTCCTTATGCTCGAGTTGAGGTCATCCGCGAGGCAGTAGGCACCGACAAAATGGTATCACAGGTGTTTGACGGACCAATCTGGATACAAGCAAAGCGTGTCATTGATTACTTTAGCGAGACGATAATGTCCGCATATACAGTTCGTGAGCCCGACCGTGTCGGACACAGAATGGTCTACAATTATCCGCTTGCAATGTTCTCCGAGCTTGCGACCAACTGTATACTCCATAAGGAATATAGCAGAAAAGAATACATTGGCATTTATATATACAAGGATCATATCTCATTTATCAATCATAACAGACCTGTTCCGCCTGTTACAATTGAAGCTATGAATAATGATACTGAGTTCCGTGACAGAGTGTATCTCAATCCTGAGTTGAAGGAAATGTTCTTCTCCCTTGATTTGATAGAGTCATACGGTTCAGGTATACGCAGAGCAAAAAATGCTATGAAGGAGAATGGTTCTCCGGAGCTTGTCTTTGAGCCAAGCAATGATACTGACGACTATACTATGGTTACAGCATATATCAATGAGGAATTTGCAAGAATTCAGGCGGAGGAGAACGAAAAGAACAACCGCCAAGAAAACCGCCAAGAAAACCGCCAAGAAAAATCTGACAATATAGAAAAAGCTATCATAGAGCAACTACTTCTTGATCCTAAAATCACAAGAAAAAAACTCGCAGTGTTGCTCAATGTCAGCGAACAAACAATCAGATATCGCCTTGAAAAGCTCCAACGAGAGGGAAAGATATCTCGTAAGGGTTCAACCAAATCCGGAGAATGGATCGTAACAGAATAGTTCAAAGAGAGGTGCTTACCAAGTAATTTGGCACTCGAAATGGCACTCTAAGTGGCACCCGAATGGCACTCGAAACGTGAGCCTCAATGAAGCGATTAACACCTCAATGTATAAGAAAATAGCATGGATAAACGCTCCTTTTTCAGAAGTATCCCTGCTATATATTCATTGAACGTTGGTTTACTTTTTGGAGGACAATGCGCCACTTTTGGCACTTGTTTGGCACTTATTGGTACTAAAAATCGTCTGAAATCGCTTGAAGTTACTATAATTGAAGCTTCAAAAATCCGCGATTTACAGCTATTTTCGCATTTTACTAAAAGCTACTAAAATGCTCGGGATTAATTCAATTCCCGTACGGGTCACCATTAATTGGTTACTGCAAATGGCTGATTTAAGCCATTTGCAGTTTTTTATTATTTTAACCAACTACCCGTAACCACTTACTGACCACTTATTACCACTTTTAACTATTTTCAGATGTGCCGCAGAGTTTTTGCTCTGCGGTCATTTTTATGTCCCGAACTGCTCATCGCCGCGGTTCTGAACGTCGTATTTCACGCACTCCGCAGGCTGATGAGCGAACTTCAGAGCGTTGGTGATAGCCTCGCAGTTGCGAGCCCTCGCCTCCTGGAACATATGGGAATACAGATTCAAAGTCGTACCTACGACGCTGTGGCCCATATCAGCCGAGACCGCCACCACGTCCACTCCCTCGAATATAAGCAGACTCGCGTGCAGGTGACGCAGGGAGTGTATGTTTTTGAAGGGCACTCCCACACGTCCGCAGTAGCCCTTCAGCCACTCGAACGGCGTCTGCGGATTCATAGGCTCGCCGTTCCACTTCGTGAACAGCCTGTCGTTCTCCACCCACTTTGTCCCGAGCCGTCGCGCCTCGATAGTCTGCTCCGTTCTGAACCGCCTCAGCAGGTCCATTATTATCACTGGCATCTTAGATACACGCTTGGAGCTCCGCGTCTTGGTGGTGTCAGTGTAGATACCCTTCTCTGCGGTGTACTGCGAGGTTCGTCTGACGTGGATGAGGTCATTTTCAAAGTCTATGTCCTTCCACTCAAGTCCCAGCATTTCACTGCGGCGGAATCCGCTGTATATCGCAAGCATAAGGTACAGCTGATACTTCATCGGCTCGTTTTCCAGATTTGCGAACAGAGTCCTCACCTCGTCCAGCGTGAATATCTCCTTTTCAAGCTGCTCCTGCTTCGGCACGAACACTCGTCTGCACGGATTGTCGCTCAGCATACCCATTCGTATCGCGTATGTAAACACGTCGCTGATGAAGCTCAGGTGGTGGACCGCTGTCTTGCGTGAGAGCGGTTTACCTGTAGTCTCGTTCCTGCCGTTTATCATCATGTCGGTGATGAAACGCTGAATGTCGCGCGCAGTCAACTTGTCCATTCGCTTGTGTCCCAGTGCAGGATAGACACGCTTGGTGAGCTGTTTCATTCGTGAATACGAGGTCGGTCTGAGGTTGATCTTCGCGTACTCCTCGAACCACTGCTCAGCAAATCTCTGGAACTTTATCGCTGAAGTGATCTGTCCCCTCATGCACTCTTCCTCGAACAGCACCGCCATTTTGTTGACTTCCCTCTCAATCTGCCGCGGAGTCATTCCGGGCTCTGGATAATAGCTCCTGTACTGATTGTGCTGCTTGCCGTCGACTCCGTAACCGCAGGAGACTCTTATTTCATACGAACCGTTTTTTCTTTTTCTGATAGCCGCCATATATAAAACCTCCGTTCAATAATACGGCGCGTTTCTACCAAGGACATCATACCACAATGCGGCAGAAAAGTCCAGCGGAAACGCGCCTTTTCGCACTATTTATTTACGCAGTCTCCCCACGCAGATACCTGAGGAACAAGTCCTTGTTGATGAGATATTTCTTGCCAGCCATGATGTGCGGCACCTGGTCGTTTATGCACATCTGACGGACTCTGTATTCTGTCAGCCCCTCCACCAGTGCAGCTGCTTCCTTTATGGTCAGCATAACTATTCTTTCCTCGTTGTTTTCACCCATTCTATTCTCCTTTCGCCGAACGTCAGTTGTTCTCACGAATGAATGCTACGGTCATTTTTATCACTCCCTTCAAAGGTCAAATGGGCACGGTGTTTTACCGTACCCATGCCATTGCTATAATGCTATTTCAGATTCTCGCTCCTGCCGAACATCACGTCTATAATAAGTTCGGCGCAGTCTCGAAAGCCCTGTATGTAGCTTTCCGCTGCCATTGTTTCGGACAGCATTCCCTGCATATCCGTTATGTTGTTGAGCAGCTTTCTATCGTCAGCCGACAGCCTTTTCTCCAGTGTATCACACATTTCAAGCAGCTCCAGACTTCGCTTTGCATAGTCGGAGTCCTTTCTCACATCGTGCTGACACGGTATGACGTTTCCATAATACAAATCCTGCAACTTCATCGCCGCGGTCACCTCCTGACCAACAATCATACCACAGCTTTCTGTCGAAATCCATTCACCAGACTGGACGAATGTTGGCTGTTGATACCGAGCACATCCACTACAAGGATATCAGATTTCACGATACCCTTTGATGATATAGACGCCGTCACGTTTCGTTACTTCGTCTACTGACCGAACGAATCGTTCTGTCAGCTCATACCTTCCGATATGGATGATTTGAAGGTGCTGCCGTTTCAGCAACGCCTGTCGGTACTGAACAATCTGTTCACCACCCCATCGTCATGACGGGATATTTCATTCCGCCATAACGAATGTCCATTATGGGAACTCGGTGCTGAGCAAGGACAGAGTGCAGTCCTGTTTTGGAACTTCGAGTACCGTTACGGTAGTCGAGCTCCGAATATTAACTCACGGACGTTTTACCCATGAGTTAGTTGAGTCCTTGATTCAGGGAGTCATAGCTTATCCCATGTGTATTCCGTGAGCTTCCTTACGCTCTCGTTCCTCGGCAAGTGCTTTGCTGTCAACGTGTTCCCGAGCGTACTCAGTATCGTCATCGACAGGCTCGTCCTCAATCATCGAAGCCATAGCAACAATGCCACCGACGATATCAGGTGCAGCACTTCTATCAGCACCACCAGTCGGAGCAGTCTGAAGCCGTGACTTCTGCTCTGCTCTTCGGAGCATTTCAGCTGCGATAAGGTCTGCTCGTTCAGATTCCCAGCCTGTGAGACGAGGTACTCCACCGCCTGATCCAGCTTCGATACCTCTGCCGTCACGTTCTGTGACGTCTGCTCCTGTATCTCCTTCCCCTGTTCCAGCAGCTGATTGTATATCGTCTGCTGATTTCGCAGGTACCGTTCCATCTGTGCGTATGTCATTGTCTCGTCTGTCTGAGCCTTGACATCGAACAGCGTATCTGTCAGAAGTTTCAGCTGCGAGATCAGCGCCAGCCAGTTGTGTTCCTGGACACAGACCATAGTTGGTATGTCCTGTGTTTCCTCCAAATTCTGCTTGGAGGCTTCTTTCGCTTCTTCGTATTTCGAACTCATATTCCATATTCTCCTTCCTGTATTTCGCTTCGTGAAGCTTGTTGTCACGACATCTTCTGCCGTTGGGACAGGTGTATGTGATGTACTTTCGGCTGTCCTCCCACTTGACATCGTAGCCACACTGCTTCATGTAGAAGCGGAATTGTTTCTTGCTCTTGGCTCTTTTCATGACCACATCTATTGTATTGATGAGGTCCATTTTCCAGCTCTCACCTCGCATTGCAACACGATACTCGCCGTTGGTTATACCGTTGCTCTGCTTGTGAATCTCAAGTTTGCTGAGCGTTGTCACTCCATACTTCTGACATATCTCATCGCTGAGCTGCCGCAGGTCTTGCAGTGTGAACTTGTTTGAGTGGTACTTCAAACCTGTGTTAGCGTTGACTGCATTGAGTATGAAGTGCGAGTGTATATGGTCGGCGTCGGTGTGAGTTGCCACTACAACCTCATGTCCCGGGAATGCTCTCTCCGCGAACTCAACTGCTATCTTGTGAGCAAGTGCAGGCTCTATCTTGTAGCCGCTTGGGTGGGACTGGACGAAGTGATAGTACTTCACACCGTCAGTCTTGCCATACATCTCTCTTGTATTTTTGAACTCCTGATATGCAGTCGGCAGCAAACAGTTGAGAGCCGACACGAACTTTTTATTGTCAGTTTTATCATCGCGGCAGATGTAGTCCAGACTTTTCTTTCCGCCGCCACCGCCTTTCGTGCTTATCGCTGTGACCGTCGCCACTATTTCACCTCCCTCAGCAGCTGACCTATCAGCTCCGTGACCTTCCTGTGCTCGTCGAGGAGCGGCTGAAAGTTGACCGCGGTCAGCCTGTCCATGTTTGCAAGTGTAGCAATCTGATTCAGGTTTCGCCCGATTGCTTTCTGCTGTCGGACTATCTCGTCAATCCCAGTTGCGATAACAATTTTCTTGCCGAGAGCACACCGCATTATGAAGTCATTCAGCTTCAGTCCGTGCCTCTCAGCGAGCTCATGGATACGCCTGCTTTCTTCCTCTGTGCAGCGTATCGCTATTGTGGTATTTCGTTTTCTCATATTATCTACCTCCTGACTTTTGTTGGTGTATGCCTATGAATTGAAGTGGGTTCGGGCTTCTGCCCGACAAGCAA
>JAEEGJ010005812.1_pt1 | contig 38007 bp, 35 predicted proteins | sample 8958761 | NCBI WGS metagenome assembly JAEEGJ01 (sample SAMN16246546, study PRJNA631951) | gut metagenome | biome: gut microbiome; feature: rumen; material: RS-attached | host: Bos | place: Iran: Karaj | collected 2018-10
GAGGCGCTTGCGACCCTTGGCGCGACGACGGCTCAGAACAGCACGACCCCAACGGTCTTCCATGCGGGCACGGAAACCATGCTTGTTGGCGCGCTTACGATTATGAGGCTGGAATGTTCTTTTCATTTTAGTAACCTTTAGTAAAAGTCAAATTTTTTGAGTCTCAAAATTAGAAAAATTCCTAGATAAATCAAGGGGTCAGGGGCGTCTGTAAGTAAGTTTTACGGACATTTTTTACCTTTCCCCCGCGGGCCTATCAACATATCAACAATCTATTAACAGCAGACCGTTTTTACGAGGCGCAAGATCCCCGCCTGCGCGGGGATGACAGGGGGGGGGAACGCGCGTAGGGCTAGCCGCTGGTGCGGAGGTCGCGGAAAAGTTCCCTGGAGATTTCGCTGTTGGAATTCACCCAGTAGTCAAAGGAATGCGGTTCGCTCAGGCTTTTACGGTGAACGAAGCAGATATTGCAGTCGAGTTCATCGGAAATCAACAGGTCATGCGTCACGATGATAATCGGCGTCTTGAACAGCATACGCATGTTGTCGATCAGCGGCAACAGGTTTCGGCGGTTGTAGTTGTCGAGTCCCGCCGTAGGTTCGTCCATCAGCAAAAGCTTCGGGTCCATGGCCCAGCTGCGGGCAATCGCCACACGTTTCTGCATGCCCATGCTCAGCATGTGCGGGAACAGGTCCGCTTCGTCGCGCACACGCATCAGGTCCATCGCCATATTGATTTTTTCTTCGATTTCGGCGGGAGATCCCATTTTGTGGTAACGGAGCGGGAGCGCAATGTTGTCACGCACCCTGAGGTTAGAAATCAGGGCCCCGTTCTGGAAAACCATCCCCACCTGGCGTTTAGCGACTTCGAGCGCCGTAAGCCTTTCGGGCGGAATATATTCGCCAAAGTAGTAGAGGTTGCCACGCGTCGGGCGAATCAGCCCCGCAATAATTCGCAAAAGGGCACTCTTGCCCTGGCCCGAACCACCACCGATGCACAGGGTCTCGCCGCGTTTTACAACCAAATTAACGTCCGAGAACAATTCCCTTTGCGGGTCGGTTTCTTCACCCTGGAAAAAGCCAAGAGTCCTAGGCTTAGAAAACATGGTCCCTGCGATATCGCGATACGCAAGGTGAATATCTTCCATTCTTAAAGCTTCGTCCAGCATCAGATAATCGTCTTGAGGTTGCTCATATAATTCGGCAAGAAATACAGCAAACAAATCACGTCCGCAATCACAACATACAGGAAAGACTTAATGACCGAACGCGAAACCGCCTTGGGAACCTGGCGCATGTCGCGCGGAATATTCAGGGCCTGGTAACAGGCATTCGTCGTAATGATGGCACCGAATATGATCGGTTTCAGGATCACAAAAACAAAGTCCGACCACCAGACAGCGCCCAGAATTTCAGAACTCAGATACGACCACGTGAGTTGCACGTTAAGGTCAATGCCGCTCATGATAATGAGAATCTTGGTGATAAAGTACCCCACCACAATCGCGCTCGTACTAAAGAAGATGTTCATGATGACCGTGGCAACGCATCCACCAATAAGCCCCGGCATCACCAAGAAACGGATCGGGTCCACCCCCATTGTCGCCAAGGCGTCCACCTCGGAATTGATGACCATACTGCCGATGTAGGTCGTGAGCGAAGATCCGCTTCGGCCCGCAATCAAAAACGCCGTGAGGATAGGCCCCATTTCGCGAATGATAATCACCACGATCAGGCTTCCCACCACATCCGAAAAGCCGACACGCCCCATCATGGAAACAACTTCAAAAATCACAATCGTTCCAAAGAGGGTCGCTACAATAAAAAGAATCGGGAAAATTTCGACACCCGTAAAGAAGGTCTGCAAAATGATGTTTCGGGAGTCGGTCTTGAAGCTTCGGCTATGCGAAAAGATACTTGTAAACGCCTTGAAGAAAAGGGCGCAGAGCTGGCCCCAAGGACGGCGCAACAGGAAAAGCCCCAGCGAGTGGAACACTCTCGCGGGAGGCGTCAGACGTTGCCAGTTCTTATATGCCTTCCTTATCATTTTCCTGCCCGGACAACTCCAAAGCTTCCAAGATACTTTGCCACAAGTGTTCCAGTCCGAATTTCTTGAGCGAGCTCACGCATAGCGGATTTTCGTCCAAGCCGAACTTTTCGCGGATAGAGCGGAGTCCCTTCGAGAGTTCCGACTGGTTAGCCTTGTCGCGCTTGCTTGCAACAATCAGCACGGGGCAACCCGACGCACGGATGTTCTCGACCGTCTCGAAATCGATAGCATGTCCGCCGTGGCGCACATCCACCAAATAAACGAGCCCTTTCAGGTCCTTGCACTTTTCCACGTAGTCGCGGATAAAGTCCGACATCTGGTCGCGCTTGCTGTTGCTGACCTTTGCAAAGCCTACACCAGGTAAATCTACTAGAAAAAATCGGTTGTTGACTTTGAAAAAATTCAATTCACGCGTTTTTCCGGGGGTTCTGCCCACTTTTACCAGGTCCTTGCGGCCCATGAGAGCGTTCATGAGCGAAGATTTGCCCACATTCGAGCGGCCAAGAAAGGCAATTTGCGGCAGGCGTTCCTCGGGCAGGTGCTTGATGCTTGTAGCACCCTTCACAAATTCAGCGGAGACGATCTTGTATCCGCCCACCACGGCAGGAGCATGATGAACCGTCATAAACTAACCCTCCCTTCAAAGGCTCGGAGCATGGTAACTTCGTCAACAAATTCAAGGTCGCTGCCCATCGGGATTCCGCGGGCAAGACGTGTACGCTTGACGTTTACTCCTGCAAGCATGTGGTCAAGCATCAGGGCGGTGCTGTCGGCCTCGGGACTAGAGCCTAGGGCTAAAATCAGTTCCTCGATTCCCTCGTCCTTAATGCGCCGGACAAGCTCCGGCAGGTGCAGGTGTTCGGGGCCGATCCCGTCGAGCGGCGAAACAACTCCCCCCAGAACAAAGTAAGTTCCCTTGTAAATTCCGGAGCGTTCAAAAGGAAGTATGTCGGAGCTTTTTTCGACAACGCAAATGGACTTCGATCCTTCGCGGGACTTGCACACGGGGCAGAGGTCTTCATCGGTAAAGGCGTAGCAACGCGGACAGGGATGCACCCGCTTTTTTGCATTCAGCAGGTTTTCCGAGAAACGCTCCACATCCTGCTCGGTACGGGTGAGGATATGGTAGGCAAGCCTTCGTGCAGTCTTATGCCCGATTCCAGGGAGCGACGAGAATTCCCCGATTAACGCATCCAGGCTTTGAGGCTCAATGTTCATTGTCAAAACTGTACGATTCGTTGATACCGAGTTTCAGCTGCGAAAAATTCAGGTTCAGTTCACCAAGGCCTGCGCGGATCGATTCACTGTCGTCGAGTTCCACGGCATCGGCAAGACGCAAGAGCGTTCCCAGGCGACCGGTGCGGTTCAGCAGGGCTTCCCGCATTTCGTCGTCGGCAGGAGAATCGGGCAAAATGGTTTCGAGAGGCGCCCGTACCAGGGCGTCCATACGGCTGATAAGCCCCACCATGAACGCCTTCGCGCAGAACGCATCGTCGTTTTCGTCGATGCTGCGGGCAAGACTTTCCATGAACTTCGCACGGTGGCTCGCATTCTGGAACAGGGGCGACACCTGCGGGGTCATGCCAAGTTCCGGACGGGCATAAAGCATCAGCATCAGCCATTCCTGAATGCGACGCATGCCCACCCACACGATGGCGTCTTTCACCGTATCGATACGGCTATGCCTTGCCTGCGAATCGGAATTTACGAACCGGAGCAGATTTTCGGAAATATCGCCATGTTTCGAAAGTCCGTCGCACAGGACCTCGAGGCTCGGACGGGACTTGATCAAAAGCAGAAGCTGCAAAATCGTAGCGGACGTGGCATCGATTTTCTTGCCGGTCACGAGTTCGGGCTTTGCAAAGAAGAATCCCTGGAAATAGTCGTACCCCGCGTCTTCGCAACGTTTGAATGTCGCCTCGTCTTCGACCTTTTCGGCAAGGAGCTTGATCCCCATCGTCTTGAAGAACGTGGCCGCCGCATTCATGGACTGCAGCGAATTGTCGACAACGTCCATCTTCACGTAGCTGATGTAGGGGAACAGCGGCTTGAAGCGCGTAATGAATTCGTCGTTGAAAATAAAGTCGTCGAGCGCGAGTTCGAAACCAAGCGCCTTGTAGCGCTGCACGGCCTTCACGATTGCATCATCCACCTCGACGTCTTCGAGAACTTCGAGCACAAAGCATTTCGGGTTCAAAAGACCGAACAGGTTGTCGAGCAACATGTTGCGGCTGCAGTTCACGAAAGCCTTGCTCTTACCGATCAGGCGTTCGATGCCGATGTTGTTCAGCACATTTTCGAGTACCTGCGCCGTGGCAAGCACATCGCTTGCTATCACCGCGATATCGCTTTCGGGAGAATCGCGGAACAAAAGTTCATAGGCGTAAATCTTACCCTCGCGGTCGAGGATAGGCTGGCGTGCTAAATAGGCGAGAGACTGCATGCGTTAAATTCGTGCGCTCTTGATACCGAACAGGAGGATGCTACGTGCACCAACGTCCCAGAGCTTGTCCATAATGGCGTTCGCTTCTTCTTGCGGGACCATGGCCTTCACGGCATACCAATCGCGGCCATGCAGCTTGGTCACCGTCGGGGCGTCGAGGCCCGGCGTGAGTTCGCATGCCTTCTGGAGAAGTTCAGCCGGGCAGTCGTACTCGATCATCATGTACGTCTGTGCGACAAGCTTGCCCTGGATGCGACGGATGAGCGTGTTGACTTCTTCAAGTTCGGTTTTCTGCGGGTTGCAGAAAAGGGCGGCATTGCTACGGAATAGCGGCTCACCCACGATACGCAGTCCAGCCTGCTTGAGCGTGGTACCCGTTTCGACCACGTCGACAATGGCATCTGCCACGCCGAGGCTCACCGAGATTTCGACGGCGCCTTCGAGCACCACGAAGTCCATCGGCTTCTTGTAGAAAGCTTCCACGATGTGCGGGAAGCTCGTGGCAATCGTCTTGTCCTTGAGCTCGTCAAGGCTCTGCACGGGGCTGTCGTTCGGGACGGCGGCGCACATCTTGGATGCTCCGAAGGGCAGGTCCAGCACCTTCACCGCGGGGCTCTTCGCTTCGGCGTTGAAGTCGATGCCGGTGATGCCTGCATCGATGATGCCGCGGCCCACGTACATGGGAATGTCGCTCGGACGCAGGAAGAAGAATTCGATGCCGTTCTTCGTGTCGAGCTGGGTAAGAGTCTTGTAGGGCTTGGTTGCCTTGTAACCGCAGGCCTTCAAAAGTTCCTGCGTGGGCTCGAAAAGCATGCCCTTGTTGGGGAGAGCTACCTTGATCATAGTTTTGCGTACACTTCTTCGAGGGTTAAACCTTTTTCGGCCATCATCACGGCCACATAGTAGAGCACCTGCGAAAGTTCGAGGCACTGGGCGTCGCGGCTTTCGAAGCGGGCTGCCTGCCAGCTTTCTGCGGCTTCTTCCACAAGCTTCTTGCCGATGGCGTGCGGGCCCTTCTTGAAGAGTTCCGTGGTTCCTTTGCCTTCGGGCATTTCCTTCTTGCGCTGGCAAGCCAGTGCGTACATTTCTTCAAATGTCATAGTTGACCTCGTGTAATTTTTACGAGGTAAATGTAGAAAATAGTGGGGTCAGTTTGCCTCTCGTCGTGAATAAGTATGTATTTTTGAGCGCGTGAGGCTTTATAATGAACCTGAGTAGATTTTTTTTGTCGCTTTGTATGCTTGTTGTTTTTGTTCCGGCGCTGTCCTTGGCCGCTCCGGCTAATCCTGAACCTGTTGTCTATACGCAGAAAGACGGCTCTACCGTGACAATCCGCCACTATGGTGACGAGCATTACCACTTTGCCAAGACGACCGACGGAATCCTCGTCATGGGAAATGGAGACGGTAGTTATGTGTACGTGGATGCCGATGGCAAGCCTTCCGAATTTATTGCTAGGGATGCGGCGGAAAGAACTCCCGACGAATTGAAATTCCTAAAATCTTTGAACCAAAGCGAGGTCCATTCGAAGCACAAGGCTTTGAATGGAGGCCGATTTCCCGAGACTCTTGCCCCCTCAGTAATCAGGCCGGCAGCATTGTTGCGCGCCAACAAGCGCATAAATTCATTCGTGACGGGCGAACGCTATTTTCCCGTGATGCTGGTGAGCACGTCCGATCACAAGGCTTTTGATTCGGCTGCCGTCTATAAAAAGCTCAACAAGAAGGGCTATAGCGATGACGGCCATGTGGGGAGCTTGAAGGATTACTTTATCGAAAGCTCTGGCGGAAAATTCACGCCGACATTCGATGTTTACCCGATATCACTTCCAGGCAAATTTTCCGAGTACAAGGACGAAAGCAAATTCACGACCGAAGCCTTGGACATGCTTGTGGAACGCTCGGACTTTAAGAAGAATGCCGTCAAGTATGAGCCAGTATGTCCCTTTATGCTGATGCATCCGTTGACAAACGATGATGCGTCTACTTACAATGCCAACTATTTTTCGCATCAATACACCATGAGGTCTCTCATCAAGAAGACGTACGAGACCAAGGGCTATACTTTTGATAGCTATGCGTTTGTGGCGCAGAAGGATGAAACGACTAACAAGCTTAACCGCTTGGCAACCTTTGCCCACGAGTTCAGCCATGTGCTTGGGCTTTACGATCTCTACGGAATCGATTCGGACGGCTATGCGACCGTTGGCCCGCTCCCCTTCGATTTGATGGCGCTCGGTACGCGTAATGGTGGAGGCCGCTTCCCGCCTACATTTTCCGCATTCGAACGCGAGTCCATGGGATGGATGTTCTTGGAAGAGTTCTTCAATGACAGTCTGGATCGGCCCTACATGCTTGAGCCTCTATCTGCCATGCATGCCTATTCCATCACGAACCCGAATCACGGAGACGAATACTATGTCATTGAGTACCGTCCCGCTGTCGGTTTTGACTCTAAGATTTCGGAATCCGAGTATAGCGGGATTCAGGGAAAGAATGGTGTCTTTATCTGGTATGTCAATTACGATGAATACCAGTTCATGACCAATTCGCCGAACCAGGATGCCGAGCATATCCTTATAGATGTAAAGCAGGTCCTGGATGAAGAAAATACCTATTACGCGGATTTCACGTATGTAAATAAGAAAGGGAAAACGGTGGTTCCCGGCGTTTTCGATTTGAAGGTCTACGGGGATACCCTAGTGTGCTTTTTATTGTCCCAGGACAAAGGGGTTCCCGCTTGCCCCGATATAAAGAGTTCGTCTTCGAAGTCTTCCAGCAAGAAGTCGTCTTCTAGCAAAAAGTCGTCTTCCAGCAAGAAGGGAAAGTCCGATGTCATTCCGCCCCGCCAGTTCGTGTCTACGCATATGCAGATTCACGAGGGAGTGCTGAATATCCATATATCCGTTCCGGGTGTCAAGCGCTTAAAACTATTCGATGCGCTGGGAGGATGCCTTTTCGAGTCCAGTTTTGACGGGGAATCGGCTCAAGTGAACGTCTCGTCGTGGGCAAAGAGGCCGGTCCTGGTCCGGGTTGAGGCCGGTGGAAAACTGGTTTCTAGCCGCCTTGTCACGCCCCGCTAGGGTTCATTTGGTCCAAATATCTTTGTGCGGGTGCCCTTGCCGCACAAAAAATGTTGCTTTAAAAAAATCAAAAACATATATTTAGGGCATGAAAAAAATTTTCTCCTTAGCCATTCTTGCCGCATCTGCCCTAACCCTGATGTCTTGCACCCAGGGGCCAAAGGTCAACAATCCTGAAACATTCCGTAAGCAAACGGGTGTTATTGGCGTGTTCCGCCAGGCAGCCACGTTCTGTAGCGAAGGGCTTCCGCAGACAATGAAACTCGGCGATTCCACGATTTTGGTCAAGCCGACCTGGAGCAACGACCAGGACAATATATTCTTCAGTACGATGAAGCCGGGTCCGGCTACGCTCTATTCTTATCACTACCAGTGCTGGAAAGACGAATTCAATTTGAAGCTGGACCAGAGCGACCCTTCGACTGGGGCTGTTCCTACGACGGTTGTCATTCCGGATTCGGGCTTCTGCAAGATTGTGATTTCCTTTGTGGGAGATGAAAAGCTTTTCACGCATAACGACCTCCTGATCGAAGAAGTGTTCGATCGCTGGAATGTCGCTGTGCCTCCTGCCTCAATTCCGTATTGCAACATTGTCGATAGCCAGGGTGGCGAGGTCTCGTTTGCCAACAAGGACTCGCTCGTTGTCGAGACATTCAAGTCGGCAATCCAGCAGGCCGCCTCTACCGGCAGCGACCAGATCCAGCCTCTCATCTCGCTGGACACGCTTTCCGACATGGTCACTTGGAATGCTGACCGCTCCAAGATTCTCCTTGTCGTATGGCACAACGATCCGGAACGCTTCCAGGAAGGCCGCAAAATCAAGCTCGGGGACGAGGTCTTGTGGACTGTTGCCGACAAGGAATTCCGCAAGTGGTTCAACCAGAACAAGACTTCCGTGCGCAATTGGACGCGCCGCCTGCACCAGTTGATGGGCTACTCGTTCGACACGACGCTCACCTACTTCAGCACCGTGTGGGTCGACCCGAAGGACGTCGTTCGTCCGGCCTATGTGCCCGACCCGACGAGCAATGTCATGCGTGCCAGCTTTGCCGATGACAATTCGGGCGAAGAGTCCGTGGCAAGCTACGAGCCGGCTACAGAAGAATCTGCGGAATCCCCGTTCGGCAAGAAGGACGAGGCGTTCATGATCTGGTTCCAGAACTGGTTCGACGAGACGGCGGCGAAGTATGAGAAGAAGTCTTCCAAGCGCCTGTGGACTCGCCTCGGCTACACCTACGACTGGTCGTACGACACGCCCACCTATGGTCTGTCCGAGTTCATCGTCGTGCGCGATGCCGAAGTCCTCGTGAACTTCACGAAGCAGACCAAGGCTTTCCTGAACTGGCTGAATTCCGAAATGTAGGCCGGGCCTTCGGTCCCTAGCGCTTAGCTATTACGCGCCACAGCGGTTGACCCGCTGCGGCGTATTTTCTTTCGAATGCTGTTTCCGGGCTGTCCGGCTGGAGGGGGGATAATTCTGCCCGGATGCCGCGTAAACTCTCTAGCTCGGGAATGGACCTACTCTCCTCGCCGAGAATGTTCACCGCATCGCGGAATTCCTGTGCGTAGATTTCCCAGTTTGTTCTGAGTTCCGTGACGGGGGCGAGCTGCATCATGGTCGGGAATATCGGGTGCATGTGGAACCGGCGTGTGCCTTCGGACTGCTTGGGCCACGGGTTCGGGTAATAGACGGCGTGGTAGCGTACGTCCCAGTGGCTGTCCAGCACCAGCCGCCAGAAGTCCAGGAGCTCGGCGCGTATCCAGAATGCGTTGGGAGGGATTCCTTCGGCGTCAGCGTTCCGCGCACCAAAACCTTTGCCAACGCGCGCTTCGGATTTGTCAATCCCGATAACCGCGCAGTCGGGAAACTTGCGTGCGAGGTGTATGGTGCTTTCGCCTGTACCGCACCCCGAATCCAGTACGACGGGGATGGAGGCGATGTCGCTTCGCCTATCCCAGGTGCAAATCTTTTCCCTGGCTTCGTCAAAAGCCTCTTGCGTATGTAAAGCAATAGGACGCATGTACTGCGTCCTTGCATATTTGCGTACAATTTTTGCGAGGTCCTTGTGGACGGATTCCTGGTTCGATGTTACGGACCGGGCTCCGCTCATTCCTTTGTCCAGATGCTTTCCAGATCGTACCCGACGAACTTCAGGTTGTCGAAGAAGAACTCCGTATCGTCATGGAACACCCAAGAAATCATGCTGACTTTCTTGCGCTTCTCGGCGTCTGGGATGAGGTCTGCGACGGCGACTGCGACGAGCGACTTCTTGGCGGGCAGGTCGAATTCCATGGAGCCGATAATCAGTTCGCGCGGATCGCTGTAACCACCAAAGTTGTTGTAGTAACCGTGGTTCCCGTAGCCTGTGTTCGCATTGGTGTACTTGGAGCTTTCATCGATGAGTTCGAACGTGCAGGAACCTGTTCCCCAGGCTTCGAACACGATGGAGTCGACTCCCGAAAGGTCGTAGCTTTTACCCAGCTCGCCGATTTCGAGCCCAAAGGTGGTCCACCACTGTGATACCCAGCTGGCCGAATCCATGAACTTGAACGAAGGATGGTTCATCCAGAAGGCCGCCGTATCGGTGTATGTCGGTGGATATGCCCGATAAGCCGAGTCCGGGAATGTCACCTTGAAATGCACCTGCTTGTTTTCGTTTTCCACGGTCTCGATGATATCCAGGAACGGGTTGGTGTAGGTCGTCACCTTCGGCTCGATTGAAATGACTCCGTTGCCCATCTTGCCGTCGGCAGGGATGAGGTACCATTCTCCGCTTGAATTCAGCGAGTTGGCAATGCTTTCTCCCATCTCGTGGATATTGTCTCCATCGGAGAAGTTGTCTATTAGGAGGGTCTCGAGAGGTCCTTCGGGTTTTACGATAGTATCTTCTTCCGTTGTATCCGCCGTTGTGGTGTCCTGGGGCTCGGGTGTGGGAACCACATGTTTCTTGACAATCGAGTCGCCGGCTTTTGCCTTGACAGTCGGCAGGATAATCGTATCGAGCTTGGGCCCGTAGTTCGGAATGAACGCGAAGTTCAGGTTACCGGCAGGAAGTCCTCCGATGGCGAACATTCCGTTGGTCACGTTCGTGGCGTGGTTGAGGCCAAAGAACTTGAGTGTGCCGAATGCATTCTCGCAGTCGTCGCAGCCGTAGTCCGAGAGCGAACCGCTCATAAAAACGGTCTTCTGGAGTTTGTGCTCGCCAAGTGAAATGGTGTCCTTGGTGTTTTCCACCGAGACTTCGATTTGGGCGGCGTTTCCTTCCAGGGCGACTTCCATGATATAGTCTCCCACATCGACGCTGTCAATGGCGACCACGCCGTTGGAATCCGCTACGGCTGTATAAGCATACGCTTCGCCGCTGAGGCTGTTGCGCTTGATGAGCGTTACGGTTGCGTATCTTGCCAAGGCGCCGTTATCGTTATACAGAGTGGCCGTAATGGCGTTGCCGGCTTCTGTGCCGCTGGGGCCTCCTCCGGCCATGTCGTCCGAGGTACAATCCCAAAGACCGAGACCCAGTACGAGTCCGGCTACCGATTTCAGGGCAATTCCCCTCAGGCCTGAAGATGCTTGGTGCATAGTCCCAAGATACATATTTTTTCGGGAGAGACTCATGGCTTACCTCCCTTGTTTTCGCCGTTTTGTGTTTTGTCTGGGCATACAAACGGATCGTCCACCTTTTCGGACAGGGGGAACAGGGCCACGTTGAGCGCGTAGACGCGGTCGGCCCGCTCGCTGCGGCAGGCAAATTTCAAAAGTGCGCGCCGGAATTCTTCTATGCGATGTCTGATTTCTGGCAAATCGGCTTCTTCTGCGGTAAAGACCGTCGAAGAAATGTCGCGTTCCTCCGGTTTGTGGCGGTCCAGCGATTCCTGTGCAAGTTCGATTGTTCGCCTGTGGAAGCTTCTGACGGCTTGGCTCTTGACTTCGCCGCCGGTGCTCAAAATCTGGTCGGTGATGTTCCAGCCGTTGTTGTCGTCCGGGACGACGAGACCCAGCTGCTTGAGGATGCCCAGCGCATTGCGGGCCTCGTCCTGGCTGATGGTCGGGCTGAGCTGCTTGGCCAGCTTGTCCAGGTTGCTGGTGTCTTTCGAAATTCCGATAAGGGCGCGGAGCGCTGCGCAGGCCCAGCTGCCGAAATAGGCGAGTTCGGGCTGCGAAAGGACCCTGGTCTCCAAGGAACGGAGCTCCATGAGCTTGTAATACAGTTCCGAGAGGGTCTGTTTGGCCTTTGTCTTGTTAAAACGGTAAAGGGTCTTGAAATATTCGGCGCGGCGGTCGTCCATGCCGCAGAGACGGATGAATACGGGGAGGGTGCTTTCGTTCAGGTGCCCCTCTTTCTGGAATACGCGGACAAGCCAGGCCGGGTCGACTCCGGTTTTCTGGCCCAAATAGCGATACGAAGTGAACGGGTTGTCCTTTTTGCTTTCGACAAACCAGTCCTTCAGGTATTCGCGATACTCAAGGTAGTCCAGTACGTCTATCATGCTCATGAATCTATTAAAAATTAATAATTCAAGGAACGGGTGGCCGTTTGTAACGTAAAGTTTTCGTTGCACGGTTTACAACAATCTTCAAAAATGATAGTTTTGGGCCAAAAATTTGGTGTACCGGGGAAATTTTCTCCCCTCGACCGGTGGTTGGATCGGGAAAAGGGGGGTGCTCTTGTCGGAGCGTGTCGGGGCGACTACCGCATCCGGTTTTTTCCGGATTCGTTCCATCGGAAATTTTGCCTTCCATTCCATTCAAAGTAACATTTTAATAGCATTGAATCTGTGAAAAAAAGAGCACATTTTTTTGTAAATGTTGACTGATTGTTGATGATGTTTGCTAACAAAGTCCTTGTTTGTCGGAAAAATGCTCAAATACGGCCGATCTGCGGTAAAATATGGCCTGAATGGTAATCAATAAATTACAAACAGACGAGAAAACGAACAAAGTTGCGAATTTGTTTGCTAAAAGATTTTTTTTGGTTACATTTTCGTAAAAAGAGTCTTATTTGGATTTTTCTTTTTATATTGTGCGTGCCATACTTGTGAGATGGTTGTTGTTAATCATTGTAGGGTTTGGCGCTGCAGCCCAGGGATTCTGTATACACCTCCCCAAAAAGAAAGCTCTGGTTCACTTTTTTAGTGATTTGCTGCGGCGCCTCCCTGCATTTTTTTTCGAGACTCGGCGTTTTTTTCCCTAATTTTGGCCCAGAAATCCGTTTTTTTGTGATTTTTCTCATTAATGGTGCGTTTCGCTCGTTTTTTTTGGCTAATCCCCGTTTTATAAAGTTATTTTTTGGGGCGTAATAGTTTTGTCGCAAGAGGTTATTATGAAACTCGGAAAGACCGAAACTCGTTTGAATGCCGAAATCGAAAAACGCGGGGCCCTTTTCGCCGTGTTGTTGGATCCGGATACTTCGGACGAGGCTGCCTTCGTGAAGGCTGGCGCCATGGCCGCCGAGAACGGAGCCGACCTCTTGTTGGTGGGTGGTTCCTATTTGGGGAATTTTACGCTTCCCAAGCAGGTGGCTGCTCTTAAGGCGCATGTGGATCTGCCTGTGGTCTTATTCCCTGGTGGAGCCTCGCAGGTTGTGCCCGGCTTTGACGCAATGCTTTTCATGACGCTCGTGAGCGGGCGTAACCCGAACTACTTGATCGATGAACAGGTGCGTGGTGGCGCGCTTGTGCGTGCGCTTAACATGGAAGCCATCCCGACGGCCTACCAGCTCATCAACAGCGGCAAGCGCACGACGGTGGAATACATCAGCGGCACAATGCCTGTGCCCGCGAACAAGCCCAAGCTCAGCATGGTGAACTCTATCGCTGCAGAACTCATGGGCATGCGCTATGTATATCTCGAAGCCGGTAGCGGCGCCGAAGAGCCTGTTCCGGTTGAACACATTGCTTACACCCGCAAGGCGACCGAGATGACCATCATAACCGGTGGCGGCATCAAGGACCCGCAGACCGCAGCCATCCGTGTGGCTGCCGGCGCAAACATCATCGTGACTGGAACGCTGTGGGAAAAGGTCGAAGATCCTGCTCTCTTGAAAGAATTCGCCTCTGCAATTCATATCAAGGGTTAAAAATTTCGTAATACATTGAGGTTAGGATCTAGAGACTAGGATCTAGGGAGAAATATCACGGTTTCGCCGTCTTATATTGACGCACGAAGTGCGTGATTCTTATTCACAAGCCACTCGCCTCGTACCTCATAGCTCATTGCTCACTGCCTCGCGCTTCGAGCCCCGAGCCTCGCTCCTCATGTTCACGCCTAATCAATAACAAAAAATGATTAATAGTATACAAATAATCTATTAGACAATATGAATTGATGCTTCTATCTTTGGGCGCGAACACAGAAAAGTCCGCCCTGTGCGGCACAATATGAGGAGTAAAACTATGAAAAACATGATTGTCACCATTGCCGTTGCCTGCGTCGCATTCGCCATGATTGCTTGCCAGGACAACCGCGACTGCACCTACGATGCCAAGACGCACAGACTTGCTTGCCCCGAGAAGACCTACTCTGTTCTTGACATCGGTGACAAGGTTTGGATGGCGGAGAACTTGGCGCTGTACAGTCCCGATTCCAGCACCTGCTACGACAACAATCACGACAATTGTGTGAGCACGGGGCGACTCTATACTTGGGATGCCGCATCCGGTTCCGTCTGCCCGACCGGATGGCGCTTGCCGACGCGCCAGGAGTTCAAGGATGCCTTCGGTACTGCCGAGGTGGATGATCTCAAGAAGGCCGATGTGTTCAACATGCAGTTCGCGGGCTTCAAGTACTACGACGGAAAGTTCGCCGACAAGGGCGCAAGCGCAAGTTTCTGGACGGCCGAAGCATACGATGATTCCAGGGCCTACCTGGTGCGCGTCACGGATTCGAGCGTTGCTTACGAGCACTTCAACAGGAACATCTTCGCTTCCGTCCGCTGCGTAAAAGAATAATTCTGAATTCGAATTTCAAAATTTGGATTTATATTTACTCAAATAAGAATCACTTTCAACAATCCTCAAAGCGGCTTTGCCGCGACCTCACACCTCAAAGGCACGAAGTGCCGACCTCAAATTCTCTATGACTTGGCTTATCGACTTATTCACCAAGCCCTCGGTCGGGCAACAAGTTGTCGTGATTGCGTTCACCGCGGCTATCGGCCTGATGTTGGGCAAAATCAAGGTCAAGGGAATTAGCCTTGGCGGGGCGGGTGCGCTATTCGTAGGCATCCTGTTTGGACATCTCGGGCTTCGGGTCGAGGGAAACGTGCTCCACTTTATCCAGGAGTTCGGCCTCATCCTCTTTGTCTACACGATCGGTATGCAAGTGGGACCGGGCTTCATGGATTCCATACGCCGTCACGGCCTTGTGCTCAACATTCTCTCGACGGGCGTGGTGCTGCTGGGCATTGTCGTGACGCTTTGTCTTTACTTCTTTACGGATATGCATAACAACGTACCCGTGCTTGTCGGTATGCTTTGCGGCGCTGTCACAAACACACCTTCTTTGGGGGCCGCGAATTCTGCCTTTGCCGCGGCCGGGGTGGATGCGTCGTTGACGGGTATCGGGTACGCTGTTGCATATCCTTTCGGTGTCATAGGGATTATCCTCGTAATGATCTTGGCCCGTATTGTGTTTAGGCAAGATCCGGCCAAGGCGGCGAAGGACTATGCGGCCGACATCGCGGCCAATACGAGCGAAATCGAGTCATGCAGCCTGATGGTCGAGAACCGGAACCTGTACGGAATCCAGCTTAAGGATATCCCGGACCTGGTCTCGAGCGGGGTGGTCATCACGCGCCTCATGCGCGGCAGTGATATTTTCACCCCGAACGGGAAGACGGTTATAGAAGAGGGCGACAAAGTGCATATTGTGGGCATGCCCGATGCGGTTGCCATCATGGAGAAAATCATTGGCAAACGGCTTGAAAAGCCCATAACCAAAGAAACGGCGGTAGATACAGGGCGCACGATAATTGTGAAGACGGTTCTTGTGACGAACAAAAAGGTTTTGGGCCGGACAATCGGCTCGCTCGCCCTTGCGGAACGCTATGGAGTGAACGTGAGCCGCGTGGTTCGCAGCGGGTTCAAGTTCACGGGACGTCTGGATTTGCGCATCAAGTTTGCAGACAAGTTAAGGCTTGTCGGCACTACCGAGGGAATCGAGGCTGCTGCGAAGGAATTGGGCAACTCGCTTACGGCACTCGACCATCCCGAAATTTTGCCTGCCTTCCTGGGCATTTTCCTTGGGGTCGTTGTCGGGAGCATCCCGATTGCGATTCCGGGCATGCCGACCCCGCTCAAGCTCGGGCTTGCCGGCGGTCCGCTCATTGTCGCTATCCTGCTTAGCCGTAAACGCAAGATTGGCCCGCTCAACTTCTTCATGGCAAACAGTGCGAACCTCATGCTCCGCGAATTCGGCCTTACGCTCTTCCTCAGCTGTGTAGGACTCAATGCCGGCATCAAGTTCTTTGATGTGCTCTTGAACGGGGATGGCTTCCATTATATGGCGCTTGCCGCGTTGATTACCTTCTTGCCGCTTGCCGTTATGGCCGCAATCGGTCATCTGGTTTTCAAGGTGAACTACCTTTCGCTGTGCGGCGTGCTTGCCGGCGCCACGACCGACCCACCCGCACTTGCGTTCGCGAATGGCCAGGCCGACAGCGAGGCGGTGAACATCGGCTATGCCTCGGTCTACCCGCTTACCATGCTGCTGCGTATCCTGAGCGGTCAGGTCCTTGCCATACTGCTCCTGCAAATGGCCTAACTTGTCCGTCATGTCATGGGAACAGACCGCGATGCGGTCTGTTTTGCGTATTTCCCGGCATTTTTCCTCGGTTACGTGCCACATCCGCCAATAATTGTGTATTTTTCATAACAAAGAAGATGCACCCGAAAGGTGCGTTTTTGAGGTATGTCTATGCAAAAACTGGTCATCGTGACTTATGTGCTCCGGGCGCTTGGTTTTGTGCTCGTCCTTCTGAGCCTTTTCGGCCACAGTTTGATTCTTAACGTGTTTCCGGGATTGGAGGGAACCTCCATTAATCCCATTTTCTATTCGGGTATCGCGTTCTATGTGGTGGGTGCGGCGATTTATTTCGTGTTGAACAAGAAACGCATTGCCGAACGTAGGAAGCGCCAGATCCAGGAAGCCGAGGAACGTGCGTTCCAAGGGAGCGGTTCTAGCGAAGAACCCGAGGACAAGGCTTAGGTGAAGGTGAGTATGGGTGATTTCATGATACAGATTGAGCATTTGCACAAGACGTACCGCAGCGGCTTCTTGATGAAGCCGAAGCTTGCGCTCAAGGATGTGAGTTTCAATGTGGAATCGGGTCAGGTGTACGGTTTTATCGGCCCTAACGGGGCGGGCAAGTCGACGACCATCAAGGTGCTGACCGGCCTGTTGAATTTTGATTCGGGAAAGGTCCTGGTGAACGGGATTTCGCCGCGCGACGTGAAGAGCCGCCGTTTTATCGGCTATTCCCCGGAACAGCCCTACTTTTACGACTACCTGACTGGACGTGAACTGCTCAAGTTCTATGGGCGTCTCGTTGGCCTTGATGGGGAACTGCTGAATTCCCGTATCCAATGGGCACTCGAGCTCCTGCATGCCGACAAGGACTGGATCGACCGGCGCCTGCGTTCGTATTCCAAGGGGATGATGCAGCGTGTGGGCATTGCCCAGGCCGTCCTTGCCAAGCCGAAGTTGTTGATCTTGGACGAGCCGATGAGCGGGCTTGACCCGATGGGGCGCCGCGACGTGCGCGAGGCCATCCAGGAACTCAACCGCGACGGAGTCACGATTTTCTATTCCAGCCATTTGCTCAGCGATGTGGAATCTATCAGCCACCGCGTGGCGATGATCGTCGATGGGAAGATTGTCCGCGAGGGCAGCATCGACGAGATTACGGAATCATGCGGGGTGGAGTATCACGTGCGCACGCGCACCGCGATACTCCAGAACGACCTCCCCGAGGGCGTTGCCCCGACGGGGCACCCGCAGGAGTGGGTGTGCGCAGACGATGCGGCTCGCGACCGCCTTTTGACCTTCTGTCTTTCGAACGGGATTGCCGTAGAGAAGATGGAACACAAGCGACCGAGCCTGGAAGATATTTTGACGGAGGAAATTGCCCGTGCAGACGCTTAAGCATATAGGCATTATCGCCCTCAATACGTTCCGCGAATCTATTCGCGACAAGATCCTTTATAACATTGTCTTGCTGGCTATTGGACTTGCCCTGTTCAGTATAGTGCTGGGCGAATGGTCCGTTTTCGACCGCGCCTACGTGATCAAGTCCACCACGCTTACCGTGATGAACCTTTCCTGCCTCCTGATTTCCATTTTCGTGGGGATTAGCCTTGTACAGAAGGAAATCCAGCGGCGGACGGTGCTCACGCTTCTTTCGAAGCCTATCAGCCGAGCCTCGTTTGTCATCGGCAAGTATTTCGGCCTGCTTGCCGTGGTGGCCGTTCACCTGGTTTTGCTCACGGGAGTCTACTACGTCATTCTGTTCTTGACGAAAGCAGAACCGACGCTTTACCTCCTTACCGCCATTTACCTGATCTTCTGCGAGATGGCTATCGTCATCGCCGTTGCGCTCTTGTTCAGCAGTTTCAGCAGTACGGTTCTCAGTGCCCTTTTCACGATGGGCGTGTACTTGGCCGGACACCTGAGCGATGAACTTTTGGAGCAGGTGCGCTTTGCCAACCGCATGGGCGAGATGGGGGATGCCTCGTCGGCGATTCTTGAAAAAATCGCGGTGGCGCTGCATGCGGTGTTCCCCGGGCTGTACCGGTTCAACATTTCTTCTTACGTGGTCCACGGGCTTGCTCTGCCGGACCTTTATCTGCTGTGGAATTCCCTGTATGCACTGGGTTACGTGTGCGTGTTCCTCGGGGTGGCCAGCTGGTGGTTTAGCCGGAGGGATTTCTTATGAGAAATCAGTACATGGCGAAGGTCCTTGTCTACAACAAGCTTGTGACCCAGGACCAGGTGAATGCTTATAGCGACAAGACCACGGATTCCAAGGACATTGGGCAGGTGCTAGTCGAGGCGGGGCTCTTGAAGCCTGCCGTTTACCAGAAGGTCCTCGCTTACGTGCGCGACCTGGAAACGAAAAATGCGCAGGCTGAAAGTGCCGCCGCTGCGAATGCTGCGGCCATAGCTGCCGCGAAGGAAAAGGATGCCGCAAAGGCGAAAGAGCAGGCGAGGTCGGCCGCCAAGCCTGCGGCGAAGGCGGAGGCTCCGAAGGAGCCCGCACCCGCCTCGAATGACGGCGGCCTCCAGATCGAGGGCAACGACATCTACGGTAAATCCTCCATTTCGGCAAAAGAGGTCGAGGCGGTTGCCGGCCTCGAATCCACGCAGCTTGCTGAATTCAAGCCGACGACAGTCGAGCCGGAACCTGAAGCGCCGGCTCCTGCGGCCCAGGCCCCTGCTGCGGCAGCGGGTGAGGAAGCTCCCAGTGCTTTGCCCGAACGTTTTGCTGTAGAAAGTGGCGAGGGTGCTCCTGTTCAGGCTCCCGAAACGCTTGCTCCTACGACGCCGCTTTCCGAGATGATAGCCTTTGCCCGTAAGTTCAATGCGACGGACATCTATCTTTATCCGGACCGCCAGGTGGCCATGCGCCAGTCGGGAAATATTGTTCCCGTGACCGAGGATGTCATGAGCGTCGACGAACTTTCGAGGCGCCTTGACGAGGTGGGCGACTGTTTCGATGACGGCTACAAGATTTCTCAGGGTGAAAATTTCAGCAAGACGGCCGGTGTACCGGGTGTCGGGCGTATCCGTCTTTCGGTGACCTGGTTCGAAGGTGTTCCGAGTGCGTCCATCCGCATTATCCAGGCGGAATCGGCTTCGCTTGAAAGCCTCTATTTGCCTCCGTTCTGCGAAAGCTTTGCCGAACTGTCTAGCGGTCTTGTGCTCATTGCGGGCCCGTCGTTCAGCGGGCGTACGACTACGATGCTCACGTATGCCGAAACCATCATGCGGAGTCGCGAGGCTTATATCCAGACCATCGAGAAACCCATCGAGAGATTGCTTCGCAACACGACGGGTGCTGTGGCTCAACGCGAGGTCGGGTTGCATGTGCATTCGGGTGTCGAGGGCATCAAGCTGGCCGTGAGCAACGGCGCCGATGTCATCTTGTTCGACCATCTTGAGAATATGGAAGAACTTTCGCTGTTGCTGCAGGCCTCCAACGCAGGTGCTCTCGTGTTCGCCGTGACGACAGGCAACAACATCCATGCATTGCTGTCGCGCCTGTTGGCTTCTGTGCCGGAAGCGTCGCGCACAAACTTTGCCTATACGCTTGCCGAACAGCTCAAGGGCGTGATTGTGCAGCAGCTTGTGCCTGTCGTGCAAAATCAGGGGCTCATCCTCGCGTGCGAGGCGATGAAGGTTACGTCTACGGTCGCAAACATGATTCGCAAGAACGATTTCTCGCAGATCGCGGCGGCTATCAGCAGCCAGCACGATCAGGGCATTACTTTGGACGACTCCTTGCAGAAATGCGTGGAATCCGGTTACATCGACGGCTTCGAGGCTTGGAAGCGCGCTTACGACAACAGGCGCTTCGCATCTTACCGCCCGGCTAAATGACGAGGTGCACTATGGCTACAGAAATAGAAGCTCTTTTGGATTATGCCTTGAACATTGGTGCAAGCGAAGTGATTGTGTCGGAAGGCCTTTCACCCGCAGTGCGCCTAGCAGGCCGTGTGTGCACAATTCCCGATGCGCCTGTCGTTGAGTCGGGGGCTATTGTTGATTTTTTGGGTGCCCAGGATAACGAAAGCGGTTCCTTGGTGGGCGGCCCGTGGGTGAACACCCATTGGCGTGTCCGCTATTTTCGCGAGGCGCGAGGCAATGCCGCCGTATTTCGCCCGATTTTGGAACAGTGTCCGGAGTTTTCCGCACTTGGTGTCCCGGAGAACATGAACAACCTGCTCGGCTTCAGTTCCGGGCTGGTCGTGTTCGGCGGCCCGGCTTGCAGCGGCAAGACGACGACGGCTTCGGCTTACGTGAGTACGCTTTGCTCCGCTGGGATGCTGCGCACAAGTTTCGTCGGGAAAGAAGAGTTGAACATCAATACCGGGGAAAGCTTGGTCCTCAAGGATTCAACGGTAAAGATCGAGGCGCGGATGGACCAAGCGCTTCGCAGCGGGACGGACCTTTTCTGGATGGGTGACTTTGAGCCGGAGAATCTGCTTCCGATGCTTGCCGCCGCCGAAGCGGGTTCGCTTGTCGCGGTGAACGTGACGGCGGGTAACTCCGTGGGCGTGTTGGAAGCTCTTCTGTCCGCCTCTGCTCCCGAGATGCGTGCGCTTGTTCGTACAATGCTCGCTGCAGTGCTCAAGGCCGTCGTGGTGCAGCGCCTGTTGCCCACAGCCGACGAGAAAGGAATTGTTCCTGCCTGGGAAGTGCTGTACAATACGCAGAATGTGGCAACTCATATTCGAAACGGTGAACATTTCAAGCTGCCTTCGATTATCGCGTCGTCGGCTTCGGAAGGCATGCTGTTGATGGATGATTGCCTTGCCGGCCTTGTACGTTCGGGTTATGTGAATCGCGAAGATGCGGGGAAATATGTCTCCAATCCAGCACGCCTTGGTTAATTTGTTTGGGAAAAACCTCGTGCGCATCATGTGCGTCTTGGCTGTTTCGTTGACTTCGCTCGCCTTCGGTGCGGACGAAGTTTCTGCGGATTCCGTGCTGGCTTCATTTGATTCTGTAGCGTCTGCCAAACCTTCGGCTCCTGCTGATTCTGTAGCACCTGTTGATTCGTCGGTGCCGGTTCCTTCTCCCGAGAACGTGGCGCAACCTTCGAAGAATTTGAAATCGGTATTGTACTTGAGTGGTGGCGAAAATTCGCCGTGGTTCTATCTGGGTGTGCTTTACGCCATCGAGGAATACCACATTCCGGTTGATTCTATTGTGGGTACGTCGTGGGGCGCCTGGGTCGGATTCATGTGGAGCAAGGGCTTGCGCCTGGATGATATGCAGCGGCTTTTCTTGGAAGACGATTTCAAACCGTATATCGGTCATGACAACATTGCCGCAAAAACGAAGTGGAATGCTTTTGAGTGGCCCATTTCCTTGGATGGCATGCCTAGCCTCAGGTACCGCTTTGTCTTGCGTTCGGATTCCTCCGGTGCTCCATATCGTGAATCCAAACCTCTGATTCTGGATACAGCGGGAATTGAACGATCCTTGGCGAATTTGCGCTTTCAGGAGAGCTTGTATCGCCAGTCCGTTAAATCCAAGATTCCGTTTTCCGTACTCGGTTGTGATGGAGCGATAGACTCCACAATTGAGAGTGTCCTGAAAACCCTTCCCTTGCCAGGGAATGCCGAGTCCGGCGAGGTGTGCCCATACTTGGCTCTGCCGGCTGAAGATTCTCCGGATGAATTTGCCATTATCGCCATTGCCGATCCGATCCGTGCCGAGTTGACGGGAAACCCCTGGCAACGGGCATTGAAAAAGTATGCCGCCGAGGGATTGAACAATCGTCCGGGTCTAATCGTGCGTGCGCATTCTATTGCGGACTCCCGCCACAATGCTCTTATCCAGGCAGGTTTTTCTGCTATGGAAAAACGCTTGGGAGTATTGCCCTTCCCGCAAGACCGGAAGGTGGATTACGAAACGACCAAGGTCGAGGTGTATCCGTGGTTCCGCTATAACCCCACGTTCGATAGCCTGTCTGCGGAAAAGCATGTTGTCGCGAAATCGTATTGGAACGATAGCGATACGGGCATGGTTGCCCCGCGTACGTTCGCTTATGCCCTCTTGCAAAATCCCGTCTATGATTCGCTGTCGTTCGAAATGCACTCGAACGGAGACCTTGTTGTCGGGGCTTCCTCCTCACCAGTGTTCGATATCGCTGCCGGTGGTTTTGGTTCCAATGCGTTTGGCCCGAATGCTTACGCCGAAATGGGAGTACGCTTTGTCAACCAGATGGAGTTTAGCGTGAATGTCGGTGCCTTCTGGGGTGCCGCCGGCTATGGCTTGCTTCCGCACTTCAACATCGACAGGCTGTGGAGCCGGAACTGGAGTCTTTCGTTTGCCTATGAGTGGCAGAAGGTTCATCCGCTCAAGTCCTTCAACAACGAACTTCCTCGCGAGGACCGTATTTATTCGGAACGGCGGAGTGACCTTTCGGCAAGAGCTACGTATGTGCTGAGTTCTGCGCAGGCCGTCTCTCTGGGTTTCATGTTTGGCAACAGGGAATTCGAGATGGATACGCTTGCTTATGAAGAGCGTTTCTTTAACACCTATCCTGTGTCGCCCAGCCTGCATTACGAGTTCGTTTCAGGGATGCGCGACAAGTGGTTCTCCACGGATGGCTATGCGTTAAATGCGGACCTGGGGTTGCAGTCTATCGGCTTTGACTTGGGGCGTGCCGACTTCATTCCCATCTATTGGAAAGGCGAACTCGATGCATACTATGCCGTATCTCCGAGGAACTTCGCGACGTTCATCTTTGGCGCTGCGGGAGGATTCGAGCAGTATCACGAGGAAGGCTATGGCTACGTGTACCCGCAGGATTTTGAATATGCTGTGGTGGGAAACTGCTACAGGCTTCAGCCGCAGGCGACGCCGTGGAGCACGGAATGGTACAATTCGTCGCTGGCCTCGCACCATTACGGCTTGCTGCGCATGAGCGCCGCCCTGCATTACGATGGGAACGGATTGTGGCTCTTTGGCGCCTATGTTCGTGATTTCGAGAGCAACCCGTTGGTGGCTTTAGGCGACAACAAGATTGTGCTTGAACCCACGTTCCGCTTGAAATACAGGTCGATCAACGTCCTTCTTGGAATGTCGCGTATCGTTGACTTCGATACGGCGGGCGATTTGAATAAATTCAAAGACTACAAGTACTTTGTCCGTATCGGGAACTACAACCTGTTCTAGGTCGCTTTGCCTTATTTGTTCTGCTATTCCCCGCGGTTCTTCGCGGCGATATCCTTGTACTTGTTGTGGTCCTTCAAGTTGCTGCTGAAGAAGTGCGTGCCCGATCCATCGTCCTTGGCGACGAAGTAGAGCGCGTCCGTCTTTGCGGGCTTGAGCGTTGCTTCGATGGCCTTGCGCCCAGGATTAGAAATGGGGCCGGGCATGAGACCCTTGAACTTGCGCGTGTTGTAGGGACTGTTGCTGTTCAGCTGGCTCTTGTAAATGGGGCCGGTGAGGTTCTTGAAAATAAACCGGACGGTCGGGTCTGCTCCAAGCGGCATGCCGATGCGGAGCCTGTTGTGGAACACTCCCGCGATGAGCGGGCGCTCGTCGGTCTTGCCGGTTTCTTCTTCGACCACGCTAGCCAGTGTGAGCACTTTGTGCCAACTTCCCAGCGTTTCCCACATCGTGCCTTCCATGTCCTTGAATTGCTCGCGGAGCTTGAGATTTGCGGCGACCATCTGCTTGATGATGGCCTCTTCGTCGGCGTCTACAGCGAAGGGATAGGTGTCGGGCAACAGGTAGCCTTCGAGCGATTTTGCGCTTACGCCTAGCGACTGGGTGAACTTCGGGTCGTGGATCAATGCGTTCCAGCGGTTCGTATCGAGGTCCGGGAACGACTTCATCAGGTACGACGGTATTTCCCACGAAGCGCGGCCTTCGGGGATGGTCACCCTCTTTACGGCGTTCTTGCCGCTTTCGAAAAGTGCGATGATTTCGTCAAGTGAACTTTTGGCGGGAACCTCGTACCAGCCCGCTTTCAGGTTCGGTTTGTACAAACGACACCACAATTGGAACGCCAAATCGTCGGTCCAGATGCCGTTTTTATGTAAAATTTGCGATACTTTTGCCGCCGAACTGCCTTTCGGGATTTCCAAAAGCACCGTTTTTTCGTTGCCGGAGAGGGCATTAAGGCGCGTTTTTGCTTGAAAACAGGCAAAAATCGCCAAAATGACCAAGATAAGGGTCGAAATAAAAAAAATCTTCTTCATTGAGTAAAAAAATAAAAGAAAAACAACCGAATCGAAAAATAAAAGGTATATTCGTATAGCATTGTTGAATGTTTTTCATGAAACTGAGGAAAGTTATGAAAAAGGTGTTGTTTATTGCTCTTGCCCTGTTGGTCGCTTCTAGCTTTGCTGCAGGCAAGAAAGTCAAGTCTAAGATTGGTGACGTTGATCTGACCAAGGAAAAGGACGGCGGTTCTGTCGTCTGCACCGCGGGCTTCAATGACGAACTGACCATCCTTAAGGAAGGTGACACTTCCGTGCTCGTCAAGGGCGCTTGCGGTCAGGGTTGGGTTGCTAAGTCCAAGATCGAATACGTAGCACAGGCCGCGGGCGACAAGTCCATGAAATTGGAAGGCGTGGACGTGGTCGGCTGGCTCGATAACCCGAGCGCCGTGTTCGTGTTGGAAAACGACGACATCGACTTCGACGGCGTGAACATCGACCGTGACTTCAAGGAATACTTGCAGCACACGATGGACCGCGAACAGATCGAAATGCACAACAACGAAAACTAATCGTTGTCTCGTCTTTTCAAACGTTTTTGAAAACTCCGCTCCGGCGGAGTTTTTTCGTATGCACATCGGTGTTCATGATAAATTGTGACGCAGGTCTATGTGGCTTGTGTGTAAAATGTTTTTTTCCTATGCGTGCGCTCACATGGCTGCGGTGACACAAATCACGGATTTTGGGTGATAAATTGTTAAAAAAATTAGGTTTTTCTTGATTTTGAACCTTTTTGGGCAATTTGGTCGTAACCCGTTGAAATGTATCAAAATAAATTACAAGGAAGATTTGCAAATAATATCTATTTTTAGGTTGGGATAGGTGAATCCACTTTTTTAGAAGGAAAGGATGTTATGAAAAAAATTTTTATAACGATGATGCTTGCCGCTTTGGCGGCTTTCGCTGTAAAGCCCAGCAGGGTTGGTCCTGTGAGCACCTACGGCGAACTTAAGGCAAACGGCGGAAAACTGTCCGGTTCTTGCCCTGCTTACAAAGACAAGGCCGTCCAGGTCAGAGGTATGAGTCTCTTCTGGAGCTCGGGCGCAGATAGTTCCTTGGTGTACTATACTGCCCAGGCAATGGGCCTCATGGTGAAGGACATGGGAATCGAAGTGCTTCGTTTCGCCCTCGGCGTTGGTGACGAAAAGTTCGACAGCCATGGCCGTTCCTATACAAAGGGTGGTAAGAACGACCAGAAGGCCATGGTTAGCAAGCTTGTTCGTGCCGCCGTTGAAAACGACATCTACATTATCCTTGACTGGCATACTGAAGGTGCTAATGGTTACACTAGCGATGCCAAGGAATTCTTTGCTTGGGCTGCCGAGGAATTCGGTCAGACCGACAACGTGATTTTCGAAATTTGGAACGAACCGGAAGGAACGGACATGGGCTCTGTCAAGACCCATGCGGACGCCGTGATTCCGGTGATTCGTCAGCATTCCGACAACCTCATCCTCGTGGGTAGCCCGGGATGGTCCAGCCAGCCGGACAAATGTGCTGGTGCGGGCATCAGCGACAAGAACTACGGTTGTACGCTCCATTTCTACGCTGCGACGCACTCCAAGGATGGTGGCTATGCTTCCGCTGCTGAATCTGCTATGAACTCTGGTGTCCCCGTGTTCGCTACGGAATGGGGTACCGTCAGTGCTGATGGTAACGGTTCTCCGAACCAGTCTGCTAGCCAGGCTTGGGTTGACTGGATGAGCCAGAAAGGTGTTTCCTGGGCGAACTGGTCTGCCTCCGCTATTGCCGAACAGTCCGCAGCCTTTACGACCCTTACTCTGAACCAGGGTCTGAAGTTCTCCAACTCCGGTAACATGGTGAAGGGCTGGATGAACAAGAGCCCGTCTTATTCCGATTGCGGTCTTGGCAACCACCTTGGTTCCGATACGGGTGATGACGGATTCTCCACCGGTGTTGCCGATGGTGCCACGACGGACCTCATCGACGATATGGAAGACGGCGACCGCTACACCTACACGGGTGGCTTCTGGTCTGCTTGGGCCGACTCCGATGACGACAAGGATGGTCGTGGTTCGACGAAGATTTCGAACCCGAAATTCACCAACGACTTCGGCAAGGAAACTTACGACGTGCTTATTGCCGCTAAGGATGGCGATGATTCCAAGTTCATGGCCGGTATGGAAGGCATCTATATTGACCAGGGTTCTTACAAGTGGGCTCCGTACGTCGCCATGGGCTTGAACCTGACGAAGGATACCGCGAACTTTACTGAATTTGCAAAGTGCACCTCCATTTCCTACAAGTACAAGGGTGCTGCTCATAACTTCCGCGTTGAACTCTCCACGATCACCAACTACAACTTCCACTTTGTCGATGCCGAAGCATCGGGTGAATGGAAGACTGTTGAATTGACCCCGGATATGTTCCAGCAGCATACCACTTGGTCTGAACCCCAGATTACTGATTTGAAGAGCAACTTGGGCAAGGCCAACCGTTTGGCTTGGGAAGTGAACGGCGTTGTTGACCGCCCGGCTTCCGAAATCCAGCCGCTCTACGATTACCTCTATGTGGATGACATCCGCTGCAATGGCGCCTCTATCACGGCTATTTCCACTCTGGCAGCTCCGGCCAGCTCTTCTTCTATTGCTGGCCCGACCTCGTCTCCTGCTGGCTCTTCTTCTTCTGGCGTTGGCCCCGGCCCGGTTGCCAACTCCTCCAGCGGAACGGCTCCGACGACCCAGACTGTGGTTGTCGTGGATATCGACGATGTTGAAGACGGTGATGAAGTCCTGAAGACGACCGGTACTTGGTATGCCTATAACGACAGCGTTCCGGGTGGTCTCTCCACTATCACGAACGTCTATGATCCGGCTCTTCCGGGTTATGTCGTGGTGTTCCCGGGTACGGACGATCCGTCCAACGGTACTGCTGGCTTTGTCGGCCTGAAGGGAATCGTTGTGAATCCGGGTACCTATGAAGAAAGGCCGTTTGTCGCCCTCGGCTTGAACACGAACGCCGACACGACTAAGGGTATTGATCTGAGCCAGTGCTCCGCTCTCTCTTACCGCTATAAGGGTGCTGCACATAGCTTCAAGATTCAGGATGGTTCCGTGACGGACTACGACTATCACTATGTCAAGACTTCTGCTTCCGATGAATGGAAGACTGCCACCTACAAGTTGGAAGAATTCACTCAGGATGGTTGGGGCGAACCTAAGGACCTGAACTATGCCGCCATTACGAAGATGGCTTGGGAAGTTCTGGGCTGGGCTAAGTCTAATGAACAGCCGTCCAAGGACTTCCTCTACATCGATGACCTGCAGTGCGTGAACATTGTCACGTCCATCAAGGGCGCTCGCCTCGTCTCCAGCACGATCAGGATCGGTGTCCAGGGCAACAACCTCTCTGTCAACCTTGACAAGTCCGGCGCAGTCCGTGTCCAGGTGTTCGACATGATGGGTCATGTTGTCGAGAACATCTCCGCTTCCATGAACGCTGGCGCCAACACTGTTGCCCTCGACAAGCTGAGCAAGGGTAGCTACGTGGTCCGCGTCGTCCGCGGTAGCGAAGTCAAGGCTGCTCGCGTCACGATTCGCTAATCCTTCTAAAAAAAGAAATTAAAGGGTTCCGCTTCGGCGGGCCTTTTTTTTTGTGCACCCTTTCTTGTGTTTTGCGTTTATTTGCATATTTGCATAGTATTCTTATAGATTTTTGCTATATTTGGGCCATGAAATTTACGAAAGGTGTAAAAGATGGACTTCCTATAGGAATTGGGTACTTCGCGGTGTCCTTTGCCTTTGGTATCAATGCGGGTTCGCTTTTGCATTCGTGGGTTCTGGCGACGCTCATTTCCATGACGAACTTGACTTCGGCAGGGCAGTTCGCCGGTCTTAACATCATGGCGTCTGCGACGGGGACGCTTATCGAGATGGCCGTAGCGAGCCTGTTCATCAACTTGCGCTATTCGTTGATGGCCATTTCCCTTTCGCAGAAGGTGGCTCCCAGTTTCGGTACGTTCAAGCGCATTCTTTTGAGCACGGGGATTACCGACGAGATCTATGCGCTTGCCATGTCGCAGCGGGAAAAAGTCAATGCGAAATATTTCCTGGGGCTCATGGTGCTGCCTTACTTGGGCTGGAGCGGCGGTACGCTTACGGGCGCCGTTTGCGGCCAGATTCTGCCCGATATGGTGGTGAACGCCCTGGGGGTAGCCCTGTACGGCATGTTTATCGCCATCGTGGTGCCTGCGATGAAGTCCCACCGTCCCACGCTTGTTGCCGTGCTGATTGCGGTCGCGCTCAGCTTTGCGTTCAAGTTTGTTCCTGTGCTCAGCGATGTAGGTGCTGGCTTTGCCATTATTATCTGCGCTGTGGTCGCTTCGCTGGTATGTGCCGCGCTGTTCCCCATAGACGATGCCCCGGCCAAGAAATCGTCGCAGGAGGCCCGCTGATGGACTTGAAGACGTATTTCGAATATCTGCTCGTGATGGCCGGTGTCACGTACCTGTTGCGCACGGTGCCGTTTATTTTGCTCAAGGGCGAGCTGGAAAGCCGTTTCTGGAAGTCCTTCCTGAACTACGTGCCCTATACCGTTTTGAGTGCCATGACGGTGCCCGCAATCTTCTATGCGACCGATAGCAGGGTGGCCGGTGTCGCGGCCCTGGTGACGGCTGTAATCGCGAGTTTGTTCGGACGGGGGCTGGTCGTGGTGGCCATTGTGGCCTGCTTGACCGTTTTGGGCGTGGATGGCGCCGCACTTTTGTTGCAATAGTGGCTTTTTTCGCTTTTTTTGTTTATATTGTTCAAAAAGAACCTGAAAAAGCGAGGTAAAAGATGAAACCTGAAAGTTTTTTTGCCGGTGTCGCCGTCGGTGCCTGTGTCGCGTTCCTCGCGGCTAGGGAAGTACAGAAGAAAGTGCAGAAGAATGCAGATGACACCGCCATCAAGAATGCGGAGGGCGTTGCCGAGCAGTCCCGTGCCGCCAGCGAAGACCTGATGGGCCAACTCAAGAAGCACATCGAATCTGAACAAGCCCTTGCTGCCGAGTGTGAAGAATTGAAGGCCAAGGTGGGTGAACAGGCTGGTGAAATTGACAACCTGAAAAACGCCTGTGCCATGCAGGACGGCTACAACAAGAAACTGGAGCAGGAAATCGCCGATCTCAGGGCAAAGTAATTGTCCTGCCGAGCGGAACGATAAATCGCTTTCGCTGCAAAAGAAAGAACGCCCCAAAGATGAGGCGTTCCTTTTTTGTTTGGGGGGAGGATTACATTTCTTCGAGCTCTTTGCCCTTGGTTTCCTTGATGAACTTCGCGACGAAGAATATGCTGAACGCGGCGAAGAAGGTGTAAATCAGGTAGGTGGGCCCGACTCCGATACCGTCCTTGCCTGTAAGCACCGGGAAGCTCCAGGTCACGATGAAGTTCGCACCCCACTGGGCAAGACCGCAGATGGCGATGGCCACGGCACGGATGCGGTTGTTGAACATTTCGCCCAACATCACCCACATGACCGGGCCCCACGATGCCGCGAAGAACGTGATGTAGAGGTTCGCGGAAATCAATGCGATGACGCCGGCTGCGCTGGGGAGGCTTCCGTCGGGGTTTGCGCTGAGGAAGCATATGGTGAGCGTTCCCAGCGTGACAGCCATGCCGATACTGCCGATGAGGAGTAGCGGTTTGCGGCCAATCCTGTCGATGAGCATGATGGCGGCGATGGTCATGATCAGGTTGATGGCGCTCGAGATTACGCTCGTGAGGAAGGCGTCGCTTTCACCGAAGCCCACGCTCTGCCAGAGCATTGTGCCGTAGTAGAAAATCACGTTGATGCCCACCAGCTGCTGCAGGATGGCAAGTCCGAGGCCAGCCCAGACAATCGGGGCGATGCGCTTCTTGCCGCCGACGATTTCGAGCAGGTCGGCAAGCTTTGCGGGCTTTTCGTTCTTGAAGGTCTCGTGGATGGCGTTGATTTCCTTGTCCACGCCCTCGGAGTCGATCTTGGCGAGGACTTCCTTGGCCTCTTCCAGGCGGCCCTTGGAAACGAGGTAGCGGGGGGATTCCGGGAGACGCAGGGCGGCAAGGCCGTACAGGGCTGCCGGGATGATTTCGACCCAGAACATGATCTGCCATGCCTTAAATCCGGCGATGCACGTGTTGTTGGCGGAACCCGCGATGCGAACGATGAGGTAGTTCGAAAGGAGTGCCACGAAGATACCTATCACGATGGCGAATTGCTGCATGGAACCGAGACGGCCGCGCAGGTGGGCCGGTGCCGTTTCCGCGATGTAGATGGGGGCGATGATGCTAGCGACACCAATACCCACGCCGCCGATGACGCGCCATATGATAAAGTCAGGAATGCCGAACGGTACACCGGAACCAATTGCACTTACTAGGAACAGCGCCGATGCGGCGAGCATGCAGCGGACGCGGCCGAACTGGTCTGCCAGGCGTCCGGCAAAGTAGGCGCCGACCGCGGCGCCGATCAGGGCGAGGGATACTGCCCAGGCGAGCTGGTAGTCCGTCGCGTTAAAGTGAATTTTTAAGGCTCCGTTCGCACCGTTGATGACGGAGGAATCGAAGCCGAAGAGAAAGCCGCCGATTGCGGCAGATAGTGTAATCAGGATGATATGCCCGAAATTCGATTTTGCATTGGACATGTTGTCCCCTTGGTTTAAGGTTTCGTAAGTAATATATCTGTTTGGGGCGCGAAAGACCACGTTTTCGGCATTGTTTTTGTGGAGAACTTATTCCAAGTTGGAATAGTTGTAGCTATGTGTCCCGGCCTTTTTGCCGTTCCGCTCGCCTTTTTCTCCGAAAAAATGATGAATTAACGGGACCTGCCGCGGCAAGGAGCTCGTTTACTCGGGGTTCCGTGTCTAGTTGTATAGCTCAGCTCATCCATCTAAATGTTGACTAATGCTTTTGGGCTTAATCTTTATGTTTTTGGGCTCTTTAGTTGTGCGTTTTAGAATTTTATAAGTTATTTTTTAGAGTAAAAAGAGTTTAGCTCTTGTTCTCTAAACGAAATCTCGACCATTTCCTAAGACGAGAACGAGGCGAACGCTCACGCGGACATGCCGTTTTACGGTATGTCTCGGTTTGTCGTGCCGGTTCTGTACTGGTATGGGCAACAGCCCTTTTGGGGCGTGGGTCGTTTGCGTTTATCGTCTTAAGGCTGTCGAGAGCCTCGTTTAGATAAATGCAACGACTCGCGTCCTTTTTTGTATTCATACAAAATTTAGCGATGTTTCTTGCAGGATAGGACGAACTCCATAGATTTTTTAGGGAGACGGTCATGTCAGTCTGCAAAAGAAACAGGGAAAAACTCAAAAAAGCAATCAAATTGATTGTCATTGCTGTTGCGAGCATGTTTTCTGCTTGTGGTGACGACTCCGATAATTCATCGAAGACAAATGATGACGATGGTCGTGAAGTGGCAACTCTTGCTGAAATGGGTCGCTGTACTAGTGAACGCGAAGGCGATACGGTCTATGTTGCCGAAAAATTGACAGACTATCTCTGCAAAAACAAATCTTGGATGGACCTGAGTGAAATTTCAGATGGCAATAAAGCGCAATCTTCTTCAAGTGCTGTCAAAGATTCGTCCTTCACCAAATCGGATTCCGATCTGAACATGTCTTCTAGCAGTGATGCCGATTCAGCTCAGGGATACATTAGGGAGAACATCTCTGTAACGGGTGTTGCGCAGAAGGGACCGTTCAAATTTGGCTCGCCATTGACCTTGTATGAATTGAAGAGGGATTTGAGTCCTTCTGGTCGTGTGTACATTGACGAAATTAATAGCAATAAAGGGGATTTTGTGATTCCCAAGGTGAGTCTTGTTTCCCCTTATGCAAAACTTGAAGTCCGTGGTCTTTACAGAAATGAGTTGACTGGTGAATGGTCTACAGATTCCATGGTACTTCAAGCTTTAACGGACTTTTCGGACAAGCGGACGGAAGTGAATATAAATCTGCTTACTCACTTGGAGTATGACCGTGCCCTTTATTTGGTGCAAGAAAAAGGCTACAGTGTCTATGCCGCAAAAAAACAGGCAGCTCAGGAAATCATGACCGCTTTTGAATTTGCGACGGCTGTAACCTATTCCGAAGACTTCGCCATTTTCCAGAACGAAGGCGTGAGCGCGGGAACCATTGCGGGCAATGCCTCTCTCCTTGCGATTTCTGTACTGTTTATGGCAAATCGTAACGATGCTGAAATCCAAGATGCCATTGACAAGTTTGTTGCGGATATCAAGACTGACGGAGAATGGAATGACTTGCTGACAAAGACCGATATGGCTGATTGGGCGCATGACTTTGATTACGATACTATCCGGGCTTCTGTAAAAAGTTGGAACATCCTTGATATTCCGAACTACGAGAATTATCTGACTATTTTCTGGAATAATGCTTACGAGTTGGGTGGTTGCGATTCAACGAGAATTAGCGTTGTCTTAAAAAATAAGAATAAAAAAAGCCGGAACTACAATGTCCATTATATTTGTAAGACGATTGGATGGCAAAAAGCCACCGACTACGAAAAAGATACTTATCAATGGGTTGGTGGGAAGGAAGGAGACGTCAAAAAAGGAAACGTGACGCCGACTTATTACACTTTTGAAAATGGTGTCTGGGTTGTTGCTCGGAATGAAAATGTGTTAGGCTTATGCAATTCAAAACGGGTCGGTGAACTCGCAAAAGTAGATACAACCTATTTTATATGTAGAAACGAAAGATGGAATCGTGCAACTGCATTGGAATATGATACGTATGAATTTGGAGCAGGAAAAGATGGTGAAGTCCGTGTTGGAAAGGTGAATTTTGATCAGTACTATGTTTACGAAAATGGCTCATGGAGAACTGTGATAAGTACAATTGAAAAAGATCTTGGAGCATGCGTAAAAAGTCGAGAAAGAGAAATTGGTAAATCTAGCAATACCTATTACATCTGTAAATCAAAAAACTGGTCAACGGCAACAGTGTTGGAATATGACACTTATGGATGGAAGGCGGGAACAGAAGGTGAAGTGAAGGCGGGAAATGTTAGTGTAGGCCGATACTACGTTTATGAAAACGGAGCTTGGCGAGCCTCCGCAAGTGGACTAGAAAGTAATTTAGGCGGTTGCGTGGCAAGCCGTGAAGGTGAAATTGGGCAAGCATATGAAACGTATTATATATGCAAATCTAAGGCTTGGATTGAGGCTACGGTCTTGGAATATGACACTTATGGATGGACGTCGCCAAAGGAAGGAGAAGTAAAATCAGGAAACGTCAATATGTCTATTTTCTATATCTTCAAAAATGGGAAATGGACTGAAGCCTCAATTTTGGAATATGATACCTATGGATGGAGTGCGGGAACAGAAGGAGAAGTAAAACCAGGAAATGTCAATACATCCATTTTTTATGTTTTTGAAAATAGCGGGTGGCGAGTTGCAAATGCAATTGAGAAAGATCTTGGCGGATGTGTTGCTAGTAGGGAAGGGGTCGTTGGTAAATCAGGTGACACTTATTATATATGCGCATCACGAAATTGGACAATCGCAACGATTGTTGAGTATGATACCTATGGATGGAGTGCAGGAACAGAAGGAGAAGTAAAACCAGGAAATGTCAATAAGTCCATTTTTTATGTCTTTGAAAATGGTCGGTGGAGAATGTCTGCTGGCAAGATAGAAAACGATTTAGGCGGTTGTGTAGAGAGTAGGGAAGGAGAAATTGGAATATCAGGGCGAACTTATTACATCTGTAAATCACAAAATTGGATGACGGCAACAGTGTATGAATATGATACTTATGGATGGACGGCGGGAAAAAAGGGTGAAGTAAGAGCCGGCAATATAAATGCATCTAATTATTACATATATAAAGACAACAGTTGGCAAGTTGCCAATCGTTTGGAATATGATACTTATGGCAAAACTTGTCAAAGAGATGGATCGATTGTTGATGGGAATGTAACATCGACTAAGTATGTATGTGATGCGGATAGTTTTAGATATGCAAGTCCAAATGAAGTATTCCTTAATATGGGCTGTACAAATTATACAACTGCAAAAAATATAACAAGAAGAAAGAACGATTCGGTTGATACTGTATATATTTGCTCGACTGAAGATGGCCTTTGGTATTCTTCAGAAGATGAGAAAACATATACGACAAATATTTTTTTCAAAATTCTTGTTACGTATGGATCTTTTGTAGATTCACGAGACAAACACACTTATAGGACTATTTCTTTAGAGCGCGGTTATTACAAACAAACATGGATGGCTGAAAATCTTAACTACGATTATAATAAAGGGTCTGCGAAATCGTATTGCTATAATGATTCTATAGAAAATTGCGACAAGTATGGCCGACTATATCGGTATTCGGCAGCAATGGATAGTGCTGGGATATTTACATCTAATAGTGCAGGATGTGGCTGGGAGGGGAACTGCTCCCCAGTTTATCCTGTGCGGGGTGTTTGTCCTTCCGGTTGGCATCTTCCAGGTGGTGAATGGGATATTTTAGCAAAAGATATCCTTGGTTGGGCTTATATGAACTCAAGATTGGACAGAATACTTAAATCAAAAAACGACTGGAGAGATGGATATGATGCCGTTGGTTTCTCTGCTCTTCCTGCTGGTTTGTATTCAAAAAAGTATGATAATAAGGGTCGTATAGCGGCGTTTTGGGATGCTGACCATAGATCCAATCCACCTAAACAATTTAGGTTGTCTGTTGAATACAGTGATTATTCATTACTCAATGCAAATGTAACAAAGGAACAAGCAGTTTCTGTTCGCTGCGTAAAGGATTAGCGTTAACTCATTATAGGAAAAGTCTTATGAAGAAAAAGGAACAACAAAGGATTTACAATGTTTATGCGGATTTATTCTCCATTCCGCTGAGTAAAGCAAAGAATACGTTTCAGATAAAATGCGGAAGAAATGTATTGGGAACGCTGCAATTTTCTAGAGGAAGTATTCAATGGTTCGCTAAAGGCAAATCTACATCGACCTGTGATTTGACCTGGAAACAGTTTGCTGATTTGATGGAACGGCAGGGAGAACTTTAATCAGTGGCAATTTTTTTGAATTCTTGTAAAAACGCGTTTTTAGGTTCTTATAGAATTCGTATAGTAAATGAGGTCCAATTATGCCTAAATTAAAGACTATTCCCGATTTTTTCTGCTGCAATTGCGGCAAGAAAATAGATGTATCAAATCCGCATGGCTGTTGTGATAATGAGGAGTGCCAAGTAGACTATCGGAGCTCCTTTGAGATTGTTACAAGGCAGGAAGCAGAATCTGGTGACCGAAAAGGGTGGGCTTATTACTTGTTAGCAAAATCATTCACATCAAATCGTTTTGGCCAAATGGTTGCATCATATTGGGATGCTGCTTTTTTGGGAAATTGAGATGCGAAACGTGAACTAGCAAATCTTTTTGACGAAAATGATGATGAATTGAGCCTTGAAACTTCCGTGTTTCTTTCTCAAGCAATAGATGGCGACTGGCCTAAGGAATATTTAAAAAAAATACGAGAGAAAGAACCGCAAAAATTATTTGAGATTGCACTTGAATTCGAAACAAATCTTCGAATCGAAAATCACAGAGAATACGCCTACAAGTTTTACCGAAAAGCGATTTCATCAAGGGGAATCATTGGAATATGGGAAGCAAAAGCAATTGTGAATTTAGTTCGGATGCTGCTTTTTGATAGGTTTCATTATGATGGAATGTTTTTAGAAAAATCGTTCCATGAACCTCAACTTGGGGTGGAAATCGCATTTTGGCTGAGTATGGCAAAGCAAGAAGGTGATGATGAAACAAAAGCGAAAGCGGATGAACTAGCTCAAAAAGCAAAAAATTATTTTTCGAATAAGTCTTGGTCTAACTTTTTTGATATGGTTTAGTTCAACAATTTTTTCAAAAAAATTTGATAAATGATTCGGGGATGTTTTTACCCAAACAAATCAGGCTCGTTTTCAATCAAATCTTCGGCAAGATATTTCGCGTCCAGATTTTCGATTCCCAATTCGCGATTGGTGATTTGGGTGGAAAGTTTGCTTTTGTAGAAAATATCCATGGCTTGCCGTAAATCAAGATGCATCATTTCGGCAATACTCTTGATAATGTCTTGCTCAAGATTTTCGATATAGATTGCTTCGACTTCAGACATCTCGCACCTCCAATATACGATGCTCTTTGTATGAGACAAGAGTTTTCAAAGCGTTTTGGTTTAAAAAACAATACTGATCGTTGGGTTTTGAAAAGCGTAATTCGGCTAGAGTTCTTTCGCGACCCCACAGCCCTCGGAAATGCATATCAATGGTCTTGAAAACATCATCATCGGCAACGGGACCTGTGATGATATCGTAATCTTGATAAATTAATTCGCCTTTTCTACAGGCGAAAACAAAATCAAGCCAAGCTGATATATCTTCGTGCAAATTCAGAAATTTATAATTGCGGAATCCGTCATCATTCATTTCGTATGAATTTACGATAGGACTGTGTCCGGTGCGAATGGACTTTCTTTTTGCCCAACGTTCTGCCTGCGACTTATACGAAGTGACATAGAATCCGCGACCAAAATCTAGGAATCGTTTGGAATGGAGAATGTCTGGCTTTTCGACAATTGATGTAGATCCATGATAGACAATCATTTCAAAACGCCTTTTTCACGAGCAAGTTCCGAAATGTCATCAACCATTGCTTCTGCACCTAGCGAGTGCAAAACATCGTAACATTTGACAATGTAATCGTCGAGAATGCCGCTTGAATTTAGCATGCCATAAACTTTGCCTGGAGAGACTTTCCAGGCATTCGCCAGCTTATGGATAAGAAAAATTGTGAAATTCAAGACTTTGACATCCATACTCTGAATATAACTTTTTTTTCGGCTAAATGGCCATAATTGGCTTTTTTGAAGCAAACAAAAGGAGATTCCCGCCTTCGCGGGAATGACATCAGCATAAAATTTCTATCTTTAGCGCCGAAAAAAAACAAAGGATCAACCATGTTTCGTGAAGTAAAGAAAGAAGAGACCTTCCCGCAGATCGAAGAGCGTGTTCTTGCTCTGTGGGACAAGGACGAAAGCTTCAAGAAGTCGCTTGATAGCCGTCCGGAAACCGAACCGTACACTTTCTACGATGGTCCTCCGTTTGCAACGGGCCTTCCGCACTACGGTCACTTGCTTGCCGGTACCATCAAGGACATCGTTCCGCGTTACTGGACCATGAAGGGCAAGAAGGTTCCGCGCGGTTTTGGTTGGGACTGCCACGGCCTTCCGATTGAATCTCTCGTGCAGAACGAACTCGGTCTCGCTGGCGTTGCCGAAATCCAGAACCTCGGCGTGGACAAGTTCAACGAAACTTGCCGCGGCAAGGTGCTCAAGTACACGAGCGAATGGAAGAAGACGGTGCGCCGCATGGGCCGCTGGGTCGAATTCGACACGGGCTACAAGACCATGGACAAGACGTTCATGGAATCTGTGTGGTGGGTGTTCAAGCAGTGCTTCGA